>Ga0123352_10000859_pt1 | contig 38397 bp, 29 predicted proteins | sample TergutLab28metaG_FD_89700 | JGI IMG/M metagenome (GOLD analysis project Ga0123352, IMG submission 89700) | Labiotermes labralis P1 segment gut microbial communities from Petit-Saut dam, French Guiana - Lab288 P1 | ecosystem: Host-associated > Arthropoda: Insects > Digestive system > Gut ... | reverse complement strand
TGTGTGTGTGTGTGTGTGTGTGTGTGTGTGTGTGTGTGGGCACGCATACACGCGAATGCACATACATGCTCTAAGAAGAGAGATTGGATAAAAAACACACTATGCTGGAATATACAAACATTCTTCTTGGACGTCCTACATGTACCGTATGCAGGGGACTCAGGATTACAAATTTCAGACTTGTTTTATTTCCCAGGCACAAGTTCTCAGTGTGACAGTGAAATTTTCACAAAAATACCAGGACAGTATGTGTAACAATACAGAGCATTTCATGATATGCTGTAATGTGTTTCATATATTACTTGGTTCTGCTAGCAGTCTGTATCTTAAAAGCACGGGATGTTCAACAATTTGCATGGAGCTGTAAAACAGGTGCACTGTATATGCAATGCCAAATGTCCTTATATAAACTGATAAAGTAAATACTTTAGAAATCTCAGATCCCATAACAATTTTTCAGTTTGTTTAAACTAAACATATAAAAACAGGAATGGACCAACAAGAATTACACCTCTCACAAAATGCCTTGCAGTGAGTTACATCACAATGGGCCAGGGTATTGCTTCCCACTCATTCATTAACCTGCAAATGTTGTATCTTGCTGGAAACAGACTCAACCTCCTGTGCTGGTTGAGAGGCACTTTCATCATCAGACACATTTACTGTAACACTTTCCATGGATCTGGATTTGTGAAGACTGTTGACTTCAAGCAGCTGGGAAGGAACTGAAGACAAAGCAATGCCAAAGTGGTTACCCAAATCCACATCAGAGTTTTCACTCTTTGTACGAGTTCTCTCTTCCCGAGCCAAACATGGTCCTGGATAGGGCTTGGGTCGCACTGTAGTGCTTTTACGCTGACCAACAGCCACACTTGTCACATAGCGGGTATTTATGTGCAACACATTGAGAGCAGACCTGTTGGGAATGCAGTGACGCTGCTTCTGTTCCCGCAAATAGTCGTGCCTACTCTCTGTTACAGCACTAAGCATTCCAAGCTCATGGAGGGCTGCATCCAATCCTGACAATACAGACATATTAACCTGCAATAAAGTAATTACAGCTAAATTTAACCACATTTTCAAACAACATATGCTCCTATACCTCACTAATACAGTATACTGTATGAGTTATGTTGGATGAGGCCACCTTTGTGTGACTACAGGTTCTTTAATACAACATGTACTTTCCTGTCTCCCCAATTTACATCTGTAGAATTAAGTCACAGATTTATTTGGTACATGATCACACTGTGATGCATATGACATCTTAGATGATATATTACAGACAGCACTGCCACTCAAATTATTTAGTATATTTGAAAAGTATGTAGGTTTATGTTCAGATCATTAACTAAAAATACAACCAAAATTCAGCAACAGGCACACATGGTCACCATACTGTTCCCCCCTCCACCCCCTTTTTTTTGTTTTGTTTGTTTGTTTGTTTCTTTAAAGGAGGTCAAGGTGGATAAAAATGTTAAATTATGGCCATGTGATAAGTTGCCTTTGTATATTATGGTCCAGCAATCACCTACCATAATCTTAAATAATTAGTAACAACTGCCACTAATATTTTAGGTAAGGTAAAAATAAAAGTCTAAAATGTGAAACATATTAATTCCAATACCTGATTTTCAAAAGCAATCAAGCTTCTACAATACTAAAACAACAGTTTGCCCTTAAATAGCACTGTTACCAGAGCAGAGTCAAGGACAATATGTTGAGTGAACACACCAGCTGAACTGTGCCAAACTGTATGATGCTCAATTATGTATCACTCACTTCTACACGCCATACACAATCACACACAAAAAAAGATCCTCACTAGTTACACTGTTAAATACATTAAGAACACTTACTCGTATTCCGGTAAGAAACTTTCCAGCTGGCAAGTTACACTTCCAATAATACTGTGTCACTGGGTTAAATTTAAAACTGTGACAGCATGGGATGGAGTCTCAAAGGCGAGTACATTCTCAAACCCTATTCCTTAATTCATTTCATAAAACCAATAATTTACACATACAAAGCATATACAATGACACAATATCCTCTTCTACACGTTTTGGCAGCCAACCACAATATTCAGGAAGCCACACCAATATTTAATAGAACATGATAAATTTCACTGCAAATGCATCCTACCCCATCAGGTTTAAATACTGGTGTGGCTCCCTGAAGATGACAGTCGGCTCCCAAAACATGTAGGAGAGAGTAATGTATCACTGTATATGTTTTATGTGCAATCGTTACTTCTATAATATGAATTATATTTGAATGCAGAGAATGAGTAATGTCAAAACCCCATTCCTCAACACTAACAAATCTTGCAATACTGATATTTTAAATCCCATAAATCTTCGTGAAACTTTTATTCTGATCTTTACATGGAACCACATCAAGGGCAGGAACAGTGATATAACCACCTACTGTACCGATGACAACCCTGTTTAAGGTGTTATGTTCAAGTAGTCAAGATATTCCTGTATTTTATGGAACCCAAACGTTTGTTACTCCTTCACAACAGTCTACCAGCAGCTGCTGTCCTAAGACACATAAAACGAAGCCAGTCCCTTCACATCCGATTTTTTTATGATCCATTTCATATTTTCCCCCCATCCATGACTAGATTTTCCACTCAGTATTCTTCCTTCAGTGTCCCACCAAATCCTTTATGTATATTTCTTCTCTCCCACGGGTGCCACATGCGCCACCTACCTAACGCACCGTTGTGATTACCCAATAGAAAACAGTACAGAAATGCCTAAACCGAATACCTAAACTGTAATCGATCACTGTTTTTTCGCCCCTTATTACATGCCAACTTAATATAGTTCGGTAAAAATACATCGAAATAATAACTGCATCTCCTTAACCTCTGTTGGAATTCCTCGTACGCACGTACGATGTTTGTACACGTTTCACTGTATGGTATGTAACACCAAACATATCAGTATTCCGCAAAATTTTGTGTAATGTTTATTTACCTTGAACCGCTGAGCAACCTGAATTTCGTGCAGTGGTTACATAATTTGTCATTTGAAGAGAACAAAAACAAAAACGCCTGCCTTGTCTTCCTAGCTACAGCATTTCAAAAACAGGCTTCCAACAAATGTCACCAGCACACGTCTCGCCCTCAGCAATTTACAGCTAAGAAGCAGGACAAGCTTTGGCCCACCTTCGGACGACGTTCAGAGCATGGATCACAAGCGATTGTTGAACCACAGAGTGTATACAACTGACAATAAAATTATGTCCCTGGCAGCCACAGCCGTCCTATCCTTACACAGCGGCAGATTTCATATGCATCAAACGCCATCTGTACAAGAAGTGGCAACTTACTTACGTACTCCATGGTGCAGAGTCCCCAGTGGTCTCCTTCCCACTGGTTTCCCCACCAAGACCATATACACCCCCCTCTCCGCGACCATACTCGCAACATGCCATGCCCTACTCATTCTTCTCGATTTTATCACCCGCACAATATTGGGTGAGGAGTACAAATCATGCTCCTCGTTATGCAATCTCCTCCATTCCCCCGTTACCTCGACCCTCCTACGTCCAAATATGTTCCTCAACACCATGTTCTCAAATAACCTCAGCTTCCTTTCCTCTCGTAATGTCAACGACCAAGTTTCACACCCATACAAAACAACAGGCAAATTTATAGTTCTATATATCTTAATCTTTAAATTTTTGGATAGCAACCTAGAAGACAAAAGATTCTGCACTGAATTATAGCAAGCATTTCCTGACCTCAATCGGCTCTTGATTTCTTCCGCAATAAAATTTTGATTTGTTAAAGTTGTTCCCAAAAATTTAGACTCTACTAACTTTATATTTTGTGATGTTCTTTCAATCGGCAGAAATACCATCTGCAATTCCAACTGTAAATGTAGAAATTCCAGCACCAAAATATGAACTTTCCCACATTAAATAACGTAACTCTGAAATACTACTCTCCTGTAACCTCAAACTTCCTGAGTTAATGGCCTCACTGCGCTCAAGTGATACGTGCCAGCGACACTGTCCCCCCCACCCCCCCTTTTCCAAGCATCATCGTGGTACTAAATACACAAACTGATCGCCGGCTACAGTAATGCCAGACGAGGCCGCTAATGGCACCACAAGCCTTTTCATCCACGGGTCAGTTAAACTGTCAGAGGGGTTTAAACAGCAGTTGCAATCGTAAATAGGTACAGTTTACAACATAAGGCGGTTCAGCCCTCAAGCACTGCATAGTGAGCCTTGTTGTACATAATTGGTAATACGCCCTCGTGACTAGATAATCTGTGCAGAGGACTAATGTTGCTGATTTTCTGAAACCCAAACATATCCCTTGTCGCGTTTCGCCCTTTCCTAGGCATGCTGAGAGCCATCTATGTGCCATTGGTATGCAGATCGGGTCAAGGTGTGTTCTACTGATAGGGAGCAGTTGACAAATCATCCATGACACACTGCTGCTTGGAGTACGTAGTTCACAGATTACGACCTCCACGCAGTTAAGGTTAGTGCGGGAAGTATGGAGGTATTCGACAGTAAACTGCTCACAAATATGTCAATTTGTTGGTGTCTTTTCATTTAGTTTGTAGGAATGTAGCAGGTTTTTTGCTTCTTCTATATACATAATTGCTGTGATGAACTGGAAACAAGGAATTATATGTTTACTTGTCATTTTTGGTATGTATATAAGTTTGTATATTGTGTAATATTTGAGGTTATCACGAAAGCTATTATGAAGATTACAGTATTCATGGACGTGTCGTCGTGTGCTTTGGTAAGCAGATACCATTGTTTCATGGAAGCCAGTTGGCTTCTCATCAAGGTACCCAGAAGACCGCGTTGTTAATCTTACATAATAATTTGATGGGAAATACGTTTACTGTAAATGAAATTGACACATTTTCGTACATACGTCGGTCTTAATGAACATTTACAAACGTATTGTATTTTAAGAAACTGTTGTTTGCTTAGTGCAGGTATTTTGGTAGTTTCAAGCAAAATGTAACTTTGAACGGTATGAAGTATCTCTTCAGTTGTTAGCCCACCTTTACATAATTACATACACTATATATATATATATATATATGATCAGTATATCATGTAACATATGTACTCAATGTTACTCCTACATGTTTCTTCTAAAACATGTAGGAGTTGATGTATATCATAAATGGCGTATCACAGAGTGTGTATGTTGGATAATATATTGATTGCAACATAGATTGCCATTTGACTTATATAGCTTTGTTATAAATGACTTCCTGAGGATGGCACCTCAGTGCCAAAATATGTAGGAGTTGATAAATGTCATAAATGGTAAATCATAGTGTGCATATGTTGAATGATGTATTGAATGTCAGAACATGCATGGTATGAATAACAGAAAAATAACGGTATATATGGTTCTTGGATCAGTGTTTAATCAGTGATCTTGAGGACACAGTAAAAAAGGAGGTACTTTTACTACTTATACAGTTCTCAGTAATGCTGGCTGATAAACAGATAATTATATAAGAATTTTTTATATAATCTATTTGTGTTCACATTGTGTAAATTTGAATATAAAAAGAACAAGCATCCAGTAATGTCAACTGATAGAAAACTATTACGTAAGGTATTTGAAGACACGCACAAACACACACAGAGATATATTCCATGGATCCATTAGGGTGTCATAAAGACAGCAGGATGTGGAATAAGTCATAAATACATAAATATACAGATTTAAAATGTAAAATACTACAAACATTTTGCAAAAACAGTATTATAAGTCATCTTTACACATAAAAAATTCATCCACAGATTAAAAGGAGTGTGTATGTAGGTATTTTCTTAAGGCTGCTTTAAATTTTGCCTTGTCATTCTTGAGGATTATCGCACTAGGTGGTAAAGGTTGAAAATGTTTATGCCAGCATAGAATGTACTTTTTTGATAACAATAGGTTAGCATTTGGCCTATTAATATGATGCTTATTATGTGTATTAATATTGTGTATAGATGAATTTGCAAAATTTCCTGATTATTGATAGTGGAGCACATTAATGAAAGTATATACTGGTATGGAGCAGGTAGAATCTCTAGTTGTTTGAATAGACTTCCACAAGAGGTTCCGGGTTGTGAACCAGCCATAATTCTGAGAGTTTTCTTTTGTAAAGTGAAGCTCTTCCCAATGTTGGAAGAATTGCCCCAAAAGATTAATCTGTATTTTATAATAGAATGAAAGTGTACATAGTAAATTGATTTGAGGGTGTTAATACTACTGATATGGACCATCAACCTAATGGCATAACATGCTCCACTTAAATTAGGAGTCATTTCCTCCATATAATTCTTCCAGTTTATGTGGTTATCAGTTTGTAAACCAAGAAATATAACTTATTCATGTGAACTTTATGTAAATTTTACTGTAAAAGAACAAGCATTAACATTCATTTGCTCAAAACACATAGCATTAATTGTGTAAACATATTAGCCCAAATGTTACTTTGTTCCACTTCCCAAGAACAGGCTATGAAAAAAGAGATGGCTTATTCTCAGCCTGGTATTAGTTTGTTGTCCTTTCTTGGTCACTGTAACTTGCTTCATTTCACAGCTTATAAACATTTGCATGTTTGTTGCTGTGTGTTTTCACAAATGGCACGCTAGACCACACCACCATGTAACAGAACAGTTTGTCACCACATCAAGAAACGTTCATTTTCAAGTAGCTGTTCATAGGCTGTGGCCATTCACTGAAAATAAAGAACCCTAGAGACCTTTGCCTTAGCCCCACTTACAATATTTTCTTCACATTGTTTACTGTTACCATTTTCTTTTTGTGAAATTGTCAGATTTTAGGTTCACAGCATATTATAAACTAGCAACAGCACCAAAAACATTACATAAATGTCAACTTGCAAATTATTAATGACACTTTTTGTAGCTTTGGAACTGAAAGCAAGAAGTTGGTAGCAAATTGAACCCTGCCCACCAATTAGCAGATGTACATTGGCTGAGTGCAGACAAGTCTGTTGATGACCTAGGACATTGCAGGGATGAAGTGTTGCAGCATGTTTCACCTTAACATTTACTTCCAGATGTGAAAATATGTAATGTTATGCAAAATTTGCATACCAGTGTAATATAACACATTTTCTTAGATAACTCATAGCAGACTTTGCCATTGTTATTCAGCACATCACATGAGAAACCATACAGTACACAGGAACACTGAAAACCCCTGTGGGAACTTAAATAATTAGGTTTGAAGTATTCCCACTCCAGGAGAGAAACAATGTACATTTTTGGTGTGAGATTTGGTAGTCTTTTTCATTCAGAACAGTGATAAATGCTGATGCAAACATTGTTACAGCAAAAGAATAAAATAGACATTAGATCTGTAGGGAAAGGAGGAGAGAACTTCAGATTCTGGTAGTCTGGGGACCTGGTACATACACAAGATGTCCTGAAATTTGCTTTACTAAGAATATATTCACACTTCAGCGAAACACTACTTTATTTACAAAAAACCACTGGCAGCAAGTGACAATGAGGAGCTACAGAAATTATTCAAATTGTTTTCCATGTTCAGTGTTGCCAATTGTTGTGAACAGCAACTGAACACAAGTGAAAAAAAAATCACAGATACTTAGTTTACTATCTTGGTGAAGCAACTGTTAGTACACCTAGTACTTGTAGATAATCTAATTGTTGTTATGCACACGGCCTAGTAGAGCACATTGCTTACTCATTATATGCATCTGTCACATTGTTTATTAGAGAACCATCCTTGAACTTTAATAATAAATATTCGTTTATGACTGCCTCTTCTTCGTCTGCCAAACTGTATCCCCATTCCCTTCTTCACTCTATATAAATCTTTATTTTTCAAAAGTAACAATATGCATTAGTTTTATTTTCTGCATAAATCTTACAATCACCATGAAATCATTCTGTCTTATCCTTTTGTGGTTCATGGCCTAGTGTATCAATAGCAGTCTTAACATGTTTCATTTCAGGTTATTCCAGAAAGTTTCTATTTGTGTTTCTCTGAAAAATTTTTTGAGTCCTTGCCATGGATCAGGTGATGCCATCCTATCACTGTGGAGGCTCAGGTTCAGACCCAAGCCAGATCATTTTGGATTTGTTTTGGTCAAAGTGACACTGGAATAGGCTTTTCTCTGGGTACTTTGGTTTTCTTCTGTTAATGCCATTTCATCACTGCTCCATACCCGCATTTGATACATCTGTAATGTACGCTATATAATCCTAGCAGTTTACAGGGTTGTTAAATAACACATCTAAAAAAAAAAGCCTTTTGAATATCCATTGTTTTCAATCTCCCAATATTAAGCTTAGGAAACATTTTGTATTCTACCATTGTTGATGTGTTTTTTATTGATCTGTGTAGTATTTTATCAAGGTGGTGACCAGAATCACAGTGTTTTGCCTGGTGAGATCTCACCTCTAACATATTAGATGCGAAATATTTAGTGATCAGTGGGTCATTGCTGTGTTGAATGTTAACTCACAATGGGCCATACATGTTCACTAATGTACTTGCTGACGTGAAAACGACATTTTGATACAGGCAGACGGACGCATGGACGGACGGACGGACTAACAGCCTGATACCATTCCATTCGAAGAGAGCACTTTGTAGCTGGCAACAGTACGACGTTATTAGCTTGTTTTGTAAAGTTCCCGATACTTTTGCCCAATTTTAGCCAAATTTTTTTATTATCGACAGATTTGCATATAGTTCCCAAACACCACATTTCACGGCAATCCGTCAGTTGAGAGCAGCGCTGATACATGCGGGCAGATGACTAACCTGATACCATTTCACTCGAAGAGAGCGCTCTCGTGGCGATTTAATGTCGCCGGCAACAATAAACCGTAATTAGGTCTCCATGTAAAATGCGCGATATTTTTCTAGGTTTCAACCAAATTTTGTTTATCGCTACAGATTTTCATAGAAGTCTCCAATATCAAATTTTACGGAAATCCATCAAGTGGGAGCCGCGCTGTTACGTACGGACAGATATGACGAAGCTAATAAGCTCTTTTCGCGACTATAAGAACGCGCCAGAAAATCATAAACCGTAAAGAACTACCCCGACTTCGATTCTCATTCAAAAAGCCTAGCAGTGAAATTGTAATAGTAACGTCATGCTTGCTCGGTCACTACTGCTTCTCACGTGGTATCTCTTCCCATTCTTCAAGCCGTAATTATATCGATTATATCGATGTGCTGGGCAACCGCGTGATGAAAACACATGTTACTTATCATCCTTGAAAGTAAGGATGTAGTGTGTGCAACTTGTGTGATGTATTGTATAATACGTGGCAGCTAGGTACGAGTCAGAATTTCGATCACAGAATATTGTTTGTTTCTTCGGAATCAACTGCCATTAAGATTCGAGTCTTCTGGGAAGTTACGCTGTTTCGTTGGCGTTAATTCTTGACGTCTCAAAGTCTCGTGGCGCCTTAAAATTCGGGGTCACAGAGTCCAGGACCACTGCACCCTGAAGATTTTTTTTCTGTTTGAAGATGAAACGTTGGGCACTGATATCCCAAGGATACAGCGTAATGTAACGGAAGACTAATATTCAGTAGTACTGGTGTGAGGAGCTCAAACTTCACAAGCAACGACTACTTGTGTAAATGTAATTAAATCACTGATATTTGTAATTGTGATGCATTGGGGTTTCCAACCCCTTGTCAACTCCAGTGAGCTAGAATTCCGGAAGGGATGGGGCTGAGTAACATTATCGCAAGGTTTTTCTTCCCTTTAAAGCGTGAGGAATCTGTCAGTCGAGAACAAACGCAGAGACAAGGTGGAAGTAGGAGGGAATGGATTGAGGACACGAACTGGATGGTTCCAACAGTGACTTCAGGTTTGTGGAGCTGTAGCAAGATGTCGCGAAAAACCGCGGCTTTCCTGGTATACTTTTTTGACGAAGAGATGCGTTTGTTGCGTATGACCAGAAAGACACGCGTGTGGCACAAACATACGTAATTAATTTTAAAAATAGAATAGGTGAACTCGGACCAGGTGATGGGCTTTTGTGTTTTTTTATGTAAGTTGTTGTTAATAATAGTTATTGAGTAAGGTTCTTGTTTTCTTGAGACTGCCATGCTGTTAACTCCGGTGGCTACGATGGTGGTCTCCTTATGTAAGTCACAGGAGCGGCAGTGTGAAAATGGCGTGGTGGAGTTTTTCACTAATTCGTTCCTGGTGTATCGTGAAAAACATTTATCCTCGGACTGCATCTCAGCGACACAGTTAATGAAATATGAGAGACATGCTATTCTGTGATGTCGTTCATGCTGTTATAGTAATGTTTTAACATAATTTATGTGTTGTAATCGTATATAAGTACGACAAACTTGCGAGATTTAGGCTTTTACAGCGGTGCAGTTCTTGTCTTTGTTCTACTGGCATGTGGCGTCGCACCATGTCACTAACTCGAAACGTCGGGCACCAGTCACCCAGTAACGGGGCGGTGAAATGTCGAAATGTCCGCTGAACTCGTCATTGGGTTTTCCGACCCTTGCAAATGATACCATCAGGCTGTCTCAAAACATCGGGCACCAATCACCCATTGTTTTGTATTCATGTTGGTAACAGGCGCATCAGTACACTTCCGTCTGAATTACGACGACGCTTCTTTTACTTTCTGTATTTGGTACACATATCATAAAGAAACACGCGATGCTCCAGTGGGATCGGAACTGCGATTGATGACTGACTTTTGACATCTGGAAACCTAACAGCTCTGGGCCGCAGAGTCGGCTAAGCTAGCCGACAAAGAATGACCAATGATATGCGTCGGGTAAAATAAGGGCCATCTACGATAGAAATGTACTTCGAAATATTTGTTCTTTGTAGAGATGAAACACTTTATCAGACGTGAGTTACCATGTAGGCGAAATGGTGATAAAGGAAAACTCATAAGTGTTTATCTCGCACTTGCAATGATTAAAGTGACAAATCAGTTCCGGCTGTGTGTATATGTGTGTGTGTGTGTGTGCATGTGCTCGCATATTTCAACAGCATCGTTGCATTTTCCACTACACATATTTTTTGTCGCAAAAACAATCATTTCAGAGACGGGTATATGAACATTGCTGGCGTTAATGGAACCGTGAAATGAACATACCTGGGCAATATGCCTTCTGGTAGTAACATAATCCTATTTCTGTTTTGGAAAATACAAATGGAATTTTGTAAACGTTCCCACATACGCCTTCTAGTCATTTAATTAACGTTTTAGTATTTCAAAAGGTTATCTTTGAAGTGCCGACTCAGTAAATTGGAAGCAGTACCCATATTTAAAATCGTTCTCTTTTTGAATGGTGGGTAACTCTTCTCATTTCTTTTTATAAAGCATTATAAATATACTTTCTCCCAAAAGGTACAAGCCTAAAATAGATTAATCAGTTGGTTATTCTGTTTCACACCTGTCAGTGGTAAGTAACACCTGGGAAGAGGTCCAACGAAAATTGCTCCGCCATTTGTAAAGTCATTGTAGATTCTAACTAAGAAACGAACAGCCCAGTAAAGGTGTGTATTGATTCAGGAAATATCTTGATGAATTAATATTTCACATAACGTTATAAATTTTCCGCAATATTTTGTCTGCGTTGCTACCATGTGTAGAGACATATTGCTAAATTTTTACGTTATTTTATTTCCAGCCCTTTGACGATCGCAGTTTAAGTGTAATATTATCAAATGATAATAATACACATGTTCAATTCATGCCTGTACAGTTCAGCGGACTTCTAACGTGATCTTGTGGACCTGGCGCATTTAGGCGCCGACGACTCAGTCAGAAATCGAATATGATTATTGAACGTATGCAGGTCAAGTCGAACGGTAATATTTATTTTGTTGCAAAGTAAAGATATGTGTTTGTTTTATGGCAGTCGAGTATAATATAGTCCATACATGCTTATTTTTGTCTTGTTTACTTTTATACAGCAATTGCCATGCTGTTAAGAATATAGGAGAAAAGCTAGTCATATGCTATAACTACTGATACAGTTTCGGCTGGTATAAGATATGTAAGTGAAATCCGTGATTATTATATTGATAAATAGGACCATTAATCTTTACCGTGAATTGACTGAAGGCACATTTTTGTTCCGTAAAATATAGCCATGACAGAAAATATTGATTAAAACAGCTGACGCAAAGCGGCAGCGTGTTAACCTGGCTATATAGGCATCCCACTGAACATGACTCATGTGTGGATAGTATTAGTATCAGGCGAATTTGTCCAACCGTAAGACTGTGAATTGTAAGCTATTATTTCGCGAAAAATGTCATGCTGTCGTTGTGAAAATTTTGTGATAAGCATAGAATTACTGGAAAAAATGGCATGTCGGCTACGTACTAATTGCTCAATTTGTGTCATTGCAGTGGAAACTAGCATGTAATGTACAGTGTATTGACTAGTGAAACAGACGAATTGATTAGTCCGGTATTTTAATTACCGTTTATTTCGACAAGAACTCTTGGTGTTTAAGAAGTTACAGAGTTTGAATCTGAGTTTAAGTTTTCTGAAGTTTCATAAACTCATAATTTCTCCTGAAACCTAAATGACTTTCTGATATACGTTAGTCATCAAGCATCGTAGCATGATATAATAATACATCGTTACTTCAGATTATTTAAAGATAAATATTTTAATTATAAAAACAAATTGTTTTCAAATTAAAACTGTGTGTCAGTTAACATTCCTTTGTTCTTAGAATGGTCTTCCAAGACTAATTGTATATCACTAAGAATATAAACATTAGGTTAGAGATATTTTGACTATATTTAGTTCTAGAATTTTTCAGTACCAGGAATATTAATTCATGCTGTATAATTCCACTCAGAAGTACAAATGTCTTGTTGATAATGGTTACATTCACAAAATGATTTTTGTTGTAGTAACAGTAAAATTTTACATTGAATTGTCATGTCACAGTTAAGGTGGATATAAAAGTGTTTCCACTAAAATCTTTACATTCTGTTACTGTACCTTTCAGAATTTGAACCCACATTTAATGATCAACTTCTCTAGACTTAAATAAGGCATTTAAATATATAAGTAAACTCCAGGTGTCACATTGTTTTCACTTGCAGTAGGCAACCAATAATGTCTTGCCCAGGGTACTCTTTCTTATCCCCTTCTGCACCACAAATTGTTGGATGATCCTAGAGTTATCATTACATGAATTTAAGGTAGTCTTGACTCAGATATTGAGTGTGTGATCCTTAAGCACGTATTAACTCCATCCTGCACCTGCCTATTTTCTATAATCCCTACTGTTTACAAGACTCTTGTTCTAAACAATGACGTCTTGAACATGTTGGGGTTTCCAAGCCTTCATTTTTATTTGCTTTCAACATGCTTATATGCAGTTAGTAATTGCTGTTAAATTAGATTTGCATGCATTTGTCAGAACTATGAATTCTGTTATGCTAGTGAAGTGTTTCTTTTAATTTTGAGGTAACCATTTCATTTTGAGACTGGCCATGGCTGATGACAAAAATAAAGGTAATATGAATTATTTATTGTCAGTGTTATCAAGTCAGATGTGTTGTATGGCTGAATCTTGCAAGTTTTAATTGCTCCTTGTCATCATTTGAAACTTTGTGAAAACATATCCAGGCCTTGTGGTCTGAGGGATGAGTAAACATTCTTGGACATGGTTACTGTGCTGTGGTTTCAGTGATTAGTAACATTTATATGTTCAATTCTAGGTCATACCTGGAGTGTGGAGTGTAATGGCTGCCAAGATGCCTGAACTGAGCTATTCTTGTGAGATATGTGGTGTAGAGGGACTCAATGATGAGGAGATGCGTTCACATATGGTGGTCTACCACATAGAGGGCGCTGCCGCATGCCCATTTTGTGATCTGGGTGAAGTCTCAGCAGAAGAGATGCTGATGCATGTTAACAGTGCTCATTTAGATTATCTAACTCCTGAACAAGAACTTCTAGCATTTATTGATGAAGATGATGAGGAAGATGATGACAGCAGTGAACGGGACATGGCTCGACCTTTACCATGGGCATTTTCACCTGAAGCCAGAGAGAATGGTTGGATAAACAATAACAATAATAACAACAATAATTTTTGTGAGGGTGTTAATGCTGCCGGTAGTAGTAGTAGTAGTGCTGGTAGTGGAAGCACCCTAATGGGGACAGCTAGTGGCGGAGCAAGTGCCATTTCTGGCTCCCCTCTTCGCTCACAGTTGGCACTGAATCTTAGGACTAGTGCTGTACCCAATCCACCAAGAAAAGCCGCACCTCAACAGTGCCCCATGTGTTCATACAGTAGCAATTCTCCACTGCAATTAGAAGAACATATAAATAGACAACATTTTGATCTGACCAGCCCTTCATTTCCTGCAACACCTCCAGGATTACAAGAGACAGTGTATAATTGTCCACTTTGTGTTCGTACTTTCCAGAACAGTCCAGATTTAGAACTGCACGTAAATATTGAGCATAAGGATATCCTCAGCCCTGCCAAGGTGAGTTTGACATAATATTGTAAGTTTTGGCAAAGCCGTGTGAAGTAAGAGAGAGAAGACAGTCAGTCTGGCTTATGTGAAAGGTGGAGAGGAAACCAGAAGAATGCAGAAACATAGATACAGCACAATTAAAAAATTGTGACTTTTTAAAATTTTTTATGCACTGCATCCTGACCCCGTTAGGATTATTGTCATAATTTTAGAAATATTATGATGTAGGATGGGAAGAGAGTAAAGTGTTTTATTTTACAACACTGTATGTTGCTAAGATCGTATAACATGGGTGGTAGAGGATGCAACATGATTATGAAGCCCTGGTGAATGATACTGGAAGGGGAAAACTGAAGTACTCAGAGACGAACCAGTCTAAGTGCCATGTTGTCCACTACAAACCCCTCATGGACTGGCTTGGACTGAACCCAGGCCTCTGCACTGATGGTCACCATTGCTGTATATGGTTTTAATTTTCTTATAAACTATTTTCATTCCATATCCATGGCACTTTTTTCAGTGAGAGATAACTTTTTATACAATTGTTTTTAAACAGAACTACTTCAGGGAGGTCAAGAAGTTTTAATGCCTTTGAGGTATATAAACCCTTTATTAACATACTTTAATTTCATTAGTATTTTCCATAACACTGGACAATAATTATTAAAAAAAAAAGAGTATAAATTGTCTTCTTTGGAACACAAATTTACTACATTTTGATGTTGTTGTGACACTCTCTCTCTCACAATACCTGTCAGTGAGGTAGTCTGTTGTCAGTTATTCAGGGTGGGACAGTTCTGGAGATTTACATGCCTTCTGGCAGTCTGGATAGGGCTTGAGATGATAAACAGTTTTCATGCCTTGTTCTCACACATACTTATTGTTAGTGGATATGCATGCAACTGGCAGCGCTGGTGAACAGCTCGGGTTTGTTCATCCATTACTCTTCGCATTGTATTGCACAAATATTACCATGTACATTGACTTACATTACTTAAATGCTTTTTTAGTTTTCATAAGGAAAGTATGCCAATCTTATTTTTGACCACTCTGAATTATTTGATAATGTTTTATTCAAAACTGCTTTCTCATACTTGAATCTCTGAAATACCCTATATTGCAGAACCTTGAGTTGTGGTTTAGGTTTAAAAGAATTCATATTTGTTGCAGCCTAGTCAAACTTCTGCAAGTGTGGAGAACTGGAGTGATAGTTGTCCTGTGTGCTGCATGACCAACTTCAAGAGTAACCAAGAAATGGTGGCCCACATAGAAGAACACTTCAATCAGAAAGGTCATAAGTTTAAATTATTATACATCATAAACACACAAAAACACACACATCATTGCCTGGGATGCTTTCAAATCACATTCAGCATATGACAACATCAAACACCTGTTTTACAATATGAACAAAAACTTTATCTATTTGATTATTTATATGATTAAACTCAATAAATTTCTCATAATACTTCTTGTTTACTTTATGTAAATTTCATTTGTACCTGTCATATACGTGGTCGGACAATAAAGTTCATGAACTCATCATGGTAAAAGTTTTACATACCTCATTGCTGAATACCACCATGGTCGCCTTCAAAGTACTCCCCTTTGGAAGCTACGCACCGATGCCAGCGCCTAGTCCACCCTTCAAAACAATTTTGGAACTGGTTTTGTGGAATGGCCTTCAGAGCTGCTGTTGTATTACTCCTGATGTCATCAGTGTCATCAAAATGCCTTCCTTTAAATATTTCCTTTATCTTCGGGAACAGAAAAAAGTCATTGGGGGTTAGATCCAGTGAATAGACAGGGTGTTCCAACACAGTTATTTGTTTAGTAGCTAAAAACTCCCTCACAGACAGTGCCATGTGAGCAGGTGCATTGTCATGATGCAAGCTCCATGAGTTGCTGGCAAAACGTTCGGGTCGTTTCCATCTAACTTTTTCACGCAGCCTTTCCAGTACTTCCAAATAGTAAACTTGGTTGACTGTCCAGTTGGTACAAATTCATAATGAAGAATCCCTCTAATATCAAAAAAAGTCAGCAACATTGTTTTGACTCTTGGTTTGGACCGACAGAATTTTTTTGGTTGTGGGGAATTGGCAGTCTTCCATTGTGCACTTTGCCGCTTCGTTTCAGGGTCATATTGGTAGACCCATGTTTCATCACCTGTGATAACATGGCCCAAAATGTCATCTTGCCTCTCCAGAAGGTCTTGGCGAATCGTGACTCTTCTTTGCTTTTGTTCTTCGATGAGCTCCTTTGGGACCATTTTTGCACACACCTTCCTCATGTCAAGATCTTCAGTTAAGATTTTCTTAACTGTTTCTCTGTCGATGTTCACTTGCTCTGCTATGCTCCTGACAGTCAGCCGACGATTTTCACACACAATTTGACGAATTTTTGCAATGTTTTCTTCAGTTCTTCTTGTTGCTGGCCATCCTGATCTCTGTTCATCAGTGACACTTTCTTTTCCCTCAGAAAAACGTTTCACCCACTTGTAAACTGCTGTTTTCTTCACAGCATTATCCCCGTAAACTTGCACTAACATCTGATTTCTTTTCCAGACTTTCCAAGTTTAACAAGAAATTTAATGTTCATTCGCTGCTCTAATTCAAGCTCCGACATTCTCGCGGCAGCACACCAAAACACACGCAGACATTAATAGATGTCACTCAGAAAGAGACTGCCATAGATCAACAACAACACAGCTGTGAAACGCTGATATGTCAATGTAATCAAACCATACTAAGGCTTTTGTCCAGTGCTGCCACGGCAAGCACACGGTGGCGAGTTCGCGAACTTAATTGTCCGACCACGTAATACAGTTTACTTCCATGAGAAAGATAATTCAGCATTTATTGTAAGGGGAAGCAGTGGTTGTTTGTTGCAGTAATAATGTGAAGCACATGCATACTCTGATCAAACATTATGGTTTTACTGCTAAACATGTTTGCTGAGAAATGTTCATAGTGCTCTTTTATAGTTGTGTCCTGTTTACACCTCCTTAGCTATCCTAAGAGCATTATACCCTTAACAGAAATTGCAAACAGTGCTTGTTAATTGCAGTAATACTGAAAACATGTGACTATTCTGATCTAATATTATTATTCCTGTAACCATGACAGTGGTAAACATGCTTGTGAAGAAACGCTTATACTGAGCTGTTAAAAGTTTGTCCTGCTTATACTTCCACAGCTGTCCTGACAGTGTAATACCATTTGACATGACAAAACCAGTTTCATTGCAAAACAGGCAACTATGCTCAATGCTTAACAATTCTTCTGCCTCACAGAAAACACTATAACCATGGCAATCATGATGAATTGTCTCAGTGCTTACCACACAGAGAACAAGCTACAATAATTATCATGGCAATCTACCAGCCATAGAAGGAACAAATGAACCACTCGTGTGTGTGTGTGTGCGTGTGTTAGCGTGTGCGATCTGATGACTATATTTTGTATGGTGGTGTCTAATATTTGTGGACCTTCAGTGTGGAACTTGCTTCATATCACCCTGCTGGCACTTAGATCTTTGAGGTGACCCCTAGATTTTTGGAAGATTTATGCACTTCTGTTTTAAGGTATTTGTAGAGCTTTCCTAACTTTCCATTGTTTGTTATATGGTTTGTTTAACACAGGTTGTGTACCGGCTATTAGATGATACTGATTCTTCATGATTTGACCAACTGATATGTATATTGAAAAAAAATGTTTCCTAATGTTATGACAGGTAGGAGTTTGGTGCATGGCTAACTGACCATTATTTGATATGTGTTTCATATTGCGTGCAGTTAAGCTGGCAAAGGGATTTATAAGTTTTTCAGAAATTTTTTCTCACTCCTCAAAATATAAATATTCAGGGTAAAAATTATACTACATGTGTGTAGCTTTCTTTTTTCTGGAGAGTTAACATTGCAGGACCTAAAACCATTTTTATTTAATTAAAAAATCTCATAACAAGGTTTCATTTATCCTGCAGTGTGAACATCTGTGAAGATAGTGCTCTAAAACATGCTGTTCCATAACTGAAACCTGTAATCCATAAAGAATACAAGTAGCAGAAACTGTTTTGTTTCTTCTATCTGCTACCAAGCCATAACTGCTATGTCTTTTATTACATGATCTGGTCACCTTATTTTCTGCTGTATGGTTGAATATTTTCACTAGCATAATATGTGTCACAAGTGTCCTCATATTTTGTACTATGCTATGTAATAACACGTAGTATAACCTTCTGCAGGTGTATCTCCAATTACCCCAGATATGTCATGTGATCGTATGCTTGCACGGGAAATAGAGAAGCGAGAAAGAGAAGTTCGAAGGTTGCGAGAACAGCGGGAGTTCGAAATGCTAAGGGTGAGAATCTTTACATGTATTAATTTCACTATTATTGCGTTTTTACTGAGATAGTACCAGTGACATATTTTCACATTGAGGTTTGAGGTCCTCACAGCGGGGCTGATAAATGATTAAAGTGTTCTGGAACATTATGTTGTCTTGACTTGGTAAAAATTTACCAGTCAATGTGTGGTTACATTTAAGAAGACTTGAATTTTCATATTTTCATCTTATATAAAATATGCTTTTTCATCATGACTCATGTGACTGTTGAGAAATGTGTTACCCCATTGGATGGTACCCTGTGTTTTTGAAACTAAATGTCTCAGGATGTATGTTGCATAAGATTTTCAAATTATTTTTTAACAGGGAGCTTGTGATCAAATTTATTTTAACTCTGTACACTGTGTTTTTCATAATTCTTTGTGACCTGGCTTTAGGAGCTATTCTGTTGTTAAATTTTGTAGCCCAGTAAATGCAAAACGCTTAGCAACTCATAATCTGCTGGGTAATTTGAACACAAAATTTACCTGAACAAACATTTTAAAATAAAATGACAAATTTTATAGTTACTTATATTGTTTTACTTGACTTGAAATCACAAATAAAAGTGGAAAATTAAATTGCAGATTTAAAGACTGTTAATTCATATAACATTACTAGGATGATTTAAACTACATGTAGATGAGTACTGGAGAAGATGATTTTTCACTGATCAGGCACAGTATGGAATGGACAATCAGGGGAACTTCAGGGAACAAAGCCTCACAAATATGCAGAAGGCTGTGTATGCTGGTGAAATGTCAGTTGCTGATTATTATGAGCGGCAGATTGAACTGCGGGCTGCAGAAAGTAATGGTGTTGATGATGGTAGCTCCTGTACCAAAGGTAAAGTAATGGACACAATATATTTACTAATTTCATTGAACATGTCTTACTTTGGAAACTAGTAATTGCTATACTGTTTTCACAAGAGTTTACCACTTATCACAATGTCAAGTGAATCCAGTCCACTTCATTACACCCTTTCTCCACAATACCCATTTTAGTATTATTTTCCCATATATTCCAAGGTATCCCAGTTGATCTCTTTCCTTCAGGTCTTCTAACTAAAATTTTGTACATGTTTGTTATATGTGCACTGGTGCTACGTCCTCTATCTATGTTATCTTACACCCAACCTAATTTGTTCAGGCCAATAATATTTGGTAAAGAGTACATATTATAAACATCACATGTGGGTCAGTATGATTGTATTGATGTACATGATTTATCATCTTACCACAATGAATAGCAAAATAATCCGTGTATATATAAGTGTGTTCTATGTACCTGATTTTTTTTTTACTGTACTCAATTCATCTCCGCATTATTTCCACAAACCTCAGGTAACAAGTGGTTTTTTTTTTTAAATGGCCCAGAAGGTGAACACAGTCTAGTTAAAACATGATGGGTAACTAAAACACTATTGTGTAATGTTATTTTGTTGTATTGTAGTAAGAAACTGCATTTTACAAATTTTGAAGTACCTTGCTATGCATGTGTCTGCAGCCTCCTATCACTTTTTCCTTCCTAGATTCTAATGGTGTACAAAATTTGATATTCTCTTGTCGTAAATTGTTTGTTTCTGTTTTTAATCTTGATTTTCTTGACAGGTCTTGTTCCTAAAATCCGTGGAATAAGTGGCAGCTCACCAAATGTTGTCAGAACTCTGATGTGTACCACAGTTGACCATTATGCTTCAACTTATGGAGACAAGGGTTGGGGTTGTGGTTACCGGTATGCATTCAGCAAACATATTTTAAGCAGTAGTCTGATAAGAGGGTTACTGTTCTGCATGTTGATTCATACTAATGTATAAAAAAAAAAAAAAGTAGCAAGAAATCATGTTTCAGAAAAGTGTATGTGTATTTTCTGTGTGGAACATATCCCTTAAAAAAAAAGATTGTTCCTTACAAGAGTTATCTGGAAAACCTTGGCAGTTTAAGGGATTTGTCTTTCTTAATTGGCATTTATAAAAAGTCTATGACCTTAATATTTGTTACTTATATCAAACATTTTCCTTTTCTACCTCATTTGAGGATTGTGTACACATTGCCTTGAAAGAAACAACCTCAAGCAGAGGAAGCAAAATTTTGCTTCCTGTCTTTCATTCTTCACAAGGATAGCTCTAGGACCCTTTATAAATCTGCATTATTACTTTATTTCTTTAGCATACAGTGTTTCATCCAAGATCCATAAAGATGATATTATGGATTGGAAAGGAATGTGGTAAGAACTAAGGCAATGAGAATCTCATGGCAACCATCTCAAGTGCTGACTGTGATAGATCAAAACAACTGGAGAATGTGGCATATTTCAACTGTTTGGGTAGCAAGATAACAGATAATGCAAATGTACACGTGAAATTATATCCAGGACTGCCATGGAAAAAGCATCATTCAGCAAGAAGAAGACTCCTTTCACTAGTAAACTGGACTTAAATTTCAGGAAGAAATTAGTAGTTTGCTACATTTGGAGCATAGCATAATATGGTGCTGAAACTTGGACACTTCAGAAAGTAGATCAGAAATACCTGAAAATTTTGAAATGTGCTGCTGGAGAAGGATGGAGAAGATCTGTTGGACTGATCATTTGAGAAATTAAGAAATATTACATAGAGTCAAGGAGGAGGGGAATATCCAACATACAATAAAAAGAGGAAGGCTACCTGGATTAGTCACATCTTGCATAGGAAATGTCTTCTGCAACATGTCATTGAAGGAAAGATAGAAATAAAAAAAAATACATACAAGTGATAGGAAGAAAAAGAAGAAGAAGACATAAGCAGCTACTGGATAATCTTAGGGAAACGAGAGGACACTGGTAATTGAAAGATGAAGCACTAGATTGCACTATGTGGAGAACTCGCTTTGGATGAGGTTATGGAACTGTTGTCAGACAGACTATGGAATGAAAGAATGAATCCATAAAGTTCATGGGAGGGTGGAACTGTCTCATTAGGATGTCCAGTGGTGACCTTTGCTTCTACTACTGAAGAGTTATTTAGTTAAACCTATAAGCATACACAGTTTCTCACTTTATGAGATTTCCAATAGCTGCAGCTGTAGCAGTTATATGTTAGGTGTAGAAATTGCAGATACGCACGTTATGTATTAATTTGTGTCAAATTCTGGATCAGATTTAAACCTATTTTCTTGTATGTGTTTCCTGCAGACTACATGGAAAACTGTACTTTGGTATATTTTAAAGTTTTGCCATTAGAGAGCTGCAGATATTTGTCAAGTTGATTTTAGTTTATCAAATATGTTCACTGTACTGAAAACTGCAATTTTTATTATGTGCTTGTCAATATAATTACTGGTTTCCATGCAGAAATATGCAGATGATGTTGTCATCACTGCTGCATCACACTGGATACAATGAGCAGCTTTATAAACCATCGTTGGTGGGTGGTGGACTGTATGGCATGAGTGGCGGGCGTACATGTGGGTTGGAGATGCCCAGTCGTAGTGCTATGCCCTCTATTTCCCGTCTCCAGCAGCATGTTGAATGGGCGTGGGGACAGGGATTTGACCTTCAAGGCAGCGATCAGCTAGGCGGAAAGCTCTTCAATACTCGGAAGTGGATTGGAGCTACTGAAGTTGTCACTGTTCTTTCATCACTTAGGATTAGGTTGGTATTTTTTAAAAATGATTCCAAATTTATATTATTATGCCATTTTAGTGCCTGCTGTGTCTGCATCCAGAAAATTTTTCAGAGTGTAGATGGCTGTTGTGAGAAATATAAAGAAAGGAACTGAGCAATAATATACTATTAGTTTATGTAATTAGTGTTGTCCGGTAGCGGAGTGTCTTATATAGGTACACCTTAAGAAGAGATGTCATTCTCTTGTATATATCGACATTCCTTTGTTTTATAATAGATTAGATTGCTCTTAGCTTTATTTGAATAGCCAAGTTAATTGTCTGTGAATCTGTGTCTCTGATACTGCATTATCATTTGTTCAGTTTTATATTCTGTTGCCTTATAGTTTTCATAAGTCTAAGTAAAAATGTTAAAAACATCTTCATTTGAAGTTTTGACAGAATAATCACACAGTAGTACATGTATTTATTTTTCTTTATAATCGCCCTGCTTTTAATGCCTTTGATTCATTGGTCAACTGGTTTTCTGATGCCATCAGAAAAAAATGGTTTTGGTTGAGCCATGAGCCATTGTAATTATTCCCTTACAGTTGATGAAGCTAATACGGTGCTGTCAGGTTATCGAGTACATGTGATACAACTTAAAACATTTCACATTGTCAGTTGTTTTGAGAGTGTGAGAAGCTGCATGATGACAAGCAATCTAAATGCTGTCCATGGTGTTTTGACTGAATTACTGGGTTGAATCTGATATTCACCATGTTATTATTACACTCCAGTAAATGCTCCTTTTGTTTCTTGAAAATGAACTAGTAGAAATGGTGTTATTACAGTAAACAATTAACATCAGTTTAATGCTCAGATTACCGTATGGGTACAGAGTTTCTTTCCCCCGAGATCAAATGGCTTGAGCACGAAGTGGATGGGCCGGGATAGCTCAGTCAGTATAGTGACTTGCTATGGGCTGGATGGTCTGGGGATCGAGTCCTGGTGGGGGGCGAGACTTTCCACACCTGTCCAGACCGGCCCTGGGGCCCACCCAGTCTCCTATACAATAGGTGCTGGGTCTTTCCCGGGGGTAAAGTGGCTGGGGCGTGGCGTTGACCACCCACCCCATGTAGCGCCGAGGTCAAAGAAAGAGTATAACTATACCTCTACTCCACCTCTGGGCCTTCATGGCCTGTTATACAGTGAACTTTTTAAAGAGCATGAAGTGGACCACTCACCCCATCTGCTACCGAATGCTCCTATACCTCTCCTCCCAGCATATGCTTGCATGGTGTGGACAAGGACAACTTTAACTTTACCTCTTCTTGTTCTTAGATTTCATCCTGTTGAGGGCTTATTTGTTGCAGGTGTCAGTTGGTAGATTTTCATCGACCTACAAGTGCTGATGGAAGCCATCCAGAGTTGTTTAACTGGGTACTGGAGTATTTCCAGAAGAATGATGATTTTAAACCGCCCTTGTATTTGCAGCACCAAGGTATGATTCATTTTCAGAACAGACTGTTCTGAACTACCTGTATAGCAAAAACATAGAATGGCTGGCACAGTCTTCTGTGCACATTCAGGATATGCTGGGGCTTGTTTGCACTGATAGGCTGCCAGTTGAGTTGATGTGGCTGCTGACAAGCCAAGCCAATCCAAGTTACTCATTCTTGCATGGTGTTAAGAAGTCATGTGCACTTAAGAAAGAGAAACTGAAGTGGGAGGACCGTGTAAAATAACTGAGTGTACTGTTACTTATGATGCATTTCAAGTAGGTTTGAGACATGGCTTTTTTATGTTGGTAAAGGTCATAGCCGTACTATTGTGGGCGTGGAACAGTTGAAGGATGGTGGTCAGTGCTTGTTAGTATTTGACCCTAGCCACTCTCCACGTCAGATGGCTCAATTCAGAAACACTGCAACAGCAGTGGCTGGAATGCGCCTGATACGCAAGTCACTGGCAGCTATGAAAGCTCGACACTATCAAGTTGTTGCTGTCTGTGGCATCATGGATACAGAGTATGAATATCAGGTAATAAAATTCTCCTTTAACATCTATCATCATATAAGACCATAAGCTGATCTCTGTGTGTTTACGTAGTAGCAATTTGAATATCAATACTAAGCATGAAAACCTCAGGCTGTTGAGAGAGAGAATTAGCATTTAAATCCATCGGCTAAAGGTTAATTTAAAATAAATATATGCTGTGAGAAACACGCATTTGTTAATGGACCTAAGTCAAATTTGGAAAAGGATTTTAAAAACTGAAAATATGTCTTGAATTTCTTAATAAAAGCAACAATAATTGTGCAGAACGTGGGTTCAGGGAAAAAAAAAGCTTAAATACCTTTCCACTGTCTCCATCTACATCAGATCGCCATGTCCTTTCCATTACCCCACCCCACCTCCCACCCCCACACCCAAAAAATGCTGTCCATCACCTATTTTTGCTACTGCAGGAAAGCTGCCCTATTGGTTATCACTATTGTCTGTCCCCCTGACCCATCAGACTGTCACGTCCCCCACACTACCTGCAGCCATATCTGTTTCCCCATTATAATTATAAGGTTTCTGTGTCACAGCCAAGCAGTGCACCTTGTGCTCAGGAGGAGCTGAATTGACCAACAGCCATCAACTTGCACTCTCTGCAAGTCTCTGCCCTTAGTTAGCTTTTTGATAGGTTGGTTGGTAGGTTGGCTTCTAGATTCATTCACCCTGAAGAAGGGAACCGTAATATTTAACCTTGTGTTTTGAGTTTTCGTCTTTTAATACATACTATTATAATTTTCTCTAGTACAATGTAACATACAAAGAAACTGGAATAATATTTGTAATTATGAGCTGTATTCTGTTGATAAGAAACTGATATATTCTATTTCATTTGTGTCCATTTTCAGCAAAGCAAAATTCTGTATTCAATTAGAGTCCCACAAGACCGATGATGATAGCAGAGTACATGTAGGTAAGAACTGTTCCGTTTGATTCATTTCATTTTTCGTCACATGCTGACAAATAATATCAGTGCATTGCACTGATTGTTTCCTATAGAATTATTTCATTTACAACTTAACACAGTAATTACTTCCTGTGAGGGAGCCTTTATACTGACTTTGTACAAAGACTTGAAGCATTGTGGTTGTAGTTATAGCAGCATTAGCACCAAGCTGGCAGTACATATTGTTAGTGTGCTGGTTGGAATTTCAGTGTGGGAATAACAGAAGAGATTTTTGCAACCTCTGTATTTCCAGCACGTGCCAGTTTTTCAATAGCCACTCTCACATTGCCTTAGAACTCCTGCTTATTGCAAGTGAAATGCACAAGTTATTGGTGAAGCTAATCCCAAGTTAAACTTCCTTATGTATTGCCATTGTCTTTCATATAACATCAGTACCATACCCAGTTACAAAAAGAATGTGCAAGGAAATGAAAGAAAGACTTTTATCCGAGACACTTTTGTCTCTGTCTTCAAAAACTCGTGCATATAGAGAATAAAGGGGTAATCTCTTGAGAAGAGGTACCATGGAAAACTTGTCATCTGACAATACTAGGCCAAATGTTCAGCTTACAAGATGGATCCTTTACTGTTGACCTGCCCCTACAGATGATACATTATTAACCCCGAGACACCAAAAGTGCTTGTATATGAGAGAGAATTAACATCAGCCAGTGCTGGATGAAGAATGTGCAATTCTAAAATACTGTATGTTGCCAGTAAAGACAAGTCGATTGTCACATCATGGTTCTTATGTGCATCCACAGAATTTGCAAAAAGTGACTATTAGCTTTGTCACATCTGTCCGCATGGAACAACTCAGCTGCCACTGGACAGATCTTCATGATACTTGATGTTTGAGTACTTTGCGAAAATCTGTTGAGAAAATTCAAGTTTCAGTAAACTCCGATGAGAATTTTGGATAACTATCACGAAAACTAAATACATTTTTGATCATATCTCACTTAATTATTCTTAAAATGAGAAATGTTTCATACAAAGTTGTGGAGATAATCAAAACACACATTATATGTTCATAAGCCCCCCCCCCTGAAAATTGTGCCAGGATGATATAATGTGGAAAAATATTCTATAGCCAGGCAGGCCACAGATTACAATATGTCTCATGTGCATTGCATACTGGATACCTAAGTATACAAACACACACTCATAACATGCTTATTGCTTTTCCATGGCAATGGTTGCATGAACACGCCTCAGTGTTACATTATACGTACCTTGCCTGTCTGGTTAATGTTAATGGTAACTGTCATGAAGTACACAGTACAAGAATTAAGTGTGGAATTGGGATACTAGAAGTTACTGACATATAATGTTAAAGTAGAGTAATTAATTCTGTCACATGCAGGTCACAGCACATTGGAAGAAGGAGGTTATAATTAATTTGTTTTTCATGTGACAGGATTGCCAGTAACAGTTTGAAAAAGAATATTATGTTATACTCCTGTATATCATAAGAGATGCCAATAATTGAGGACAAAATTAGTGTCTCATAGTAAAAGTACAAATGTTGACATCTGAAAACATCTTGTTCCCTACCAAAGTGAGGAACATCTTGCTTGAATATACTGTATACCCTCATATCATTGTGTTCAGTAATGTTCTGTCCATCTGTCTTTTCCAAAAGCCTCAAACCCCTAATATAAACGCATTATTTAAGTGATGGCACTAAAGTTTAGATTAGAATCTTGATCCAGAAATTATTAGGTGTACAGTAAAATGAATAGCATGAACCTGGAGGTATGTGTGTTTGGGATAATTACAAAAATATAAGATGAAGGCATGCCCCTCATACAAGTGTTTGACATTCAACACAAATGTAAGGAAGATTGTCATCTTGTGGAGGGTGGTGCCATGTAGTTTGGTAGAAGTGTACTGTGATCTTGGAGGAACCTGCAATCTTCATAGTCAGTTCTATGAGAGAAAACATTAAATCTCACTAAAACAGGTGTCCACAAATTTTCTGAAAATCTACAAGCTACTTCCAAATTCTAGGCACTGGGTAACATGAAGCAAGTTTCATACCGAGGACCAACAGTTCTGGATTTACCTGTGAAAATCACGTCACTTCATGTTTGATGCATGTGAACTGACATACATTTTTTTATGTAAGGAAAAAGAATATGCAGTAATTATGCCGAAATATAAGGCACCTTTAGGCAAATGTAGTTGCCAGGGCAACCAGATGCCCTAGATAGTGCACCCTTGCATTAAAAGCTTGAACACTGTAAGAAGAGAGAACTGAAGTTGAGAATACAGAGACTGGTTGGTTAATGCACTGTAGATAAACAATTGCTGTTTATTCTCAAAATCATATGAGCACATAAATCCAGTGTGAACAGAATGCATAATTATTTCGTGTTTGAGCAGGTGGTGTATTATAATTACCATAGTGATTAAAGGGTTGATTTGTATTATACCTGATATTCTGAAAACCCACATGTAAAATTGAACGTTAATCAAATACATGTATAGCAATATATTGTTAGGTTTGTGCAAATTTCTGAATTCTGTGATGATTGAAGCAGTACCCAAATCATACTAATGGCCCATCTTCCTGGTTTATTAAAAGACCACAGATTATTTAAAACTTGCAGATCTTTACTAGCATTGTTCAAGCTGAGACTGCCCACTTATCTGCTGCAGCTATCTAAATGTATTTGTTCAGGAATCTCCACAACCTCAGTTTAATATGGATATTTTGGTTTCAGGTTTGAGACATATATTAAATGTTACAAATAATAAAACATATGGAGAAGGGAAGTCCTTTATTGCAACAGCCCTGTTTCTTAAAATCATAAAAAATATAACTTATGTCAGTATTAAAAGTGGAAGAGAAACAACATTTTGATTAGTTTTAAGTGTATATTGGAAGAGAAATATCAGGCTTCAAACTACTAACAGAGTTTGTTGTTACAGTAAACTTTGATGGCCTGATACCTCACTGACTTCATCTTAACTCGTTACATGAATGTCTGTTGGGCAAGTGCACATAGCTTGAAGAGTTCAGTTGCTGGCATGGTACATATGGATTTCTTTGTTGAAGATCCTTCTATATATGAACAAGGCTCGTACTTTGTTGGGTACACAAAGTGAAGGTTAACCTACATATTGTTGAAAAGAAAACCTTGTGACTACCAATCAGTTCTATGGTGATACCATGTCTGGCATTGCACAATAAATATGCAACACATTTTGAAGGCATATTTCCTGCAACTGTGTGATATAAGAAAGTAAATTGTTAATACAGCAGGCCGTCCTTGTTGGTGCATCACGGTTTGGTTATTCACAGAAAATTCATTGTGGCAACCCCTCATGAAATTCAGTGTATCACTGTTGCACTTGAGTAACACGCAAGTAGCCACATCTGCCTGCCTGCCTGCCTATGTCACTCAATATGTACCTAGATATTGTGTGATACAGGACATATTTCACCAGTACTTCTCTCAATTTTGGTATTAATTGTAGTTCTTACATCTTAATTGCGGCTGGAAAGTGTGATGTATGTGCTCGTGAATTACCTAAGGATAAAAAGGAAAGGGGTGTTTCTATTAGAGAAGGTGGAGGTGTTGGACAATTTTGACCAGGGAATGAGCACTGCTGTGGTCAGCACCAATCAACTATCAAGAAAAATGAGTGAAAAAATTTCTTGTGAGTTGTTATTTACCCCTTTCACAGAAAGATTGAAAGGGCCATGTGTGTGTGTGGCTGGAAGATGGAGATGCAGGCTGTAATGGCATCACACAGTGAGATGTATGAGGCCATGTAGAAGAAGGTAAAGCAGTCTGCATCATTTTATCACTGTGACAACTTTCAGCCAGCGACACAGATGTCATACCAGTAAACACTGACACAAATTGTGTCATGTTTATTAATCATTAATTTACACAGTATCATGTTTCATGTCTTTGGTTCTCCTAACACTATTTTCCCATGACATCTTAACTTTGCGTATTGCAATTTCAATATTTGTGGGATTTTCCAAGAACACAATCCCTGCAAAGATTGAGAGTTTTCTTTAGTTCCAAATTTATAAAAATCGTACCAGCAAGATATAAAGCATAAAATCATGGTAATTTGGAGATCCATCAGACATGAAAAAAGTCTGGAAAATAAAAAAAAGAGTAAAGAGGAATAATAGGGTTTTTATCCTCGTAACAGAACTCTTTGGATATGAATTGAGACATGCTGTGGCATTATACTGCACATGTCAGTGGTGTCAAAACCTCTAATTTGAACTTGCCTTTAATTATATGATATTACAAATGAAAGGTCTATGAAAATTAAGAGTCTGAATAACAGTATTACATATTGTGCGAGATACTGTGTAGGCATTGCCCAATACCAAGAGAATTGGTCTGGATTCATAACAGATCATATACCACTATCATACTGTTAATATGCGATACAGTATAATGTGGCTTACAAAAACATTTATGTCCTACAGAACAATTTCCGTAACTGTATTTGAATAATAATTCATATTTCTTATTCCAGTGGATGATATTCTGTAAGGCTGTATTTATTTTTAATGAGCTGAATTACAAATTATAAGGAAGGAGCAGTCAGTACAACGAAAATGGCATGCCTACTTAATATAGTTGATTGAGCCAATACCATGTATCATCTGAAACAAAGGTAACCAGTTCTTTTGAAGAGGATTAGAGATCACTTTAACTGATTATATCATTCATTGCTAAGATTCCTCGTAGTTTCCTTGACATTAGTGTAACAGCTGTTACACTCACATGTGATGTTCAAGTTTTAAAGATTTTTGTTATTTATCAAATTTATAATATTAAGATTGGGGTAGAAAAATCCCAAGCTCTCAGTGATTTGTATAGGTATTGACTGAATACTGTAATGAAATGCTTGTGTTTTGAAAGTTGTACTCTGAAAGACATTATTCCTGTTTTATACTCAAAATGTACATCTCTGAAATCTTCTCTTTACTATATGAACTTTTATCTGCTAAAGGTTATAAAGAATGTAGGGCACAAACTAAACATTCATTCAACACACCGCTATACACATGCATGTCACAATTACATTAGAAACTTAATAGAATGGTTAGGATTGCGAAGTAAACCAGGAAGCATTCTTTCATCATGGACCCAAAAACTTCCTGCTTGCTCTCTGACTCCTCAAATACTTTCCCACCACTGTGATAAAATGTATATCAAATAATTTGGATAATGAGGAAACAGTACTATGTTGACAATAAAGGAGGATTCTGGATCGAAAGTAATATAATGACAGGCCGTAACCACGGCCTATCAAAAAGAAAATGAGGGCACTGGTTTATATTTTTAAAACATATGTTAGTACACGTGTGAAGGTTTACAATTCCCTGCTACCATGTAATTGAACTGTATAAAAATCATGATTAAGAAAAATAAGTATACACATGATACTTGTATTTTAATCCTAGTAATGTCTACATCACTGCTTCAGATCCTGGATGTGACAACCCTGTCACCCAAGTCCCTGCAAATGAACATCTAGTTAATACCTCAAAAAACAGTTGCCTCCAAACTTACCTTTCACTTCATATTTACATCTCTTGTTCTACCCCACATAATATTTTTCTTTCTGAAATAAAAAATGAATTCACTTAGCAAATTGCAATTACCATAACTAATTTCATGGGTATACCATACTCATTGAAAATATTGTACAGAACTTCCATCCAAACTCAAAGCCTTTCTTCAATAGCTGATGTACTGCCCCACTGCATTCACATTTTTTCTCCAGTATTAGATGAATGCAGGATATCTGATCTGCATGTCTACTTCAAGTCAAGAGAATAAGATGAAGAACAGTAGAACCCTGGAAGTAGCAATTTCATTGTTTTTAAACAGAAACCTGGATTAAGGGGTATGTCAGTGCTTGGCAGATGTGAAGGTGAAAGGATTACAGATAAAAAAAAAACATTAAATGAAACTCTGGACAAGTTACTTTAGGGTGACATACTAATTTAAAGTCACACACAAATCCTTCACATCCACTTTTCTATATACAGGCAGGTCTTGGTTTATGTCACGGTTACATTCCTGAAAAATGTTAAGCAAATCAAACACAAAATTCCCATGTAGTGTATTTCCTGGGGGTTAGGGGATTGAAACCTTATCCTATACAGTGTATGATTGTACCACTAATTGACATATGGACCTCTAGAATATACATGTACTTTATGTACAATATCATATAAATTCTATACAATATAATTTTTATTTCTAATGCAACAAAAATGTAAGAGACTCACATTCAGTTTTTGATATGGTTAAATCTGATAGGACTGTGGTAGTCTTGCTACACAAACACTTGCTGATTCAGATTGTTGGCATTTAATGTTATCAAAAAACCTACCAGTTCCTTTAATTCTGTCAGCATTATCATGAATTGTATGTACGCTACTGAGCATGTCTAACATTGTGACATATGTCAACAATTCTTTCACCTTTTTTTAAGGCTCATTATGTCTAATTTCTCTTCTATACCGATTGTCTTTCACCAATTTTTCACTTGTATTGCAATGGGTTATGTAGATTTATGTTTCTTACTCATGTTTGTAACAATAGCCATTGCTGTTGAAAAGGAAACTAAAAGAGCCACATGATTATGTCACCAACTTAATCAACTCATACACGTGATAATGGTGTGACATTGATATCACTTTCTGCTAGCCTGCTGCAGAAGATAAGTGTGGCCATAGATCGTATATGCTAAATCACGTTGAAATGAAAATTATCACACAAATTCCGAAGTGTTGTAAATTTTCAAGTCACATTAAAGTAAAATCACACAAAAAGAAATTGTGTAAAACAAGACCTTCCTGTACTGAAAAACACAGTCTCACCTACGATTCCAGTACTACTTTCCATTTCAAAAGTTTTCACAAATTAGCTGGGTTTCTTACTTGCACCCACTATATACATTGATTGTGACCGTTCAGAACCAGCTGTGTGCCAAATGTCTGCCTTCATACTGTTCAGCATCCCAAACATTACATGCCTTCAGCAGTATGTGATTAGTATGATGTGTGACTGCGTAAGTAGAGATACATATAACAATTATCCAGTTATACTTAAGAGTTTGAAATGTTCCTTATTCTTGCACATTTTAATCTACTATTCTGCAAGAAGCAGTTCACCCGCATGAACTGAAATCTATGCATTTGAATATTCTACAGATTTTAGCTACTCATAAATGCATATAAGTGAACATATTTTTTGGGTTGTATACTTACTGTTGAATCACTGCTTGCAACCTTGCCATATTTTATTGCAATTTTTTTCTTACCAGAGCACTGGTGTTAACTCTGAAAACAGTTTCTTTTGTACCACTGTTGGTGCCCTGTTTTGTCAAATGAATTCATCACATATTTTGACAGTGAGTTGTAAAAGAATATGTTCATTGGCCATGGCATAAGCACTGCACCAACAGTTCTACCTACACACACACACACTAATTTCATTGTGAGCTGTATTTAACTTACATGCCTTTATATAATTCACTAAGTGATGAATTGTATTTTGTGGCCCTTTGCTCTAGCAGGCACTTATTTTAATTGGAGAATAAACTATTTTTGCTACAACAGACTTCAGCACGTTACATTGGAAAATTCTGTTGCACTGTTGGTTTAATATATTTATACAAGTTATTTGCAGTGGTGCACTGGGCCATATGTTATACTACAATGTGATACTACCTTAAATGATGTTCAATATTTGTAATTGGTTGCTTTCAGTTTCCTTTCTTATCAGATGATTGTGCATTATTGTCATTGTTTTTGAATGGTCTGTTTGTGATATCTTGTGAAACATATGTTCAAGAAAAAGCTACATTTATAGGACAGCAATATCCCTCCCCATTCCATTTCAACCTAACATTCATTATAAACATATATTCTACCACCTCTTTTTCTGTGCAGTATAAACTTGTCTCAGTTGAAATGAACTGAGTATGTATGAAACGTATTATGATGAAGCATGGAATTACATTCATAACAACTATCAGCCATATTTAGAGTTTCCTCTTAACACACTGCCATCGGCTCATGCAGAAATGCGTGATTGCTCACCCATGCGTTGTTGACAGGCCCCGCATTTCTGTGTTTTCTTACACGACGTCCAACACGCTCGTTTTCGAGCTGATCTGACACACTGATTGCTTCAAGGTCATCGTCAGCTACATGCAGGATATTTGGATCTCAAGTTACAAGCAGACAGAACACTCTAGAACCTTAATTTAGAACGATAAGCCTGCAAAATGTTATGGGAATGAACATTAAAAGCATTTAAAATGTCCGGTCACCAGGGGGTATTTAATTAAAAGACCAGCTCGACGGCAATGTGTTAATTTAGTGAACCTTGTACAAGTTCATGCTTGCAGGCATAAACTTACAAAATATTTTATTGTAACATAAGTTATAATATTTGACGATTTTATTCTGGTAAAATTACACAGACTTAAAATAGAATAATGTTCTGTGCACTGCGAACAATCAGAAGTATGGTTATGAAAGAAGACTGATTGGAGTGTGTGGTCAACGAAACATTTTTTTAAATCTCTAAGAATTGTTGCTCATCCATGAATGGCATATCTTCAGAAACAACACTGTAAGAATCCCAAATTTCACATATCTTGAGCTGATAAAGTTTTAAATCAATACTGGTACCATATTTTGATATAATGTTGATCATATGTCAGCATCATCTCAGTAAAGAGTAATGGTTATAGCATGACTTCTTGGGTTATTCAGTACAGTCATCAATATTGCTCAGTTCCTTGGCTTATTACTCAGGAGTGTGTTTGATGTTTTATTTCATTATTAGCAATTTGAAGTGGGTATGTGAAGAGTGAAATGAAAGCTCTAGTGGTATGGTTTTACTGAAAAGATGCATTCATATTTTCTTCATCATGGAATTCTCGCATTACCTGTTTTATTGAATTTGTTTCGTCCTCTTCTCATGCTTACCTGTACTGCACAAATCAACAAAAAGACAAGAACATTTGCTTGGCATACAAAATGAATATGTAAACACAATCTTCATACTCTCCACAACATATATGTTGTAATATTTTAGTTGTTGAGAAGTAACTTTTGGCACTAGCGATTTATACCCATTGGCATGTGCAGAATGCGACGATTCTTTGCTGTTCTTAGGAGCTTCTTCCATTCCTCTCTGTAATGAACTTTTTCCTGCCACCCTTCTCCACCAACTATTCTTCCATCCTCTCTCACCTCATCTTGCCATCTATTTCTTGGTCTAACTCTGAATCTTGTTGTTCCCAAATTCATGTATAATACTCTTTTGGGAATTCCATTTTCTTCCATTTTCTGTACATGCTCAAACCAACGTAATCTATTTAACCTTATTGTCTCTATTAGAGTAGGTTTGTTAACACTTGCGTAAATTTCTTTATTGGTTAATATCCTCCACTTTTATTTTTTATTGTCATATACTGGGCCTAAAATTCTCCTATAAACTTTCCTTTAAAAAAATGTTCAATTGCTTTCTAACTCTCTTTGTTAGTGTCCAAGTTTCTGATGTGTATGTTAATGTTTTGTCTATTATTGTGTTCTTTAATCTTAATTTAGTTTCTTTGTTGTTTTTATTTTTAAAAAAATTCGGTAGCATAAAATATATTTTGTTAACATTTTTAATTCTTTCTTGCAAATCTATTTGGTTATTGTTATCTTCATTAAGTATAACTCCTAAATATTTAAAATTTTACACTCTTCCAAATTTGTAATTTTTTATTTCCAAATGTCCTATTTTATTTTTCTTTAAGCTGTTTTTCCTTTCCAATATCATATATTTTTACCCTGGGTCACGTGGGAGGCGGTAACAGTTGTGGAGGGCATACCCTTTTGAAGGTTGCAACGACACAGGCTGGCTAACGGGGCTCTGGTCTACCCAAGCCAAGGTGGAAGGTATCATGCTGAAGGCTGCATGGCACTGGGGTAGTGATAGCAGTATCTTAAAACGATCCCCTTGGAGAACCAGGCTGCACCCCATTGTATGTAGGCCTTCTGTCCACGTGGGGCTCTGTGGGCGGTGACCAAATGTTTTTCCCCGTTTTTTCGTGGGAGGGCTGTTTATTGGGGACCCCATATAAATGAATGAATAAACCATTGGTTCTGGAGATGAAGTTTCTCTCTCCACAGCAACCCTGATGGGGAATGTGGAGGGGGGGGCTCATTTACCGGAGACTTTCAGGGAAAGGCATAAAAGAAAATTCTGGAGATGGGCACCTCTCGCCGCAGGGGCCCGTTGGGGAAGCTGTGGTGTCTGTTGACTGGGTATTTTAAGAGGTAGTTGGAGGGCTGTTGAAAGGGAGCATCTCTCTCTGTGGGAGCTCTGTTGGGGGGCTTCTTTCTGGGGATCCAGAAAGATATGGGGAGGAGGGCTCAGGGGACGGACATCACCCCATGGGGGTCCATTCACTGGGAACTCTGATAGTTGTAAGGGGGGTCTGGAAATGGGGCATCTCTCTCTCTATGGGAGCTCTGTTAGGGGAACCTGGAGGGGGGGCTCCTTTGCTAGGGGCCCTGAAGGTTATGAAAGGAAGGCTCTGGGGATGGGCATCCCTCTTTATGGGGTTTAGTTGGGGAACCTGGAGTGGGCTCATCTACCAGGGACTTTGAGATATGGTTGAAAGGGGCTCTGGAGGAGGAGTGTCTCTTTCTGTGAAAGGAACCTTGAGGGAGGGCTCCCTTGCTGGGGACCCTGATGGATATGTAGAAAAGGCTCTGGAGATGGGCATCTCTTTCCATAGGGGCCCCATTTGGGGAACCTGGAGGAGGGCTCATCTACAGGGGCTTTGAGAGATGGATGAAGGGGGCTCTGTGGATGAAGCATCTCTCTCTGAAGAGGCTCTGTGGAGGGGGCCTCAGGGTGGAGCTCCTTCACTGGGGACCCTGGAAGATATGTAAAAAAGTCTCCGGATACGGGCATCTCTCTCCATGGGAGCCCCTTTCCATCTGAGGGGAACCTGGTATGTGGCGCAGGGGCTCAAATACCGGGAACTTTGATACATGAATGAAGGAGGGCTGTAGTGTTGGGGCATCTCTCTGCAAGGAATTCCATGAAGGGCACCGTGACGGAGGGCTCCTTTACTGGTGAACCCGAAACATGAGGTTTTTGAGAGATATGCAATATGCCCTGTAAAAGGGCCTCTCTTCATAGGGGCCCTGTTGGGAAACCTGGAGGGGGTTCGTTTGCCGGGACTTTTGAGAGAAAAGAAAAGTATATCTGGGTTCATTTCTTGGACCCTGAGGCCATTAAGATTTTAAGTCTGGGGGCCATCTGGAACTTTAATAAAGGAGCAGGGCTCTCTTGAGTTAGTATTAGATTATGGGACACAAAGAGCCTGTCTATAAGGCCTAGGTGCATTGGGACCATAAGGGCTCGAACCCAACGTTACTCAATCAATCAATCATATATTTTGTCTTTCTTGGTTTATCTGCAGTCCGAACTTTTTAGCAATGTTTCCATTTCTACAAAACGTTCTCTTATTTCTATTTCATTTTTTCCAATTAATGCAGTGTCTTCTGCATATGCTAATATATTCAATTGTTCTTCACCAATCTTTGTACTACTAGGAACCATATTTATGCTTTGTATCACTTTCTGTAATGCCAAATTAAATAATATTGGTGACAAAGGATCACCCTGTTTCAAGCCTGTTTTATTTTCAAAAAAGGATGACAATGTTCCTTCTATTTTAACCACACTTCTTGTCTTTTGTACATGTTTCACACATATTTGGTAATTTAGTACAAATTTTAAATTCTTTCATACATTTCCATAGTGTATCTCTATGTATAGTCATATGCCTTTTGAAAAGCAATAAATAAATATTGTACACTCTGGTTATACTCCCAAAGTTTCTCTATTATTTTCAATGCAAATATGTTTTCATTACAGATTTTCCATCTCTAAATCCATTCTGATAGTCCCCCATAACTTTCTCAATATATGGTTTAATTTTTCCCACTATGATATTCGACAAAATTTTGTAAGCTGCATTTCCCAATACTATTCCCCTGTAATTCTCACACCTATCTCTGTCTCCTCTTTTGTGTATAGGAACTATTATTGTTTCTTTCCATTCTTTAGGTATCCTTTCTTCCTCCCAGTTCGTCTTACTAGTTCATGCATTCTATTCAGTAGTTTATTTCCTCCGTATTGTATTAATTCCGGATATATTCCATCAGTTCCAGCCGCCTTGTTATTTTTTAAGTTTCTTATTGCCTTTTTTACATCTTCTATGGTGAGTTCTTGTATTTCAACTTCAACTTCACTTCTTTATTTCCTTCTTTAATTAATTCCCTTGGTTCTTCTGTGTTCAGTAGTTTGCCAAAATATCCTTTCCATATTTCTGCTTTCTCCTTTGTATTTATTGCCAATTCTCCTTTTTTGTTCCTAATTATGCTAGCTATGTTGATATCCTTTCTTAAATTGGTTTACTGTTTGATACATTTTTCATGCATGTCTTTTTCTTATTCCTAATTTTTTTGTGAGCTTCTCTTCTTTTATGGTGATACTCCTGCTCCTCCTCCTCCCTTCTTCCTTTCATCAACCACTTTTCTCTTGCTTTCTTGATTTCTTCTATTACAAATTTGCATTCCTCATCATACCATTTATTTTTAAATGTTTCTCTGCTTTCATCCTTTTCAATAAGCTGCTGTTTGGTTTCCTTGATTATTGTTTTAATGTTTTCCCATTTTTCATTAATATTATTGTCAATACTAGCTTCCAAATTTTCCAGTATTTCAAACTTATTATTAATTTCTATAGCATATTCTTTTTTCCACTTTGGATTTTGAAAAATATTCATCTTTTTTTTTTTTTTTTTTTTTTTTTTTGTTTTTTTTTTTTTCTTTTA
>Ga0123352_10000856_pt1 | contig 38411 bp, 17 predicted proteins | sample TergutLab28metaG_FD_89700 | JGI IMG/M metagenome (GOLD analysis project Ga0123352, IMG submission 89700) | Labiotermes labralis P1 segment gut microbial communities from Petit-Saut dam, French Guiana - Lab288 P1 | ecosystem: Host-associated > Arthropoda: Insects > Digestive system > Gut ... | reverse complement strand
TATGTAGTCAAACACAACTGTGTCACATGAGGTGTATTTAATGACTATATAATGGATAACTACATGTTTCGGTCTGTACTGGCCATCTTCAGGTTGTCTTAGGGGAACTTAAGATCTTACTATAAGCATGCACGCGCACGTGGTGTACAGATCTGTACATAGGGCCTTATTAACAAAAACAAAAAGAGGAATCTAATAAAAACAACACACAACAAAAACAGATACAGAAAATAAAGCTTTACCTTTATTTTTCTGCATCATAATTACATTATATACACATCCTATAATTTTAATACAAATCTATGAGTCTTTTTTTTCACAAAAGATTATAAACTTTATGAAATTCCAAATTAATTGCCGATGTTACTATTACACGTGTAACGGAAATATCCCATACACTTCCAGGCTTCTAACACACTTCGCTTCAGGTTACCAATTTCCCGATTACAGATTTTTTATTCGCTTTTAGTAACTTTTTCGTGCAAAAATAAAAACACACCTTTGATGTTTTCGTAACAGACTATAATACGTGTCAATGTGTCGTTCAAATCTCACTGCGTCAGTGAAGATATAACGCGACACATTCGTAGCTTCGTTCCGTTAGAGTGCAGGATTATGTTCCGAATGTAAAATGACAGGAATTATTACCAATGAAGCATCAGGGGCAGGGAAATTATTGCGTATCGCAACCAACAATTCACAAAATAGCCGGAATTACGGGACAAACTGATATCAATGACTAGAACTAACAGTTAAAATTAGTGAAATTATCCTAGAGCGTAGAAACAAATATTTCAGCTTACAATGCCTGTGGTGACCACTCTCCATTAGAAAGTTGTTAGTAAGTGTCCTAATTGTTTTCAATGGCGTTGGGTAGTTATCGTACAAAGTAACACACAACGAAAGTATATTTAGTAACTGTAAGTCAATATAAGGACGAATTTTTAAATTAAGGCTAAATTCTGACAAAATCTTTAAGAATTAACGTAAAATATATCCAGAAATGTGGAAATTACACAGATGTATTAGTGTTTGTGGAATCCAAACAATTTTGTGTGGAACTTGTTTAAACTATCCAATAAGAACTTGTGCAGTTGCAGCCATGAAAAAGGTTAAAATACGAATTCATGTATAAACACATTTTCAACCAATAAAAATATTGTTACAAACAGTAACAAAAAAAGTCATTAAGACATAAAAACAAAACCAGACAAGTGGTACTGTCTCCCAGTGCAACTCTACGACATAAATCACCTGACAGAGCACCGTAACAGGAAAGATTCTGCCTACATTTTTCACTTCAAAATCAGCAGCATCAGCGACTGATAACTTTTATATTCCCCAGCGCTCAACTGCCACAAAATCAGTATAGAGAGAGAACACCTTAAACAAAGTAAATAAAGGCGACGTAGTGAAAGATGAATAAACCACACTGCCTTTGTTCTTCTCATTCTGTTACATAAAAACCTGACTGCCTTTCTATAGACACATACCTGGGCATTACGTCAAAAAAAAGATATTGCTGTTGTGCAGGCAGCTTTGGTAAAACTCAGCCAAAAAAACGAGACAATATGAAAGTTTAGAAACAAGGCAGGTATTCCATTAGGGAGACGCCAAATGTGAGAGCTGGCTTACTTAATGAACTTTTCCTAAATTTTCGTTAAGAAATTCGTAAAGCCTTCATCACCAGCTGATACTAGAATCCTGAATATAGAGACTGAAACACATTAAGTGTGTCAGACTGTATTTCCAATTACCCTGTAGAAAACGTTACGACTTGCATGTCAAGTGTAAATCAGTGTACGAGTTTCCCTATAGGATAGTATGAATTTGAAGGTAATTCTGGAAAGCCGGTTGACGTTTTAGGTGGAAACGCTAGCAGAAATATCCACAATTTTTACTTCGGTTAAATAACTACAAAGGTTATTTTGGGAATTAGAATTACACGTGTTCCGGTTTAACTGTACATTGGAAACAACGAGCATTATGTAGGATGGTGGCCCACATACCTACTGCATCAGCGTGTTGCACATTTCCATACTTTCCGAATTCGCGCAACTGGGGAGAAAATATGTCAGATTTTGCACTACCCCGGGGAAGTTCGTTACACAACGCCTGATGGAAATCGAGCATCAGTTAAACCTATTACATCGAATAATAGTAACAGAACCGTATTCCCTTATAATACAGCTCTCAACAAAAACTCATTATGAACATCAATTCACGGTAAAATTAGCAATATTCGTGACATCTCCTGCAGAGTACAACATCGTTACTGGGAATTTATTAATATTTCAGTAACTAGATTATGGTGATAATATTGCTGGGGAACTGAAATGTCCCTGAGAGCAAATTTTGTTTTACAAGACACGTAATATATATATATATATATACTAAACAACAATATTCACTCAAACACAACAGTAATCAAATGATTGTTGTGTTTGACTGAACATTGTTGTATAGTATATGTATGTATCGAACACTTCGGGATGGAAAACGTTAAAACAAATAAATAAACACGTAATATATTATGTGGTACAAACAAAGGCTACAACAAAAGGTTATCATATTACTGTTTACCGGACATACATGCATCCTCCTGCTCATACCACCTTAACATCAGTTCCAGGATTTAAATTCTAAAGAACAAAGGGAAATATTAACAAATAAACTTAATGAATATCATACATAAATTTTGCTCAATTTTGTTCATACGGAGATGTCTGTACCGTGGCATAACGTTGGGATCTCAATGAGGGAACTGTAAAATTAACGAGGAAATACGTAGAACAAGTATGTATGATTCTATTGCAAATCTTGTTTCAAGGGCAGACCATTCGATTTGTGTGCATATTTATGTACAAATGTTTGTTTGTTTTAGTTTTAAGGCAGAGTACATTTTATAGTGAATAATGAAGAAAAATACCAAGTGTATCCTGTGTATGAGCAGCACGTGTGGCCGACCTTCTACTGAAGAGCAACACAAGTAGAAATTAATGAAATGAGAATAGAACATGTCGGATTAAAAATTAGAATATCGTTTTTGTGACCTACTGGGGCACGTTTCCCTTTTCCATTTCCCCGTGAAGAGAGAGACAGATCCATTCGCAGAAACGCTGCCTTTTAGCCTCAGACAACAGACAGTTTACAAAATATCAGACAGCTATGTTAACAATACAGTTATCATCAAAATGCACATAGTTGAAAGGCAGTAACATAAGGATTTAAATTATTATACCAAGAAGTATTGTTTGAGGCCGCGGGGTGAGGCGTGAATATTATGACACATGAATATATATATATATATATATATATCCTACCACTCATGACTGGAAAAAAAGAAAATCTGGATCTTCTACCGTGCACGACATGAGATTAAAACAAGACAGGCTACGTACGTATAACGTAACATTGAGGCGTGTTAGTGCAACCACTGTTACATTAGAAAAGCAAAAATTACTACATATTTGGAATGAACATTCTTAGCCTTAGGTATCCAGTACGCAATGCGCATGAACCATATTGTACTCTGTGGCCTGCCAGCCTCTGAAATATATTTTCCATATTATCTCATTCGAGAACAAGGTTTTACTGATCATAAAGTGTGTCTTTTTGTAATTTTCTCTAAAACTTTTGTCTGAAACATTTCTCATTTTAAGAATAATTGAGAGTAATATGATCAACGTATATTTTTGTATTTTTATTGTTACATCGCGCATGTTGTCGATTTACTCAATTATTACACCAACCACAGCACATATATAAAATTTATAAAATTTACACATTAAAACATTAAAAACGCTCCGACATGTTTCGGTCCTAGGACCATCATCAGGGAGCTATATGGTCTTTGCTAAAGTCACACTATAAAAAGTCACATTAATTTCGCTGTGCCAGTTGGGTATCGTGGCAGCATGCCGTGTTGTGTAATGTTATGTTGCGAAGAGTGCCCTGCCCGTAGCAGGGCACTCTTCGCAACATAACATTACACAACACGGCATGCTGCCACAACACCCAACTTGTACAACGAAATTAATCTGTGACTATTTCTAGTGTTACTTTAGCAAGGAATATATAGCTCCCTGATGATGGTCTTAGGGCCGAAACATGTCGTAGCGTTTTTAATTTTTTAATGTGTAAATTTTATACATTTTATATATGTGCTGTGGTTGGTGTAATAATTTAGTAAATGTATTTTGTCCTCATGTAAACTACCCGTTATTCTTGTTAGTTATTAATGAAACGTGAATTTTTCTGGACAGAGTTTCAAAAAGTACTCAAGTATCAAATTTCATGGAAGCGCTTGCAGTGGCAGCCGAGTCGTTTCATGCTTTCGGAAGGACATTTAGACATGACGAAGCTAATAGTCGCTTTTAGCAACTGTGTGAACGCGCCCAATAATGTGACACGTCATTGTCACCTATCTCTATGCTACACACATGTACGGCATTGGCCCATTTTTAGTGTTAGCTCTAGAAAAACCATTGTTATCTTAGTAAATGTCCAACTTTTAAGGAATCGTAACTGAATTAAAGAGTTCCTTCCCGGTCTGAGCGGGTTGTTTAGACCAGTTCTTTCCTCTCTGCTAAATTCAATACGAGAAGAAACACAATTCCTTCCAGCTCCTTCTTCACATCAATCTTTACTCTTCCTTTCTTCCTTCCTTCATTCCAACCCCCCTCTCTTCCTTCCTATATATCGCTGCAATAAGTCAGCCATTTCTACCGTCTCCGACGCTGAGTATCGCAAAGGTCCTTGCCAACGTGCAGACGGCCGCAACACAACCGTGAAAAGTGACGATGGGTGTAGAACCAACCGGACTAAAGAAGTTTCGCTACCTGTGCGAGACTCTGGCGTGAGGGTTCCAGGGAATCAATTGTTTCATCCAGGAATGCTGAGTGCCGCATAGAAACATGCCCTGTGGCACAGGACCGCGGCATAGCCCTGAAGTGGAGGACGACTCGGCCTTCCACATCACGAGTTCCCGCAAGATTCTACATCCCCCTTTACCTCGGGTGTTATCGAACTCTGGCTGGACGCAGCTTCTGACCTCGCATGCTCGATCGATGTGCCCTAACCTCAAACACACGGCCCGCGCGGGGATGCAACCCACCGTCACGTGTTTCAAAGGAAACAACACGATTCACAAATATGAAGAACAAGTAAACGTTTATTATTAAGTGCATTTAAGTTCAATTTTCGTATTATCTCTGTCAGCTACCTCACATTCTCCTACTCTAAATATATCAGATATCAGACATTAGTAAATCTGACTACTACCGGAAGATTTCCGCTGCTGTCAAGAAGAGGCCAGTAAAGTTAATGAATGCGTATGTCCACACGTTTAAGCTCTTTCGTAGGTGCTCATTCACTGCATATCGTGTCCTGCGGCAGGTCCACAGCCTCTTCAGAAGCGAATTCTCCAGCTACTGCATATAGTGCTTCCTCGTTAAAATTAAACTATCTTCTTTCTTTAAGGGCATGCACTAGCTGCTTACGTCTTCTTTTTCTTCTTCTTGTCCTTATCTTCCTTCATCAGCGTGTTTTAGCAGACAGATCTTAAGCAAGATGAGACCAATATAGGCCTATATAGCTTTCATTTATTTTATTGTATATAAGGTAAGCATGGAAGTTCATTTTATGTTTAAATTATTCTGGGGCACGTAAAATAGTTGGTTTGGAAAAATGTGAACTAATAGAACTATATATTTTTTGTCTCTCAACAATTTGGATCGAATAGCTGAGAGGATTTCGTCTAGCGATGGGTTGGTCACGAAGAAAATCTGAAAAAACTAAGTACGAATTTAATATGTTCCATATCTCTACATTAAGGAATATTTAAAATCGTGGAATAAAACCAACAGGTGCTTATGCATATAATATGTTTTATATCATATTAATTACCATCATGTTTCGATCGTTTTATTATTATCATCAGAGTAGCTTTAGAGGATTAAAAAGAATAAAATAAACTACCAAACAGTGCAAGTTGAACCACTCAGTGTTATAACAGATATCTCCAACTCTCCTTATGTCCACAAAATGCCAGATTCCATACTATTAAAGACAGATGAAATATAGTTGTTAATAACAAATAAAGCGGTATGTAGTTTATATACGGCCTGTTTACTCCGTAGAGGTTTTTATCACAAGGGGAATCATTTTATTACATAAGTTTAAACTAAGAATGTTCATGTATTGTGAAAAGAATGTAGTACAGGATCACAGGACGTAAACAGCTAACAAATCCTTTACGAATTCAGTCTATTTAAATATATTTGAACAACTATTTTTTGGGATTGGTGTTAGGGATTGTTGAGAACATCATGTCACACTAAAAAGAAAAACAGCAGTTATTTAGGAAACTAGTTTTCGATGCTGGGACATCTACGTATTCATTAGTATAAGAGAACTGGGATAAATCATTTCATCACAGACAGCTTAGACAAGGCAGCGGTAAAGTGGGAATGAGCAATGCAAACAGTAATTTAGAAAGAAGCCAAGAGAAAGCATAAAATCGTACTACTACGAAAAATCTTTTGCATTTACATCTGCTACAGGACTAATATTTCAAAATGCCTAATGCAATAAAATGTAGTGAAACAGAATTTCCCTAGCCTCATTACAGTAACAGAATATGGGGTAAATAAGGAGTTTTGCTGATCAGTTTAACGGCTTCTGAATAGAGCGGTTAGTTGTCACTGAAAATGTTAATCCATTTACATTTCGAGACAAATGAAATGAAAAAGAAGAACGCTCGTAATGAAGATAATCATAATGCAAAGCAATATTTTAAATCTTAGTTCTTGTCGTGCAGAATTCCGATGTAATCCACTAAAATATTTCTCTTGTCTTACAAAAACGCAATGTACTGACAGAATTTTCACGGTGAGAGCCAAAAGAAACAAAGTGAAAAATCTGTAAAATGTAAACAATATGGGATCCCATACTGTAAGCACTGAACATGTCATGTCCATGTACTGAAATGTCTGCCTGATGATCGTTACTTGTAACCGAAACATGTAGCTAACTTTACATTGTTGAATATATTGTTGTGTTTTGACTGAACGACATTTTAGTTACAAAACTTTGTAAATTCTTCAGCTTTTTTTTCAGATTATGTTATTTTTAAATGCAATGATGGCTAACCTAATATTTGAGCCACAAACCCTTGTGATTAGATGAAGATTTCAACCACAGCTTCTTTCCTCAAGTTTGGAAGTTGTCGCTAAACGTGACATAATAAATAAACTCGTCTTTGGAAAGAAGCGTGTAACTCTGATAAAATATAACACATGTAAAGTATACATATGTTTTTGATTCTGGAATATCATTTTACCCTAGTTGAAGAATAAAAGACCAGCTTCAAGTCACTTGCTATTTTATTTCACTTCTCATGTGCTCAACATGTTTCGGACATCAATATATCCATCATCAGGAGCTTGCGACCATTCTGTTGAATTACCACATTGGTCGCCTTTTCCTTGGTTCGATGTGTGTTGGAGATTCGAACCAAGAACAATACGACCAATGTGGTAATTCAACAGAATGGTCGCAAGCTCCTGATGATGGATATATTGATGTCCGAAATATGTTGAGCACATGAGAAGTGAAATAAAATAGCAAGTGACTTCAAGCTGGCCTTTTATTCTTCAACTATCACAATGATGCACGGTCCAATAAACATAAGAATCATTTTACCCATCCGTCACGATACAAAAACAATATTTCGTACGCGGAATTTAAAACAGCAGCAGTCATACTGATTCATGTAAGCATCTGACAGAGAATGACTCGTGGGATTTGTCCCACCCACAAATCGAAGGATACAAATTAATTTTGAATTCGCAACGTGAACTGCATACATACAAGAATATTTGACCTACTTCAACCATGACGTGCTCTATGAACAGACACTGCTTTCTCCCTTCAATGATGGAGTAAAAAAAAACAGTTATGTTCTTATATCTTTATGAAGATGAACAAGGCTGATAATCTGATCTGAAACTACAAGAAGAACACAAAGACGAATAATATTCTACAAGTCCATATCGCGCTATGCACCAACTACAAGTTTAATGTTGTGTGTTGTTTTGACGCAAACTTTGTGCATGATGTGCAGAGAAATACATTATTCATCATGATATGGTACGAACTTGGCACATTACAGTTTATAGTATAAAGTAATATTTTGGTCGATTAATAAGTTACGGAAAATGTTTTATGACACCGTCATCTTCTTCTTTTTCTCCTCAATCTCCTCTTTCTTATTCCACACATCTTATTTCTTCTTCTTTTCTCTTATTTTCTTCTTCTTCTTCTTCTGAATTTAGGACTTAAAGACCAGGTCAGTGTATGTCCCTACAATATGAAATTACTATATTTGCTGAACTCACTGAACGGCCTGCTTGTACCCAGAATACACTTCAGCACAAAATTATGAGATTCTACATTCGCAGTGGAATATGAAACCGGAATTCCAGTTTTCTCACTATTCACAACTTACGTCTTGTGATAATGTCAAGATGTTGGTGAAAACAGAAGGTGTATGAAAGGTACTGACGTTCGGAATTCTGAGTAATATTCAGAAACAGGCCCTTCCCTGTTGTCGCAGCAAAACACAAGACAAACTTGCAGAAGTGTTGACAATGGGAACATAGCGATTAATAGCCAAGTTTCCGAATAACCTAATAGCAAAGTGTAAACTTAGTTTCGTAAGTAAGGCTGGCCCTCACAAGCAGCACACCTACTCAAAACTCCAACGGCACGGTGTGACGGTTAGAATCTTGCTTGGTATTCGAGGAATCACCGCTTCGACTTCAAGGCTCTGTCTACCTGACGTGTCATAATATTACAGTGATTTTCTAAGTTTCAATGCGCCTAATTTTGGATAACAGATTTAGGACGGCGAGGATTCAAATAAATCACTATTAACACAATTCGTAATTATCTTGCATTATGACAACTGTCAATGTAGAAGCTCGTGAAGTGGAACAGTGTCGTGAAATACGAACAGAAACAAAGAAATTTCTATTAAAAATTAAATTCCTTTAACAGGGCAATTGTACATCCCAAGTTGCGTTTCTAGAACAGACAATTAAGAAAAGCATTTCTTCTTCAGGATTACTCACACTTCACTTGCAAAGTTTGCAATTCAAAACTGCAATTGAACTTTGCAGTTTATGTGCCATGAACATGCGGAATACTTTATTAATACATCCTTTTCCCCTCGGTTTTCGAAACACCTGTGTTATCTGCTATGAGTTGTAACTTTCCACCCATCATTTTGAATTAGGAGACTAACGCTCCATTATCACACAGCGCTTTAGTAGACACAGCTTCCCGTCTCCTCCAACTTCTGTAGGGGAAATTCACTTTCTTATACCAATTGATTTTCTTGGTAAGGAGAATAATCCCTCTAAAAGCTTTCACACTTTATCCCATTTTAAAGTTGAATTAACTGCCATTTATTCCTGATGATCTGGAGGGAATTATTTCACTCCATAAGCACTCTTTGTTGCAATTAAAATATGACAAATCAATAACACTTTCCATCAATTAAACTTTGTTATAATTGCACATATTGTATTTACACAAATGGAGTATATCAATTAAACAGATCTTTGCTTCTTTTTAAAAAAACCGTTTTGTAACCAGTAAGTCATTTATAAGCCTAAGCATGACGCTTGGACGAAATGTTTTTGATTACATAATTGTGATCCTTATTTAGTCTGAAATTAACAGCCTCAACGAAATCGTGCATAGAGTACATAAGTGGAGTGCAAGTAAATTTGATGTGTTCTCTTCTGTCGAGACACACACCTTCAAGTTCGAGCAGGTGATCGATCAAAATTAGGAACAAGAAGACACGCGTTTCACGAAAACCGCTATATTTAAATCCAGATGTACGGCAAAATTTATTTTCAGAAAAAATATTCAACTTTCCAACGGCTGAAACATTTCTTTCCACTTACAACTGTTACAAATTTCAGTGCCCAATTTTAGCTGCAATTGTATTTGACTGCCTTACTTGTCTAGGGCAAAAGCAGCTGTCAGAGCCAAGACGCTGGACACACCAATTTTTATTCATTAAGCGCCAGGACTGCGACAGGTCCAATGTATCGACCGGTTGTCCCTGGGCGTTGCATTTAGATCGTATAGGACTTGAGAGAGTTTTCAATTCGTTTCATTTGACGGGTCTACCCGTTTTAAGTTTTGATATGTTGCATCATTCACTAGCTCTTCTATGAACGTGTTAGAAGGAAATTCGTGAAGTCCATACACCAACAAATGCACTTTTTATTAAATTTGACAAAGTTTTAAAATTTACATTAAAAATCACTTTGACTTGCTGCTACATGTTTCGGTCTACGACCATCATTACGGATCCTTCACTAGAGCCTAGCTAAATTTATATTTAGGTTAAGATTCGGTATAAAATTACATCGTTATATGTTATGCAGTGGTGTGGCAGCATGTCATAGGTATGGTGTGTGTGTGTGTACTGTTCGGTGTGTTGAGTGCGACTCGCACTCAACACTCTCCGCTAGGTTTAAACCCAAATATTCCGAATTTTACCCAATATCGTGCATTTATGTTTTCCATACGATTATTAAAACATACAGCCCATGATCTTCCTAACAGAAGCAAGCTTTATTCTCCGTGAGGTACCAACTGGATCATTAATACAATGCAAACAAATTTTAGTCATAAGCGTTTTAGAGTAAATATTTTTGTACAGAATAATTTGAAAAAGTACTGGACATGACAATTACACCCTGTCGGGCACGAATATACTTCCTAATTTCTCTGTGCAGCGAACATGCATCTGAACCAACGTAGCTCACGGGCACAAGAAAGAAGCTAAAAACTTAGAACCGTAATTTAATTTAATAATTCGGTTGAGTTTAATCCGAAACAAATAATGCAAAGTAATGTGATTCAAGAGATGTACAGGATGCGATACTTATAATTTATAGTTCAAGTCAAGGAATTACAAACGATATATCAAACGAAATATAAGCATAGACGGCCGAATAAATAAGACATTTTTAAACTAATTTTGACAGCTATCGTGTAAAAGACATTCAATGTACCAGGATACAAAATTAATTAAACGAAGAAAGAAAATATGGTCCACCCTATACCAGACATATGTATGCAGTAAATGAAAATAGGGTGAATGTCTAATTCAAAACACAAAGAACGTTTTTGCACATCAGGTACATTCCAGATGTCCAGAAGCATTGAATTCAGTGCTCTCCCATGTACATTTATACTATCATAAAGGGGATTTTGAAATTGGATTTGTATGATGTTTTAGAAATAAATTTCCTGTGCAGTAATATCTCATTTTATTCATAAGTATGACATATTCTCAGAGAATTTAATTCTCATCCATCCATATAAAGTTCCCAACAATCGCACTTAAATTACCACAGCAGAAAATGCATTTAACAAGGCCAATTTAAAAATAAATACACTTTGGATTAATATTACAGGATTTTACTTACACGTGTTCAGAGGCTTCTATGTACCTCAGCTATATAAGAATAGTGCAAAAATTCAATGTCAGGTATATTTACGAAAGTAATAGCTGTGAATGATGTACAAAGTTCGACGTTCTTCTGTATTATAATAATAATTAGGGCAATAAAATTGTGTATGAGTGGGAATTAGGGAGACGTGGGAGGGACAGGAAGAGACCACCATGAAAAGACAAGAAGTAGATGAATATTTTCGCTTACTAATCACAAACTGAGTTCGGGTTTTCCGCTCTGATGTTAAAATATCATCTCCGAAGTGAAAATCTTAAAATCTAACGTATGATACTTTTCCGTAATTTCTAATGATCGTCCGAAATGTGACGTCGTGCAAAGGAAAAATACTTTCTGTATTTCGTACAAACAAAAGTACAAGAAAACAGTCTGCATTTTTTTTTAGTTGTTAGGATTTTTTTCTCGAAGAGATTTATACTTTATCGTCGAACTTCTGGAATGAATCAAACTTTCCTGATCATATGTATGTCGGCTTTTATGACCCATTAGATAATAAACTTTCAATCTAGAGGCTTCTGTCTTCACTCCATGATGGGTATTACAGTTTCAATCAATCGAGTTTTAAAAGTGTATCAAGAAGCTGCAATGTACCCTTCTTCTACTACTGCAACACGCAAAAAATATGCAGCTAGTTCTGTCCTCCTACCTTCATTTCGTCCTCCACTGTTCATTGAGTTCCTGTCTCCAACTCGGTTTAAGTAGAACTCTCTTTTACAGAACGTTATAACAGTACTGTTCAGTGCACAGCTTTATTTTTCTTCATTTTTTGTGTGCACACAGAATGTTCCACAGCAAGTTTCATAATCTTATTCTAATTTTATTTTAGCGAGACACGTCTTACAATTTTATTAGTCTAGCAGCAAAGATCTTGTTTATTTATTTATTCGTGAAGTAGTAACTTCATATACCTGTCGAAAGGCGAGACATTGCCCAGTGTTAACGCGCTCTTGTCGATGCACAGTAGCGCTCTGTTGTGTACGGTAATAGCCATATGGACATTCTGGTAGCATACGAGTAGGGAATTTCTTTATTAAGTAATGAAGTATTCTTTTTTAAAGAGTGGCTGTGTCCGGAGGTATTTTATTTAGTTCACTGCGCCTGTTTTTTTGAATGCAGCCACATGAAACCTCAAAATTGAACTATTTTACGTAAACGATAATGCAACATTTAGCAAATAAAGGTAACGCGTTTCTTAGGGTCCATCTAACGACCAAATACAAAACAAACAACCTTCCATGCGCCTCCGCTAGATAGCACTAGTGCACTGGTTTCCGCAAGCGGTTACTTGAGAAAGTGGTTGCGACGCCGACGCCATTACTGTTCAAGCGTCGCAAGTGATTCACGAAGCAAACTACAGATGGCACGCAATCTGTGTTGTCCTGACACAAGTTCAATGCAGCAAAAAAAAACTGCCCACCATGTACATGTATATATGTATTATTTGTTACGTAATGGGGTTTCAGTTGACCTGCTGCACTTATTACGTGCCTGCAACTTCAAAACTTCACTTTTGGACTCATTAGAACATAAGGTTCATTTAACAACGTTGAAGCGACGCAGACTCCATTTCGCACCACGCGTCGTACGCAGTTCTTAACTGAACCAACAGATGGCATGCATTTCAGGTGTTGCCTTGCAAACAGAGATGTCGAAAGCAAGTGCGCCGTCTCTTGTGTACGTGGTCCCCGCGTTACAAGGAAATAGGGCGTACTGAGTACATTAAAAGAAACTTGGGGGAACTAAGCCTAATCTAATTTAATTTTACTACTGTTTTTGTTAACCGTGTATGTCTCAAAGAATTAGAATTGATTTAATTCAGCTAAACATATAATTCTTTGTAGCTTATATTTTCTTGATCACAGTCTACAAGAAGTTTCGTGTAACGTAATGTAAATCACATTAGTTCAAATTGTTGTATTGGAAAATGGGATAAGTTTTGAAGGCAAGCAGATCCCTTTTGGGAGACTGTGAGGTTTACTTCACGGTACAGTAGCTACAAATTAGCTTTATTACTAATTTAAAACAAGAATACTGCTGTTGGTCTTAGGACCTTGCTGATGAGATACTGTTTCTTCAGCCTAAGCAAAGGAAGTGCCAAGTTTCTGAGTCAGACAAGCTCCTTCCTCCATGCAGCTAGAAGACATACAAATCAAGTTATGCGGAAGGGCGGTCACAGGACTTATATACTGATTGTATGGCGATCGTCATGGAAGAATTTTCAGAGTAATATCATTAAAAAATACAGCCTGCCTTTTGGAACATACTAGAAATCGGTGTTCTATAAGCGCTTAAAAGATCCCTTTATATCTTGTGCAGTACACATTTATTGGTTAGTCCGACCACGAGGCGGATTTTAGAAAGTGTTAATACAGCGATTCTGGAGTTCCAAGCGATAGCTTATTCTCATTCTGTTGTTAAAATAACAGTAAAATAGCAATGCTTACAAAGTTTTAAAATGTTTTAAACTTTGATGGTCTGTATCACGTTTTACATAATAATCTCTGCAATTCTATCCAGATTACCCTCACAAAATCTTGATACGCCCACATATATCTCTTCATCTTCAACGAATTCCAATTCTGTTCTTGTCAACTGACAATAAAGTCGCACTGTAAAGTGTGCGCGTTAAAGTTAACAGGCGCGGTCCACAAAAGGAATCGCGCACGAAGGGCTAACATTCATTAATTTCATGTTACTAATAACAAAGGAAATAAAGTTAATGAGTGCCAGAAGTGATAATATTCTATGAATGGCATGAAAAGTTTTCATTTTGCGAAGGCCCTTTGAAGTAAATTTCTTGATTAAGACAAATAATTAGCAATAAAATGAAACACTTCCTTTCTATTAAAGAAATATTAAGAGAATTGCGCTGTCCCGATCTATCACGCAGCGAGCAGTGGTAAATTCCACTACTCGCTGCGTGATAACCCAGCAGAGCGCAGTTCTCTTCTTCTTCGCGGCGGAAACCTGAAATAACGGAAATAAATACTGGGTTTATAAGGAAGTGCTCAGTGTAGGTTGATGTTCAGGCCTCATCAATCTTGTAAATAAAGCCAACTTGGTGTACAATTTTATTAAAATATAACCAACTAATTGCACCAATATGTGATACTAAAATCTTATTTACACATTAAAACACGTCACTTGGTTAAAATAATTCCTACAACCAAGTGACGTGTTTCAATGTGTAAATAAGATTTTAGTATCACATATTGGTGCAATTAGTTGGTTATATTTTAATAAAATTCAATTATTGCACGGTAAAAACATGAAAATAATTGGTGTACAATTTTTCTTAGTATGTTTATTTCTTTTCTCTACATGTTTCGGGCGACTATGTGCTCATCATCAGGAGAAACAACTGTGTTTGTGCGACACTTGTTACCTGTTATTCTGTGTGGATGACTGTCTGGTATACAGGGTGGAATGAAAGTTATCATTTTTCCGAAACATGTAGAGAAAAGAAATACATACTAAGAAAAATTGTGTACCAACTTTGCTTTATTTACAAGATAATATAGGGATACACGGTCAACAAAACATAAAAAAGACCTTATCAAATTGGCGAAAATTCAAAACTAAGCGAAGAGTGAGTGTAAAATAAATACCGAGGATTCAGTATTCATACAAACGTCTTTAATGCCTGCTTCAAAGTCGTACTGCAGACTACTATTTTGGGAAAACAAAGAAAAGCAGTCTAAAAGCAATTACGGCATTATTTTTATTACTTGGTACAATGGCACATCGATCTCCCTGTATACAAGTCAGGAAATTAACGCAGAGCGGCCACCTTTTATCTACCTAGACACCCGCAAGAACTGAACAAATGATACGTTTATCACAAAACGTGTGACCTGTTGTTCTGTACAAATTCTGTTACATGTTCCTCTAAATAATCAGTGAGGTACACTGGACATGCACTCAGGAACATCTTGTCGACCTTCTTTTAAAGCAGTTGTTTACATTTTCCAGTCGAAATTAAAATTAAAATGTCTTGACAATTTCAGTAATATAATCGAATTTCATGAAAATCCTTCCAGCTGTTCTTTCGAGTTATCGCATGTATACAGACTGACACACTAAAAGAAGGGCAGAGGATTTATACAGACGCCAAGCAGGGATGAACAGGCGCCTTGAACGATAAAACACGGCCTTGTAGAGACACATACTGCATTTTATGTTTTATGTTTCTTCACCGGTTTAGTACGTAGACTAAGTAATACATATAGCTATCTGCTCAGTGTAACGCGAAATGTGTAAGAATTTTCGGAGTCTCCCTTCCAGTGTACATTCCAAATTACCAGCTGCTTTTCGGTACTAAATGACTGCGTTGACCTTGGGTACTGGCTGATCCCCTAAGAGAGTGGCTCTTAGATCTGTGATCGGATTGGAGATAATTGGTCTTGACACAGAAACAGCAAGATTTATAGAATTAAAAACCTTCCCAGTTACGGCATTGACCAACATTTTTTTTACGGCATTGACCAACATTTTTTTACGGCATTGACCAACATTTTTTTTTAAAGTAATAAGAAGTCCGCTTTAAGACAAACAACGTAGAACACAATTTTAAGAAGAAACGGCGCAAAGTGTCTCAAAACCATAGGCCGAATTCCTCTTAAGCTCTATTCCACGACTGGTGCGTGCTGAGAATAGGAAATACGAAACTGTATGTTATGCAACTTCTAGGAAATACAGTTGGACTGATTCCTTGAACAGCATATATACACAATAATCCGCGTGCTACGGTGGTTCATATGTGTACCAGTTGCTCTAATATTAATGTTTCTGCATTTTGTTCACGACTCTTATTTTAAGGATTTCGAATGACTTCAATTACAAGCAACAACTGTCTCCCTAAACTGCATTAACTGTTTTAACTACTTCCTCTTTACAGTTGCATCTGATATGAGAAAGACAGCTTATTTGTAAATACTAAACAGATTAGTTCCAGTCAATAAATTTAAAACACATTTTTAATAATTAAAGAGCGTCCTTTTACAATCGTTTCACTTGATTTCATTAAGTGCTAAATTAAAAATATATTCCAATAACACTTGTGAAGTGACTGTGCATGACGTGACAAAACGTATGCAGCAGGGAGGTGTTGTAGGGTCTGGGCGCCCCAACGTGAGTCACAAAACTAACTACATGCAGCTTGGTAACTTCTTCCTTATTTCGATTGAACTGTACCGCTCATTAAACTAACTGCAACTCTTTTGTTCCCTTTGTCCTGGCCGTACTCTCGACTCGGCACTTTCATGTCATCGTCTTGTCCTTGTGCTCTCTTTGTAATTGGCCAATACGCTTTTGAAATCAGAAATCAAACAGGAAGAGAACCAAAACGAACAGAATATAATCAAAAAGTCAAATTAAGTTTAGATGGGAGGGGCGTCAGGCAAGCAAGGGGAAAATACGCAATACACACGTGTTTTGGGTTAGAAAACCTGAAAGAATGGGGCCAACTTGGAAGGAATAGGAAGAGATGGGTGGATAATATTAAAACGGAACTTCAACAAATAGGACAAGGAGCGCGTAAAGTTCATTAATGAGTTGAAGAATAAAAGACCAACTTGATGTCACTTGAGTAGTGTCCGTGTTGCAGGCTGCAGCCTGCAACACGGACACTACTCAAACCCAGCAGCACCAAATCTCCAACACACAACGAACCGAGAACAAAATTACCGATGTGGTAATTCAACAGCACAGTCGCGAGCTCCTGATGATGGATATATTAATGTCCGAAACATGTTGAGTACTTAAGAAGTGAAATAAAATAGCAAGTGACATCAAGTTGGTCTTTTATTCTTCAACTAATACGATGATGCACGGTCCAATAAACATAAGACTGATTACTGCGGCTCAGGATAGGGCCAAACGTCAGACCGTTTAACACGGTAACGAAACTTCGAGCTGCATGAAATTCGGAGAAGTTATTGAATAGATGAGGAACTACCAGTTTCCTAAAATGATAGCCTGCTCTATGGAGTTAGTCACTTAAGATTCTTCACATTCGTGCACAATAAACGTCACGAGTTCCGGTGAGGTCACCGAGATCTTTTGACTGTATTAACAACCATTTCCAATGCGAAATGAATATTTATAAAAGTTATTACTTTCGTAATTAGGAGAGTCTAAAATTCCCGAGGTGTAGGACGACATACACCACCAACTGTGATTTGGCAATCATCCAGGCAGGCAGTTAAGTCTGCGGGTACACCAAGAGAAATGTTCCATAGTGTCTGTCTGCCAACCTCGCCGCTTAATTGCGTCGTGGTGAATGTAACATCTCCACACCACTGCGAATTCATTTGACCACAAGCGGCGCCTTCCACAGCTAATAGCCTCAATAACAATAGTGCGGTATTCTATAAGAAACGTATTCAGAAGCTGCAAAGGGGAACAATACACAGCGGCCTGACATGTCAGTCCGGCAACTCTGGAATTAACCTATTAAATATAATGAAAGTCTTGAATCTTAAACAAAGAACTGAGACATATCGCATTATGAGACTGCTCTGGTGCACCGGTTAATATGCATAGCGTTACAAATAAAAGTGGCAAAGTAACAAAAAGATCAATGGGTACATTTTAATTCACAATTATTACAAAGATTTCGGGACGAATTTCGCCATGTTTTCTTAGATTTTTTGTAATTACAAAATGAAATCAAGGCTATATCCCAGAGTAGCCAGTAGCACAGGATACCTTCCCACCAAGTCTTCATCATCATCATCATTTATCTTTCATGGAGTTGGGCCACTTGTTGACCCGTTCCGATCTCACGTAACCAGAAGTCTCTTCAAGGGGTAGTGATGCGTAATACTATAGCCTATCCTACCCAACAGTCATCCTCACCGTCTCGTGGTAAACCCTGTTCTCACAAACGAGGAAATGACGACCGAGTCACAGCGGTATAACTGTTTCACCAGGAATGGAGGAAAGGCCATCCCTAAACATGCCGGTACAGAGGCTAAAAGTAGCAATCCTACTACTGGACTTACCCTGCTCTGGGCCCGTCACCCATTCAGGGGAAATTGTAACCACTGGCAAGTCTCACGGAAAGAATCTGGACAGATTTTCTTCAAACCAAGTAGTATAAATTTCTAATATAAGCACAAACATATAATTCAACGTCATCTTCAAAATTTGCTGTGTAAGGTAAAATTACAACCTTGAATCACCTGTCAGATTCTCAGGAAAACGAAGACACAATCTTGTTCGACTATGGATAATGATAAGACTGTAATGACGCTCTGCAGTGTACCAGGTACAATTTCTAACCGTCGCTTCAGCCAGTGGGAAGAATTTTGTGGGATCGATATTTCAGGCAGGGGCTATCCGATTTGGAAGTAAAGCGGGTGACTTCAGCGAGTCTGCACGAAGTTGTTCGTGGAAGAAATGTTAAGCCCTCAAACAGTCCTAACGCCGGAATTTCCTTCAGAGTAGATGCAACTTAAGTTCATACCCTGATCAATGCCTGTACCCATCCGACACCTTTAAACGAGTTCTAACTCTCGGTACGCTGCACTAAACTGTACAGTTAGTTAACCAAGAGACAGTTCATTACACGGACGGAATACACGTAATCGGGCAGAACTGAGGGAGAAGCTGACATTGGTCTTCTTCATATTCACTACATGTCTCATCAATTCTTCTTGGTTAGGGTATGGATTAATTAGTAAATTGCTGTAAAGATATATATCGTTAAGTAAAAAAAAATTATATATACATATCATCAAACTAAGAGAATTCTTTTCAAGAAGGGACTAAGTGGTTAAAAACTAGAGTACATAGTCTTAAGCTGTACTTCATTTATCAGTAATATTTGTCCAAAATGAAGCAAAATTTCAGCACTATGAAGTGGATGCACTTGTGACTTAGCCTTACATTCTCAGAGGTTCCTCTAAAAGTCGCATTGTAACTGAACTACTAACCTGGAAAAAGAACCACTTGTACAGGTAGAAGAGCGGCCTTATTTCCTTCTCCACATAACTGTTTGAAACCCGAAACGTACAGCATTTCGCCTAAGAAGTAAGTGGTTTATTGATACTACAGCTGTTATTATGAGTTATAGTGTATTAATATCACTCACTCCTTTATTTAAGTATTATGAATATTATATTCGTGGAATAATTTTCAACTAATGGCAGCCAGTAATATTTGGTCTAATCACATTGTGAGCCAGGAAGATGTACATTAATTTACTCATTCCTCTTCCATTCAACAATCATTCCGGTGTAAAACAGAGTCTAACTTTGGCAGTCAAAAAACTGAAGCGATATTCAACTATTCTCTCCATAATCCGATGATACAAATTTATAAACACTTCAGATTTTAACTTATTTATTGTAGACTTACAATATGTGTTCAGTCAACACAACAACATTAGAAATTAATGTATTACTACAACATGTTTTGACTCAGGAGAGTCATCATCAGGCTGATTATTTAAGAACCATTAAATGCATTACCCTTTACAGTATGCAATAGTTACATATATAATACGGTAAAGGGTAATGTATTTAATGGTTCTTAAATATTTAGCCTGATGATGACTCTCCTGAGTCGAAACATGTTGCGGTAATACATTAACTTCTAATGTTGTTGTGTTGACTGAACACATATTGTAAGATTACAATAAATAAGTTAAATTCTTTATAACACAACGGAATGACTTCCTTTAGACTTCAGATTTTCCTTACATATTTATTGCAAATTCTAGATTGAGTTCAACAAACGTATTTTTCAGGTGTACCACAATTTAAGAACTCACTGGGTAGGTTAAACGGGACTTACGAAGCGTCCGACACTTGTCTACTTCGCACTTAACGATGACTCGCAAGGAGGCTCAAAATATAACGAAAAAAATTACATATAATAATAAGTTAAACTCTCTTATGTTTGAACAGGTAAATTATTTTCTAAAAATTACCGAAACTTGTGCAGAGAAAGAGAATGACTGAAATAATTCACAAAAAAAATTTGATTTTTCTAGAAAAAGATTGGCTTTATTACGGCAGAAAACACCATTGAATATTCATTTAAATGATAGTGCGGATGGTGCCGTGCCGTCGCACGGCACCATCCGCACCGTACACACGACCTACGCAGCGGCTCTCAAGACCACCACCCATCCAAAAACTCGGTGCAGAAAACCATATACTGCAACTCAACATCTAATGCTCCTGATGATGGGCGTATGTACCCGAAACATGTCGAGCTAAGAATACATCAATAAAATTACCTTGTTGCATCAAGTTGACATTTCACTTTATTTCATGAGGAAGATGCACGGTCAAACAACCCCCTTCGTTTATTTAGTTTGTTTGGTGAATGAAATAATGTTATAAACGAATGAGTATTCAACAAATGTTAGCCTTTTGAAAAATAAAAATAGAGTCCTCTGACTGCAGACCATAACGACACGTGATGCTTAAGCACGTGTTTAGTACCCGTAAATACGACAAACTAATCGTGGTATTCACACAACAGTGAATGCCACTTTGATTTTTTTGTCAAATCTCATTACCTTAAAACCAAAGTTCATACAGGTCTACATGTGTGACTTAGTATCTCACCACCCACTAAACGCCTGAGTTCATGCTTTTCAGTTTAAATGTCTGCAGAGTTTGAAATACCCACGCAGAACCATGCGTGCTGCCGACTCGAAAACTGCAGATAGAACATTTCACGGGCGTTAGGACACGCATAAAAGACGTAAAAATAGCAGAAGGAAACTTTGGACAAACGAAATGCTAGTGGCGATTGAAAAGGATGAGCGTATTTGGACAGGTGGAGCGGAACAAAGAGACCTTACGTTCATTCCTCGGGACCTTTGTAGCTGCAGCACTCTCCAAAATTGACACTACATCACTGTTTGAATTCAGACGCAGGATCCTGTTGCGATGTGAATGTCTGTGTTTGAATGTAGGGGATATAATCGCGTACCTTTGTAGAACCCCGAAAAACAAATTTAAGCTGTTATGGAGAAGTACTACACAGCAGTCTAACTCTCTCTCTCTCTCTGTGTACGTACATCCCTCTGCTTCTCGTGCCCCTGATCAGTCTAACTCTCTCTCTCTCTCTGTGTACGTACATCCCTCTGCTTCTCGTGCCCCTGATCAGTCTAACTCTCTCTCTCTCTCTCTGTGTACGTACATCCCTCTGCTTCTCGTGCCCCTGATCAGTCTAACTCTCTCTCTCTCTCTGTGTACGTACATCCCTCTGCTTCTCGTGCCCCTGATTTTACACGACCATATAACAAAGTAAACTATTTTGAATAACATTTCTCAAATATCATTATGTTGAAATAAAAAAATGCAAGACCTAATGGGCGGAGCAAACAGCATGCGAGAGAGAGATCAGAAACGTGAATGTATTTAATTATTTAATAACTCATCCAATAATTTATTCACTCTCGCATTCACTCAATCATTCTTCATTGAAGGCCTTTTCCAATGGTTCATACTGTAGCTATGTGAAGAATTACGGGATAAAGAGTAAATAACTAACCAGAATGTACATGAAAATGGGATTGTTTTCCAATTTGAGGTAATACGAGGGGATCTGTCTGGTGTGAATGTGTGAAGCTACTGGAATCTCAAACATTTCAAAGCTTTTATGAAACAAGACGCGAAATCAGGATCTCTCAGTTACGGAACAGTAAATTTATTTGCCTGAAATGCACGACTCAAAATCATGCCAAAAGTAATAAGCCCATAATTGGTGACCATGGCGGTTGCAAAATACAATATGAATTTATTTTGAAATAAACTACGCATAAAATTGGTTGATTCAAAGATTAGGTAAGAAGTGTAATAAAGAACTCTTTCCCTCTCGTTGCAGACTTAAGTACATCTAGTTGTCTATAGCCTGGATTAACTAATGCTGTCTCAAGTGCCTTCGAAATACAACTGCAGAAGACCACTAAAGGTTTCGTCATGTATGTCCACCTGTCCAAATAGAAGGACTCGGCTGTCAATGGATGGATTTAAATGAAACCGTATATCAAACGAATGTAACACACGCCTCACATTAAGGGCGTGTATTTGTGATATCTCTTCTTGTACGAGATGAGTACAAGAAATACGGCAGAACCAGAGAAGACAAATATTTGGTCGTCTAAGAAATAACGCAAATATGATTTGTTTGGCCAGAAATGGAAAGAAAAAATATATGAAGTAACAATTTTAAATGTGGCTCGCAAAGTTACAATGTTTCAGTCTACTTCTACATACGTCATTATAATTATGCAATACGGCGCCAAACGGATGCAATTTGTTGGGTTATGACATAGTAAACCAGTGACCTATACTTCGTATGTATGCAGTTACTGACTTTCTAATTTATGCGATTTACAGGATGCGTAATTATAGATAATACAAACATACAAAAAAAATTACTTAAAATTTATTGCTTAAATCTGGGAACATGAAATTTGGTAGTGAAATTATGGCCATACCTACATATCTGAGCACGAACTGTTGCTTTTAGATTATTAAATTTTTAAATATTTCGACGGGAAATTTGAGGTTACGACCGAAAAATTTAACATAAAATAAAAGTGAACAAAAAAGTACGTAGGTGAAGAATGAAAGACCAACTTGATGTCACTTGCTGTTTTATTTCACTTCTTATGTGCTCAACATGTTTCGGACATTAATATATCCGTCATCAGGAGCTTGCGACTATTCTGTTGAATTACCACATTGGTCGTCTTGTTCTTGGTTCGATGTGTGTTGGAGATTCGGTGTGGTTGGGTTGGAGTGGTGTCCGTGTTGTAGGCTTCAGCCTGCAACACGGACACCACTCCAACATTCCTGTAATATAAATTATACCAAGTAAGTATCGTCAAAATAAATATAGAATAACACGCCTAATTATTTGTGTATAAAATTATCTATATTTATTTTGACGATACTTACTTTGTATAATTTATATTACAGGCATGCTGCCACAAAACCAACTGGAATAGTGAAATTAATATGACTTTTAATAGTGTAACTTCAGCAAGGACGATATAGCTCCCTGATGATGGTCCTAGGACCGAAACATGTCGGAGCGTTTTTAATGTTTTAATGTTTTAAAGTGTAAATTTTATAAATTTATATAAGTGCAGAGGTTGGTAAAATAATTGAGTGACTTGACTATTTATAATATTTATTTAAACTCTCGGTCCCTTCTTATACTATATTTGCCCGAAAGATTTCTACGTGTGGTAAGAACAATTACGAAAAGGCCATCTTCTAACACGCGTACCTATGGTACCGTAATTCAGCAACACAAAGACGTGACCTATAGAGGCAAGATTTTTAATCTAGTTTTAGAGAATAAAATGCCACTGAAATCCCTTCTACTCCACCGGATGGAAGGCCCGTAATTTGCCCAATTACACGATGTTCATTTAACCACAGTTCCCTCCCGCACACTTCAATACATTACTCCTAGTTCCCATACAGAGATTTGTATGAAGTTGAAGGCTGAAGATGTCGCAGTTTCTGAAATAGGCGTCCCTTTCCTGCGAAATGTTCAGTCGTATGGCACTGGCCTCAATAAGAATCTGTTGTTTTCACTCCAGGTTTCCCTCTCCAGGACAACAAGGTGGATAGAGACCAGAGTCTCTCCGCTTCTCCCAAGGGAACCGTAAGGAAGAAGGGCAAGACCAGCCGTGACATGCCAACTCTGCTCATCGCTCAGCCGTCCTAGAAGGGCAATCTGTTGTTTCTGTATTCCCTTACACTCCTCCTTCTTCTGAGTCCTCCAGAAATGTCTTTGTGAGTCTACTTTATACCTTTCTTTTATGCTTTCTTTCTTCTATTTTCGAGTTCATTCCCTCCGCTTTTTGTAACGGAACCGTTTTCATTTTTGTGCAGTTTTCTACGGCTGCAACTCATGCGCAATACACACAATTCACACACACTAAACGGAGCAGGTAAATTTGAGCTGTATAAATACACACCAGTCTCTCCCTTGCGAATTTTGTGGGATCAACGGCGAAGACAAAAAAAGAAAACCAACTAGCACTGACGTCCCTAATCCGAATATAGGTCGACACAACACCAAGTCAGTTTTACCTCCTTCAATTGTGATTAACGTTAACAGGAAGGAAGACACAATACTACTGGTTTCTACTTCTGTTTACATGGCGCAACAGTCTCTAGTGGGCCAGGGTCTTCTCATTATCCAGCTTTCATTATCACACTCAGAGATACCACAACCGGTATGACCTCCTCTGGATTAGTTATCAGCCCGTCGTAGAGCCCTTTATCTGTCAACACACAACAGCTATCCACGCACCCGGTGGGATATGAACCCACAATCCCAACAAGCGAGCGGCCGCAGACCCACGCCTTATACCGCGAGGTCACTGGGATCGGCTGTGGTTTCTACTACTGATTTATATTTTCGCTACGAGAGTCATAAAGCAATTCAGGTACAGTTTACATTTAAACCACAATTACTCCAACGACATTCTGGTCAAGAGTGACACGTTTAGAATATTTATAACTCACACATAATGTATGCTTGTGGAGTCTTACAGACTGAACGTGAACAAGACGCTGAATTTAGAATCTTACCAGAGGCACATTTTACTGCAAAGTTTGTGGTATATTCTACGACGTTGTGTGGATCTCAGTCTAGACAGCGTCGATTTTCCTTTCCTTAATCGAAGGAGTTAAAGAAAATTCGGATACCACTAAATGCAACGAATTTCTGAAATAGCAGAGAAACAGTCAAAACTTAATCTGGCCCATAAAGTTAGTTATTTGGTTAGGTAGTCATTTTGTTAATAGTCTTGATGATAACTGCACAACAAATTCTGTGTTACAGTTAAAACTCCGTTAACGGTAAACATTGCTAGTTGACGTAAAAGGAATCACAACAAAACATTCGACTTTTATAAACATAAACTGAATTTAAATTGATTAAAATTTAAGTTGTGTGTTTTAGTTCGCTTGTAACTCTCCTGGAGGATAATGTTACACAAACAGGTGGAGCCGGGAAATGCAAAATATTCTGTTTCAAAGGCAAATTATTTACAGCAGAGACAAAACTGATAATACGAAGAGCTACTAGAACACCACGGCATACTATCTATGGGGAAAATAAATAAAAAATAGTTTTCGGAAAAATGCAATCAGCAGAAGGAAAGAAATCTGCAGTTCCCTGAATTGCAGCGGATTTATGCCATTCACGTTTTACGTAACCTAGATTCACTGCAGTACAGAGTCTTTCAAGGAGTGGTGGAGAGGCAACATAGAGCATAATATCAGGGAAGAAGATGTCGATATCGAAAAACAAACTTTTGCTGAGACCTCAGAAAAGATTATTCCAGAAAAGGAGAGTAAAGGGCAGGCAGGATAAATGACAGTGTGTGCAAATAAGTATTGGGCCTAAAACGGAAGAAAGGGAATTGGGAACAGAATAGGAGTAGTGGAAAGTGTTGGAAGCAATTTCCTGCAAACGCTCTCCTGTAAGCTCTCGGGGTTATATATATTTTATAGAATAGCAAACAGCACACCACAACATTTGCACGTGCGTGGCTGCACCCTATTTTCTCGCCCGCACTTCTCCTCCCTTCCAGTCCAATGTGATAGTCTCTGTATGACTTCCGGTCTGGAAAAAAATTAATTCATACACCGTTAACATGTCGCGTGGTTTATTTAGGGTCGTAAACAAGCGACTGTCCGCGCTGTATGCAAACAGAAACACCGCCGCACGTAGCAGTTCGAATGGAAACGTTCTGACATCAGCGTATTCGCTTTCAATTTGTAGGATACTGTAGCCTGCATGTGTCGTGTTTTTTTAAAAGGACATCAATATTACCATTAAAAAATCAATGTAAATAATTAAGATATACGTATAACGTTCATACACCAACAAAAGCACTCTTTATTAAACTTGACAAATTTTTAAAATTTACATTAAAAATCAATTTGACTTGCTCCTAGATGTTTCGGTCTACGACCATCATCAGGCTGCCTTCATTAGAGCCTAGCTAAAGTTATATTTAGGTTAAAAATCGGTAAAAAAAACTACGTCGTTGCATGTTATGCGGTGGTGTGGCAACATGACATGCTGCCACACCACCGCATAACATACGAGTATAAAGACGTAGTTTCTTTTACCGAATTTTAACCTAAATATAACTCTAGCTAGGCTTTAGTGAAGGCTCCCTGATGATGGTCGTAGAACGAAACATGTAGGAGCATGTCAAATTGATTTTTAAAGTAAATTTAAAACTTTGTGAAGTTTAAGCTAGCTTGGCCTCGTTGGAGGGAGGTAGCTGCACAAAATTACGACCAGTACCAGAGGCTGTAGTTACAGTTTTGTGTACTCCTGATGTTGGGTGTGGTTGACACCCGAACATGTAGAGTGAACTTCAGTATAATAAATAGACTGCCTTGTGTTTTATCTCATTGGACAATTATTAATATATTTGGTGTTGAATATATATGTAGTGTATCGACAAACGTAACTCCTAAAAGTTTGAATGGTAAACACAAGTTTCAGAATACTGATTTATTACATCGGCTACACTGCTTCAAGACTCAGACGAGTTTTAACATAAAATATCATTAAAATGAAAGATAATTTAGTTATTCGTGTTAAATAAGATAAAAGATAATCCAGGATATAGATATAATACCAAAACTACATATCTATACGATATTATACTTCGTTTTAGACATGTCAAATTACTTCTGCATTAGTAAGAAGAATCTATAATTAAAGCAATACAGTTTTCGGTTCTCGATATTTGGTTACGGTTACGATACACGTAGACTAGTTATTAATTTCATCATAAGCGATGTACGGATGCAACTCAATAAGCCTCAGTCTTCATATCTTGGTAATATTCCATTTTCATAAAAGTAACTTTGTTCCTGTCCGAGCCATATTGTTACATACGAGAAACAGAGGTGTGAAAATTTTCCTTCGATGTACCTAGTATGCATTATATTCAGTAATAAAGGAAACTCAATTGGCATACACAAAGAAACAAGCATTATTTTAAATACGTACCTTAAGGTGGTCCTATTACCTAAGTATATACCGGAGACCTAACTCGTCAATAACTGTTCGGAAAAAAATATTTATAATAGGTACAGGGTCCCACGAATGGACTAAACTGTTCGCATCAGCAGACCTGCATGGCTACAAGAATTTCACGACATTTCGTATCAGTTTTACATAATTACTGAGCACTACGTAAACATAGACGCAGAATTATTTACATCTAAATAGCAGCCGGAAGAATTTGTACAGCACCGGCCATCTGTAACAGAATGCAAAGTTCCAAGAATAACCCATCGGTCTATTCGCGGTGTCTGTGGTGGTTCATCGACAGTAATTCTGCCATTCTTTTGTGTTTTCGGAGTTCTGAAGTTCCATGAAAACTAAAAACAAAAGAAACGGAAGAGGAAATGTTACAGAAGGGAACACGCTTTTGTCTAGTATATAAAAAGACAAGTTTCTTACTCTCCGCGATGATAAACAAACGTGGAAAAGAGGCAAAAATAAAAAGAGGGAAGTCGAAAATGTTTAAAGAAAATTTACTCTGTGCCTTTTTCACAAACCAAAGGCAAAAAAAGAACAGGGTGGCACACCAACCGTTGATGCCCCAACCGTGAGAGACCACGTGCCATCAGCAGTATCTGAAATGTCACGGTGGCCCACCGGTTGCGACGTTTCAGAGATGGCAACCTCACTACTAAGTATTTTCTTATAATAAAACCAACTACATGCATTGATTTCTCAAATTTATTTTTGGAATAAAACTACATGTTTCGGACAGTTTCTCTGTCCATCATCAGGAGTTTTTCAGTGTACACACAGTAATGGTATATGTTGTGCAGGTTTGCTGACAGCTTGAAAGCAGGATCAGGGCGGAACTGGTTCCGTCCCGATCCTGCTCGCAAGCTGTCAACAAAACTGTATGTACAGTGAAAAACTCCTGATGATGGACAGAGAAACCGTCCGAAACATGTACAATTTTATTCCAAAAAAAATTTGAGAAATGAATGCATGTAGTTGGTTTTATTATAAGAATTTTTCACAGTGCACGGTCACCTGAACGTCAATCTCACTGTATAGATCCACTCATTACTAACTTCGGCGGCAGATGGAGATGATTGGTCAACATTCCGTTCCACCCCCTGTACCCCAGGGAAATAACTTCGTTATTCACTAAATAGGCGGCTGGTTGGGCCCCCGATACGGTTGTGACTTTTGCACAAGAGAAAGGTCTTTTGGTCCTTTACTCCTATCCCAAAAGGATTCGAACTTCAGACCATCCTGCCCATAGCCTAGTTGCTACACCGACAAAGCCACTATGGCTTTATTACATTTTACATGGGGGGACTCTGCAGAGTCCCCCCATGTACCCACACCACCCATCCTCTATGACACATACGAGATCTCGTGCCCACTTCTCCTCCTAACTCCCCGCTGTATACAACCCATATAGTCTCGCATAACTGCTTACTTATTATTTCATGTACAACCTGAAGATGGCCAGTGTCAAGCGCCGAAACATGTAGTTGTACCTTATGTAGTAAATACTTCATATACATATCTTTACCATCAAATAGAAGTTGTGTTAGACACGTACATACACTCCACTCTGGCTAGTTTAGGAACACAGCGGGGATGACGAACCTTATGATGTAATTACAAAACGTACATATATACGATAAATTTATATGAAGATGTAGAATTTCCTACGCTTTTGAAATGCTTTGTAATGAATGTTGGGAAGTCTTGAGAAAATATCTAGACACATGCAATATTGCGTGTGATATTAAGGTGGCACTTCGTAAGTAGGGTCATGGCGAGGTGACCGTAGGGCATGCACATGAAATGTATGCGTATTTGATACGGGCGATAGTCCTCTGCGAAGAATCTTGAAAATATTTCAGGGAAAACTCTATAATCGGAAGTTATATGGTTTAATACCGGCTTCCAATTATTAGGATATTCAACTTTATTTCATAAATTACTTGACCCAGAGAACACATGTCTAATTATACTGTGGCACAGAACATTGCCCCTCGCAACTTGCTTAAACGCTATTATTGGTAACATTTTCAGTACAGTTTGATGAAAACAGTTGATCATAAGTTATTACATTTAAGTGTGAATGTAAAGTACAGGGTGCATATTCTGCTACGGAAACAGTGGCGATGTTTAATGGTGCTTTTTGACAGGTTGAAACACGCCAAGAATAATCGTTCCAACAGATGCACGTCTGTGTTTCGCGCAACAAACTTTGAAATGCGCTGAATGAAGTACGTCTGCAAGACTTTTACTTAACCACTACCAGTGCCTTGTCCTTGTCTTTGTCATACTCACACTTCGTCGTCTTCGTCGTCTTCTTCGCCGTCTTCTTCTTCTTCTTCTTCTTCTTCTCCCTCCACCCTCAATTATGCCTCTCTTTATGCATCTTACCTTTTCTCTCCTCTTCGCTCATCCGACACCTTATCTGTTAGCCCGCATCCCCTTTTTCTCTCTATGCTCCTTACCGATTTTTTTTCTTCTTATGTAAACAAAATTTATCTTTCTTACTACTAAATATTTTAAATGATATTTGCACATCATCAACCTTATTTATGTACACAATTTCTGCAATTCCCATTAATTAAAAGAGTTTTCGAAATTTCTGCCATCCTCCATATAAATACATGTACACTCCACAGGACACGCGATAAAGAGTAAACTTGCTATACCGCTTCGCACCTAATGCTACTGCCCAAATGGTACTCCTAAATAGAATGATGGAAACAGCATTCACAATTACTTCTTTCCTTCCCTCTTCCTTCTGTTCGTATTGCTGAACCATACATGCAAATATCCGAACTTTATTATTTATTTAGTTAATATCATTTCACTCTAATTTTGGTTCGTTATCGAATTCATCCTTGTTAGTCGACCTGACGTTTGCCTGTGCACAGAACCACCGTCTAGACCAGAAGAACAGGCGGCTGTCAACACCCTGTGCGTGTCAAGTCACTCAATTTACATTTAACCTCTGAGTAACCAAACATGTCACAACTCTACGAGCTTGCATTCGTGACGTTGAAGTTCTAGCTCCGAACTGCAGCTTTCATATGCCTGGTGGTGTAATTGGCTTTAATGTGCAAACCCCCGCAGTGAATGTTGGGATCGTGCACTAAAACAAGCTAAGACAATCATTTATAAATGATTAAGTGATTATAAGTTATCAAACATGTGTCTAAAATTAGGTCTTGGAATTAATAATCCGCGTAGCTAAAATAAACAGTCTTGTTTACAGTCTTATTAAACTGCATAAAATAAGAATTTGACCAAACGTAAGCTGACAATACCCTTACTCAAACTTTGGTTTGGTTAGTAGCTACTGTGTTGATGGCTCCAAGCGAACTCAGAACTCCATAACAGTCCTTGGCAGACGATCCAACCTGGAAGCCGCGGGACGTTGGCAAGTACTTCAGGGCATTTATCCACTCACTGAACTTCACATGTTACACAGTTCAGTGCAGTATAAAAAAAGGTTTTACCAAATGCAAAGATGAACTGTACGATCGATATTGGTCTTTCTATTACATGGCTCCCGAGACATGGAAAATTGTGCAGACGACAGAAGAATCCCAGCACTACACTCACGCATACAATAAATCGGCACGGCAACATGCTTATGTCACTGTACTGCCATTCCCTTCCAGAAAAGGAGCGCCGAAAATAATAACGACTTTAATGACAAAATAATGACTACAATAAACTCCAGACAAGTGGACTGGCGCAATTACTTTTATGCACTAGAATTTCTAGAAGAATTTATGAAACAAGCATATGATACAAGTTAGGAAAACTTCATGTACAAAAGATGCGTGTGACATTTGATGTCACGCTGTTCACTGGCAAAGCAGTGCTGCTTATGTTGTAATGGTGTTACAGAATATTGGTGATGAATGTACGAGATATGAAAGAAAGTTGCAGCGTGCCTGAAGCAACTTACCCAACTTCATTTTTTTTTGGAACTGGTAGAAATAAACTACGACAAACAGGAAGAAAATCCTATCTGTCGCCCCATTCGAACCGACTCTATTTTGAATACAGGTGTGTTACCAGCTCGATCAACATTTATTTACTTATGATTTATTTGACGACATTTTCCATAGCCCAGTCCATGCATAGCCTAAGATGCTGTGTTTGTCACTGAATAATGAACGGGAAAGTATGAGTGTGGCAGCGGTCACGATCTACCTTCAAGTTATCCTTTTTATAGGGATTTTAACCAAGAAGAGAGTGACAGTACATCCACACATAATAGACAATACATCAACACATAATAGAGTGACAGTACATCAACACATAATAGAGTGACAGTACATCCACACATAATAGAATGACAGTACATCAACACATAATAGAGTGACAGTACAGCGACACATAATAGAGTGACAATACATCAACACATAATAGAGTGATAGTACATCCACACATAATAGAGTGACAGTACATCCACATATAATAGTGACAGTACATCCACACATAATAGAGTGACAGTACATCCACACATAATAGAGTGGCAGTACATCCACACATAATAGAGTGACAGTACATCCACACATAATAGAGTGGCAGTACATCCACACATAATAGAGTGACAGTACATAAACAGATAATACAGTGACAGTACATCCACACATAATAGAGTGACAGTACATCCACACATAATACTGCACGTCTTCCATGCAGCTGATATAAATAAATAAATAAGTTTATTTATAACAAACTGCACTTCTATATAGACACATAATCAGTCCTACATGTTTCGGCTATTATTGATAGCCATCTTCAGGAAGTATGCTAATGTTGTATATTTTAGTATGTAATAACGCTCCCTGCAGATGGCTATAAATAATAGCCGAAACATTTAGGAGTCATTATCTATCTATGGACAAGTGAAAGTTGTTGATAACAAGCTTATTTAACACAGAATGTCCGTTTCCGACCTTACATTTCATCTCGGTATATCCCAAACATGCGAAGATGCGCCACAATTTCGTTCAACGTACACACACGTCTGCAATGTCCGACTGCTATGAAATGTGTACGATACACAAAGTACAGACAAAAAGGATTGGGTTACATGAATAAGACGATGTCTGGTTGAAAGATATATATGGATTATTCCATCTATTATTATCATCGTCGACTCAGAAACCATACTGCAAGTTACCTTACCCTAGAGGGAATGATTCTACAGCCCACATATCAGTTTATGTCAGACGTTACAAGCCTAGGTTCAATCTGATACGAACACGTTCTTTGAAAAGAAGAGAAATATTCCATACTATAGCACGATACGAATCCAAACAACACTGAGGAAGCATTTCATAAATTGCCTTCTTGGTATAACTGAAGTCTCTGAGAATATGTCTGGTGCATTCAAGTTATTATGAAGAGCATAACTAAAGACGAAAGTAGACTATCAGCATGTCGTTCCGCACGATTTGATATGAATTATGGTACTGCCTAAGATAACCCGTGATTACTATTCAAATGTGTTTTCAGTAGCATGGAAGACTGTGAAGCTGTATCCATTCTATTTGGCCAAGAAATTAAGTACGTTCCTGAAATTATTTATAAAGTTTCAGTATAAAAAACGGGCCCTCTTTTATAAGTTTCAAAAATAACTTTGGGACAAACGGGCCTACCCAATGTCTGGGGAAATTCGAAGCGCAGTGCCATGAAATGGAGCCAGTGTAACCTGCAAGGTATTCAGACGACGTTAGGACTGGGCCACCGATAGATCATGGTTCGATTACTGACATCTATTTCAAAAACAGACTACCTCAGCGGTGCAGATGATTTACCGACCAGTGGGATCCGGACGCCCTTTCCTCGGGGATATAACGGTCGCAGTGTGAATCTAACCACTCACCCTAAATAGTGCCGAGCTTAAATATGAGTGGAGCTACACTGGAACTCCCCAATGTACCTGCATGGCCTACATAAGGACAATTTTCCTTTATCACGACTTGAGGTTTGTTAAATATTTGGCTACGTATGGGCTACGCTTAGACGAATCACAAAATTTATTTCAGTACTAAACCACTAAATGCCGTCCTTCAAAACCACAAGTTCAGAACTTGTATGCTTATATAATTTCCCTCACAAACACGTTTTACTGACCAACATTTCTCCCACTGGGACATGAAGTTTCTAGGAACCTTGGCAATACAACTGTCACAACTGCTCGCTTGTCATATTCTACGAACTACAAAAATTATTTCTAAGAATTCAATCGATTCTATATTACGAATTAAAGCCCGGAATTGAAGTTGATTTGCCGTTAAGAGAAGAGTGTCATAAAATCCATCAATTACAAAGAGAGTTCTAGCTTTACACTGCCACTCTGATAGCTAACACATCTGAAATAATAAAATAAGTTCTGTGCTTTAGACAGGTTAGTGACTTTGTGGAAAATACGAGCAATCGTGTGGAAAAGGTTGTGACCAAGTTCTACGGGCTCATTAAATTAGCCAGAGAACCGTTACAATGTCCTGTACGAGTGTAACGGCTATACGGTTTGTTGTATAGATATCACAACTCCCAACTTTAGAACTTGCTGTTATACGACATGAATTCATTAATAGAAAAAAATTAATATATTTTATTTATTCTACTCTTTGCGAATTACCTTCAGTCACGTTCAGTGATTTTTCTTAAACATCATTTTATCAAGAAAACTTGGGCTGCGTGGGAGGATAGTGCTAATAAAAACTTAACACTGTTTCAGGTTCTTGATTTCATGCTTCTAACTCACAGCGGAGGGAAGGGAAGAAACCTTAAAATGTGACTATCAAACTTCGGGTCCATAAAGAGTAAAAAGAATCTGCGAGGCGGTGAAAGTGGCTGAAGTGCACCGCGATTTTAACAGAAATTAGACATTAAAAGTCTGTTACCCTACGTTATGTGAAATTGGATTAACCATCCTTTGCAAATTTTGATGTTTTGCTGACCGTGCATCTTAGTATATTTATCTTAGTAATTAACCAACTTGATGCACAAAATTTTGTTTTACAGTAAGTTTATTTCATGCCTCTACATGTTTCGAGCACCATGTGCTCATCATCAGGAGGTCAAAATTATATTATACAGCCTCTGGTATCATCGCCATCTATAGGTGGCAGTCCCGTGCACAGGTTGAGAGAGGACACTTTTAACCTCCTGATGATGAGCACATGGTGCTCAAAACATGTAGAGACATGAAATAAACTTACTGTAAAACAAAATTTTGTGCATCAAGTTGGTTAATTACTAAGATAAACTTCCTTTGCAAGTCTACAGCTTACATCTATTTTAAACTCAGGAAATAAATATTTAGTCACTTTCGTGTTTCTAGGATTTTATGACGCATGTTTTTTGGTAGTTCTAAAAATTTAAAATTGTTATTATTGTTTAATGTAATTGAGTTTCACTCTGTGGCAGTATTTCTTATACTAGTAAGAAATGAGAATAAGTATACATAAACGAAACAATACAAAAAAACAATCAATACAAGTACACGTATTACCAAAACACCCACACAATTGTCAAAACATCCATACATACACACACCCACATATTACAAAACAAGTTGAAGCAACCACAGTAAAAGATGCACACCAAATGAAATAGTCACAATACAATCAAGTACCCTCAGTACAAGGTCATCCTAAAGTTCATTGTACTTTTGTCCCCAAAAACTTCAACGTAACTCACTTCCCTTCACTTCACTTCAAAACGAAATCACTTCACATATATTACGTTCACTGTTCTCCTTACAACTGTATGAAGGCAAGTTTCATTTATCTACTCTATGAAATATACTCAATTGTTTCTTCAATTTAATGAGGAAAGATGTTTACCGAAGTAGCCCTACGTAGGCCTGAACACACGCACATTTCAGTACGTTGCGCTAGATTAAGTCAGTATTATTATGCCATCCTACCGAAATCCAAATCACTATCCTGGACTAGTTTCTGTCGCCTAAGCGCTTACAAAGAAAAGATTGAGTTCTCAAGCTACAAATTCAGCCCACCTGCTTTAACGTACCCCTAGGTATAGATGAAGAACGAACTTCTTCTAAAGATACGTCCTTTTGAAATCTTCAAAACTTCTTTGGGTTTCGTACTGTGGATAATTTATTACACTTTTCAGAGATGTATATTCATTAGTTCATACTACGTCAAAAATTCTCTGTCCGAATAAAACTTCTTGAGGCAACGAAGTTCATTAAACGCGTAGGAGATCCATATCAACTACAGGGAGGGGCTTAAGATCACTCACTGGCATACCAGTAAGACGTTACCTAGTGTCCCTCGCTCAAGACAGGGAAAGCAATTAGAGATTAATGTATATTTAAATTTAAACCTAAAAAGCTGCCGATAATCTTATTGAGAATGGTGTCAAAAATATTTTGAAAACAGATTCATCCTTTTGTATGGTATCTTTATGGGCACCCTAGAATCAGGAACTTGTCAATTCGTGCAGGGTTAGTACGTGCAAAGTCAGTAATAACGAGGGACGCTTTCTAGCAGTTCTCGCTTCTTCTTTGTCCCACTCTTTCCAATTTTCTTCACTCATTACTGACCATTATGGCGTTAATTGAAGTAAACGGCAAGTACCTTATCGTTACATAAATTTATACTTTCCACTTTCTCAGGAACCAACGACAAATGTTTAAAAAGTTCACAAAATATCATCTACAGAGGGAACAGCGACGCCTGTTCTAATTTGTGACCGTGTGTGGTGTACCTGCTTCCCGGAAATACCATGTTATAATTCAGAATATTTACGTACCAAAGAATCAATAAAGTGGTCGGTACGTCAGACTTCGTAATTTAACCAGACGACACCAGGCGCCAGCAACAAGCCTAATATTTTAGTGTTCGTTGAACTGGCCAGGCCTTCGTCTGAATGAAGTGTTCAGTGGCAACACTGCTACAGTCTTGCGAGTTATAAGAAACGCATGAACAGAATTTCCTGCGAATGACACCGCTATTTTTGCCATTGCTAGAGGTAGAGAAATATAAAGAGCATGTATTAGAGCTAAGCAAGTGGTCTGTGAGAAATTGGCCCTGATTTTAGCATGCAATGAATATTATTCTCAGAGGTTTCTATACGTGTCTATTCTAAATAGGACAAAGGGCTTAATTTTTAATGGATGAAGCATTAGATGTGTTGTTAATGTCGAATGAACGATTTCCTCTACACGTTTCATCTAAATATCTACAAGAAGATCATTCAGCACCAGTTATTGAACTTCTTTGAAAATCGAAACATGCAGGAGAAGAACCTTAACCTTTTGGCGACGGAATTATTTTTTTAATTTTAGAACATCCTGTATATAAAATGTGAATAATACAGAAACCAAATACGTTAGAATTATGAAACAAACTACATTTTGAAGAAAAAAAAACAGAGAGTATATACCATGTTTAAAATATTCAGTACCTATATTTGTTGAATAAATATATATAAAATGCAACTTTAGAGGTTAGCGGTGCGGTACGTCAACTATAGTTGACATTAGGCGTCAAAAGTTTAATGTGCGTGTACATAAAACGAGTCTTAAATAAGGAAGTGTTCCACTCTCTTTACGACTGAAGGATCATCCTGAAGATGATCGCTAGGATTGGAACAGAAAAAAAGGAGAGGCGATTAACTTATAACCTAACATTCAGGCGCGTCCGTGCAACCATAGTTGCAGTGGAAAAGCAATAAGTATTACATATTCTGAGTGTGTGCCTATAGCCTTAGGTATCCAGCATGCAATGCACATGCGTCATTTTGTCATCTGTGGTCTGCCCGGCTCTATAATATTCTGTCACATTACCTCATAAGGGGCACGATTTAAAAGAAAAAGTTACTGAAAATAAAATGCGTGTTTTCATTTTCCCACAACTTTTGTCTGAAACGTTTCTCATTCTAAGAAGAACTGGAGTAGGTATAATCAAAAATGTATATTGGACTTCAGGTAAAGTATCACTCTTCTTGTCAGATTTAATGAAATTTGAATTTTCTCAACAGATTTTGGAAAAATATTCAAATATCAAAATTCATAAAAATCCATCAAATGGGAGCCGAGTTCTATGCGGACGGACGGACGGATATAACGAAGCTAATAGCCGCTTTTCGTAGTGTTGCGAACGCGCCTAAAATCACGATGTAAATGACTACGGTATATACAGTTTAGTAAGCTATGATGCTATTGTTGTGTATAGTGTGATTTTATAATTTGTGTAATCCGAAACTTTAATTTACTCTACAACGTATTATCACGCTATAATTTAGAGCATTATAATGCTACAAATTAGTATACCACTATGCTGTAATTCTGCTTAATATGATGTTTTAATTTTGTTTCAGTTCCGAATAATCACCTTCTGCAAATGAACTACAGTTCCATAAAAAATACATCATGTATAAAAATTGACGATGGGATCTAAAGACCAGTCTCAGAATAACTAGTTTCGTCCTCACTCAAAACATAAAATTGGCTATGAATTTGACTTTGAATTTAATATATATGACGATAAAATCGTGCTGTTAATCTAACTGGCGTTCGTTCACTATAACACAATTTATGGATGCATGACTAACAGGCCATTCCAATCCAGCACAACACGAGACTCACTGAGGTTTAATTTGAGGCTCGTGATGGCTTATTGAAAAAATATTTATTTAAAAAAGTTCATCATCATCATCATATGTCTGTCATGGAGTTAGGCCACTTGTTGACCCGTTCCGGTCTCACGTATCTAGAAGTCTCTTCAGAGGTCTGCCACGATTCCTTCTGCCAATTGGGGAATAGTG
>Ga0123352_10000855_pt1 | contig 38419 bp, 25 predicted proteins | sample TergutLab28metaG_FD_89700 | JGI IMG/M metagenome (GOLD analysis project Ga0123352, IMG submission 89700) | Labiotermes labralis P1 segment gut microbial communities from Petit-Saut dam, French Guiana - Lab288 P1 | ecosystem: Host-associated > Arthropoda: Insects > Digestive system > Gut ... | reverse complement strand
GACCCAAACTGGAAATTGTCCCGACTATGCGTACGGGTATAGAAATCTTATGTGTAAGTCTAGACGGTTTAAAAAAGAGATTTAACTGGCGCGTGCTGCAGTGGAGTGTAGAAGCAGCGGTCTTTTTGTTGTATGCAACTAGCAATTATTCAGTACAATTTCAATTGCTAATGGCACGCACGTCTGCCACTAGTAACGCTGTCGGCTATATTTCTTGCATTTACTTCAATAAATCTCCGCCAGACAATTTGAGCAGCACTTTTCTCTGTCATTAGTATTTTCGTATTTTTGTACTTTGCTCTTAAAATTATATATATAGAGCAATACAGTCCGTGCAAATAATTAAATGTATATTGCATCGTCATAGGTTCAACAAAAATTTCACTGGGTCATTGGGATCTGAGGTATCAAACGGGCATGTCAGATATATACGGAGGCAATTCATTATTATTAATGATTTGCCATCAAAATATGATCCCTCCAGTGTTACAGTAAGTGTTAAGTTACAAGTTTCATGTTGGTTGGAGTGATATGATGTAAGCGTTGTTGGAAGAATTAAGATGGCGTTCGAATGGAAGTGATTTGCATACTTTTATATTGCAGACAGTAAATCGAGGTACTAATGTTATCGTTAGACCTATATTTACAGTCCAATAAGAATCGTAACCTAATGCAGGTGATTAATAAGGAAAAGAGTAAGTTTTTTCTGTTACATAATTTCCGGTACCTACTTTCAGTGTTGGAAACGACTTTATGTTCCCTTCTTACATTGAATTACGACAAGGCCTCTTACCGATTTTAATGTTCTTAATACAATAGACGAGGCGTAACAGACAAGAGGTGAGCAAACCTGAGATTCTGGACGGTACGCTGTGGTTGAATTCAGAAGCATAATTGAACAAGGGAGTATGGTTCACATTTAAAGTTTCAGAATTTAAGTTAGTAACGACAGGCTGCTTCTTTAACGGCGAGTACAGAAGAAAGTGGTAAAATGATTTTCATTTTCTGTGTTATTTCTATATTATTAAATATATAAAATATTTTATTAGTCACGTTTATATAAACAATCAGAGCTGATATATCAGGTCTTCTGTACAACAGTCACACTCTGTTCTTTATAATGAAATCGTGGATACCGTTTTTTTTAGAAATGTTAATTAAGAAGAAACTAACACTGTCACAGTCCAAGCCATTATTTTCACTTAGAAAAATTCTTACTGAGCTCAAGTTCATCATATTTAATCACCGATAATTTGAATTGTTCTTCTATTATGAATTATAATTTGAAGGGAACCATAGTTTAGGGAATTCGTATTCAGGGCTGTCCACTTCTTCCTTTATAAATGTGTGGTGGGAGATGTATAAAATATAAGGATTTAAATCTCTGCCTTTTGCGTTCTAATGTTGCGTTGTATATTTGATGGGTAATAATAAAAGTAGATATACAATTTTTGTTTTTATTCAAATGTGATAATGCCATAGGCCAAACACCACACAGAGACCGGATTACGGGGCGTCAACACCAAAAAATTCTAATTTAAATTTCCAAATTTCACCTGAATTCCCGGAATTCCAAATTTTGCATTACTACACTGCTAAATCCGTAACTAATAAGAACCAAATTATTAACACAAATATAAGGGTTTCTCACTGAATAATTTCTCTTAGTTCCTCCTTCGAAACATCAAATTCCTTAAAGTATAAGCAGTTTCACTTCTAACAGATCTGCAGCAATTCGATGTGAACGACACAATATTTGTGGTGCTCTCGCAGTGACATGTCAGAACAGCGATTCCGTTATCTGTGACACGTGTGTCCACCTGTATGCAGTCGAGAAATGCAGCGGTGATGTTATAATGCCTCTCCACAATTTGAAACTGAATCTACATCGGATAAAAAAAGGAAGGAAAACTACTGTAACAGTGTTACAGCGTTATTGTAAGTTTGTGCATTTTGAGCGTCATTTATACACATATATAACATATTCACACATTCCTGAAAATGTCGTTGAAATGTCAAAAGCGCTGCTAAATTCGATATCTTTGAAGTGATTAGAAACTAACGAAGCGTCACCAAACACGTAGGGCGAAGTCTGAACTATTCTAAGAAGCAATGTGTTAAACGCATCTTCTATGAATCACCCTGTAATCTGACACAAACATCATGTTGTTCCACACGACATTTGTTCCCCATACGTCAACAAGCAGGTGAATTGTCCCGAAAAGAAAACCTAAAATAACACATAAAAATATCTCACATGCACAAGTGTTTTTAATATTACATCTTTTGTCGTAATACGTTGGAGTTAGAGGTTACAAATTATTAAGAGTAATATTACAGAGCAACTAGGAAACGAAATTTGTAGTGCAGAATTCAATTTTTTTTAATGAGGTTTAAATGCACAAATAAATGGAATGACTAAGCGGACATCTCACAAACAATCCTACTTTGACTAAAGTAAACAAATTTATAGCGAAATTATTCGTGAAAAATGAAGTATAAATAACTATTAAGTGAGTCCACGCTGAAATGGCAGTATCCGACATGTACACGTGTTGTTAATATTACATTATCCGACATGTACACGTGTTGTTAATATTACATTCCTTGCCGTAATAAGTTGGAGTCAGAGGTTACAAATTATTGACAGTATTATTACAGAGCAACTAGGAAACAAAATTGCAGTGTAGAATAAAATTTCTTTTTGATTGAACTACTAATGAACAAATAAATGGAATGACTAGGCAGACGTCTCACAAACAATCCTACCTTGACTACAGTAAACAATTATATAGCGAAATTATTCGTGAAAAATGAACTATAAATCATTAATAATTGAATCCACGCTGAAATGACAGTATTTTGATTCAACTTGAAACTGTGAATGTTCCAAGAATAAGTATATGTACAAAAATATTTTGAGGAGGAATTTGATAAAATGATATAACACATTAATTTATGCAAATAAGGGACAGGCTTCCTAATTCAAAAACATAATTATCTGGTCCTGCAATAAGGCTGTTTTATGGCTTATCTTCCAAAGAAACACAAACTGAATGCAGAGTGACATTATTACTGTATTCGTCGTGTAATACAGGAGAAATAATAAACTGGCTCAGAAGCAAACGTAATGCAGGTAAAATTTTAAGTTAATTAGGCTGGTTCTGAAAGGAAATAATAGGGTTTGGTGTGACACGTAAAATAATCGATAATGTTTTTGCAATAAATATAATTCCTCTTAATTATGACATAGAAGAAGGTAATTAAATATTTTCATTTTTTACATTTAAGGCAAATTTTATTTCTATTACAAAATGTATTCAACGTTGTTTATCTTGAATTATGCATAAATATAATAAATATTTCATCATTCGTTTTCTGTGAATGAATATACATACACATTAAAATAACAACGATTTCATAGTCCCACAATTTTCTCCGTTTTGTGAATTAATTATTTGCAACTGTGAGCGAGTTTCCTAGAAAGTTGTTGTTCAAAATAAGAAAATATAGCCTTATATTCTAAAATTTTTAGAAAGTTGCCAAATTAAGAATTCTGACGTACTAATTTGCCTATCCCATTAATAATGCAAATTAACGTAGTATTGATTACTTTCTACCAGGAAATTCGTAACCGTAGCTTGAAACGCTCACTGTCATGCGTACTGCTCTAACTGACAGGCGTACTGCAGCACTGGGAACGTAACGAATTTTTAACGGTGTGGAGTTGTCACAGTTCTAAACAATATATTAAATTTCATTTTTAATTTCAAGTAAATTTTATTCACATGGAGAGCGACAGGCGTTTCGGTTTCATTATTTTACTATTCAGAATAGGGGGGATTCCCTTTCACATAAAGAAAATGTCGATTATTTACAATATCTACATGAGAACGGCGATTATCTGTGCCAGCACGTCATATCTAGGCATATTCTTCGACGTGTACGTACACAGGGACGATTTGGGGCGCGCCATGACAAGTATGCGTATGCTACTTCCGGTGACGGATATTATGTGGTTTTATTTCTACGTCAGGTACGTAAGAACGCTGACCGTCACTGTTACAGTAAGTCAAGTAGTTATCAATTACAGCATTACAGTTTCAACAATGTTGAAATCCAACACAAGTGTACGCAGGAGACAGGACAATGGAACGCTCTTTATTCAACACAGTAATTATTTGTTTTATGCTAGATAGTGTATACGATAATGCGCCAAAGGATTTTATTGGTAATTGAAAGGATAAACTGATTTCACGGTGTACACTGGTGAAGAGAAGAAAACAGAAATCTGTAAAGGAGTTTGTGACTTCAGCAAAGTCCTCATTATTGCACACATTATCCACGTAGTTTCTATGATAAAGTGTAAGAGGGGTTTAGGGAAGTAGGAAAATTACTCCACACATTAACACCTTAGATGCTATGCTAAAGTGTAAGAGGTGTTTAGGGTTGATTGAAAATTATATATACTGCAATGTGTATTTTGGAGGAAGGTCAATTCACTGTGAAGATATAGATCAGAATAAGAAAATATACACAAAACAGGATTTCAAATTTAAACTAAAATTTAGCTTTGATCAATAGCCTACACAATTCAATATTCATAGCTCGAATTAGATCAGTTGTAGGGTTCAAGGGTTAGGTGTTGGTAACACTGGCAAAAATCCGTTCCAGTGAAATTTTAAAAAAATTGCACTTAGAAATTACTGCTATACACATCAAACGGAAGAGTTAAAATTTCTCTTTCATAAAGTTTTCTAAAAACAAACACGGCCCTTAATTTTACAGCAGGATATAAAAAGCTCCAATTTCTTCTTAGGCTAGTTTTGCACATTAACGTACCGTCACAAGATGAATCGGTTTCTTTTTTTCAGTTTTCGACTACAAAATATTGAACGTGCAATGGACCTAACAGACAGCTTCACGTGGGAAGATCTGCCGACAAGAGACGCTGACACCGGACACTTGACAGCGGCAGGATGGATCCCACTGACTACGAAGTACATCAAAATTAGAGTTATTATGATCTACTGCTTTCATATCGTCCAGTCAACAATACGAATCTTGACAAAGCACGAAACGATATTCATTGTGTGGTATCCTTTCGACTGGACTGTTTCACCGTTCTATGAACTGGTTAACATCTCACAGGTAACAATTTCTCTACGTTAAAAACATAAAAATTCCCATTGAAATTTTTTATATTGTTTTATTTAACATTCTGACATTCACGAAGATTCCTTCTTCTTTTCTTACTTCTCCACGACACTATCAGTTTGTCAGGATAGAGCTGTGAATGTTCAGAAAATTTCTACCCAGTGTTACGTGTCTGATTGTGATAGTGAAGTCTCTGTAAATAGGAAGTCCTGTCAAGTTAAAGTTCTTCTGCTATGGAAAATAGAATAATGGTGAATGGTAGGATGGCTAATAAAAAGAAACTATGTGTTGTCATCGTGAGTTGAATGTTGTGATGTAATTTTTATGGATGTGGGTAAAAAAGGTCAGAATTGTCTTTGTCCCTGACAGGGCCTTCTGAAAATGAATCTATATATTTGTGCCGGAGGAACAAATTTGGAGTTAAATATATCATTAATATTAGAGCTAATGATGTGTACATTTTTAAAGAAAGTATAGACTGGCGTGACCTAAACGGATCACGTGTTGTATCAAAATTCCGCTGTATATTCAAAATCATCTCAATCTTAAACAACGCAGATAACAATTACAACATCCTTTCGGTTCACTTCTATATATTTTCGCAATATAAACAAATTGTTACCTCTGTATCAAGCCTAATGTCGAGAACCATGTGACCTGTTTGCTAACCCACACAAAAAGCAAGGAACTAAATACAGAGGAACGCGCACTGACACATTTAAAAAAAAAGAGACATAAATTGCCTTTTTGTTAAAAATAAGCCATTTGTTCAATAATTCTTTTTGGACTATTAAATTAATTTTTAATTATTTAGCGTGCATTTGAAAACCTATTTTACATCCAGTGTGTTAATTATATGCTCCCTTTATCTGACAATCCCCTTCAAATATTAGGTACAATGACAATATAATACAACACAAGACAGCGAAATTGAACTAGAAATTATGATGATAAAATCACTTTATTTGCAAGAAATTCCTGTGTTCCACTTACTATAATCCGTAAGAGCGCACATATGAAATATTTGCTTTATTGACACATCATTTACGAAAAATTTTTTATTCCTAATTACTTGTATATTTTCACATATCCACCGTCGTCTCTGTGCTTTGTACTCACGGATTAATATCTCATTACTTAAGTTCTTTCACCGGCAAATTAGTGTATTTGTATTAGTGAAAGTAAAGACACTGAATTGTATCACAAAAGCTCTCAAATTGCTCTTTTTCCAAGCCAGTTCCTTCCCAGAAACAATTAATTTAAAATCATAACGCCTTATTCTATTAGCTGTGAATAAACCTTCTACCAACGGTCTCTTATTCATTATGTCTCCCCAAAATTTGTCATATTTACAGTGTTTAGTGGACTGAATTAAACATGTGTCAGCACTGTAATTGTGTGTATTCACTTCTTTGCAGTGCTTTACAACACTACTCCTATCTGGTGTATTATACGGTTACCTACCTCTGTGTATTGCACTGATCGCTGTTGCCTGCACTCAGTTCGATAAGCTAAAGGCGGCCTTATTGGATATCAGCAAGGAACATAGCACGCCTCAACATGGACAGGAAGATGGACACAACGTTGCAACTGCGCACTGTAACCTGCAAGCTAAGTTAAATGCGTGCATTCGACACCATCAGGATATAATGGCGTAAATTTAAAAGATTTTACCAAATATAGTATTGTATCTACGCTTTAGAAAAAAATGTTCTTAGTGTCAATGATAATCCCAATTCCAGTAAGTAAAACTTTAAGCATAAAAAAATCAATCTGTCCAAATTGATGTCTTATAGGTAGAAGACAATCATGTGCAGCTTACAGTCACACAATTAAAATTATTTGGTAAACTGTAAAACATTTCTTTCTCCATGACTTCATTGTAGGCTTCTTCATTCACAGGTTCATACAACAACTGGAAGACGCACTGAATGTCTCTATTTGCGGCCATTTTCTGACTTCACTGGTCACAATGTGCTTCGCTGCTTTTTCCATTGTTACGGTACAGTAAACCTAAATAAATTCTTCTGCAAAGGCATATATATATATATATAATCGTTTCGCTCTCGTATGCGAGTGTTTTATATTGAGGAAAATATTCTTCTTAATGAAATACTTGAACGGAATATGATCACCTTCAAAAAATTTAATACTTTAATCCAATTATCGGAAGAGAGACAGGAGCTATCATAGAAATAATTTGCCTGTACAAGTATAAGAGCTCACTGATGAATTCCCATTGGATATGAGGAAGTAGGAATTAAAAAAAAAAACATTATTTGCCAGCCTTGCAGGTTAGATAATTTTTCCGAAAATTTGAACAAACTCTCAGTTCAGGAAGACGTGTACACACAGATATCTATGTTTTGAATTTGTGTCCATCTTGAATCACTGCAGATCAGAGACTCAGCAGAACTGACATTATTAGTTGCGATGTTTGTGCATCGAGTTACAGATAAACAGGAATCAGGACTGAGAGAAGGGTTTCTGCTTCAGACTTTGACAATGTGGTTTGGTTATGGAAGGTTGTGTTTTAATATAGAATAATAATTTTTAAAGGAAAGGCAATTTTTTAATAATTAATCCTAGAGTACGAATTAACACATTTCCATGTATGTTGATAAAAAAATGAAAGGGTTATTTCATCGGGATTCACAACACAAGGCGCCGTCATACATGCAGAATTGTGCGCTGCGTTATGATTTTATGTGTTCAAATTTGGGAGAAAAAAACTGCATACTCTTGCCTTAACTGACGAAAGAGTGAGGTGTTTTGTGTGGTCTTGCGAATGTTAAAATAGAAAAGGTAAATGATACGTCATGGTTAAACTATTAGTTTCATATTATAAGATGGAGTAGATGTAACATATAAATACTGCAGAAATGTAGATTCATGTTGAAAAGCTGTTATAACTTTCATAAATCCTGCATTTTTAGTAACAATATTAATTGGTAAACCGGAAACAAAACTGGTTAAAAGATTAAGAAAAGTGATAAAAGAAATTCGAAAAATGACGTTATAATTATAGGGATCACGAGACATAGAGAGATGTCGTGTTGCTGTTAAATATGACTGGCAAATTGAGGGTTCGTCTTTACTCAATATTGGTTAGAAACGTATATGTAATGGCTGCGTATGTAAACAAAACATGGCCAAATTGTAAGCAGCCCTCCGTAAAAATTCAATCAAATGACAAGTATAAATAAGAAGTGGAGGCTGTAGAGCTACGACCAATTATTTCATTTCAATATCAGAATCCGTGAATAATGGAAATGTTGATGCAGAAATGTCTTTTCTCAGTGACGAAGCTACGTAGAATGTAGGCAGTATATCAATACACAGAGAACCGATTGGTGCAGTCATGAAACCCACACCAGTTACATTTATTCTCTATCATGAAATTAATTTTGCATTCGCTTGCGCAGCTTCAAACTCTGTTCGCTAATATTAATATCAACACAGAATCTTCTCCAAAACAGGCACTTTGCGTGTGTCCAACATTTTTCAAATGAAGTTACAACTAATGTTTACTGCCCGCATGACAGTGCTACGGAGCTCACGACAAATTTGTCGCTGCTAGTATTACAAAAGCAGTTTCATAAGCAATCGATCAGTATCTCTGCGTCCTCTAGCTCTAAACCCACGTTATTTTTATTTGTCGGACCATATAATGAAACGTTTTGTGTCGATAATTAGGTTGCAACTCTCTTAATTTCCCAAGAAATATTCGATGATTATATTGTAAATATTTAACTATATGTGAAGCCAGGCAGCGAGAACAGTGGCATTATTTTGCACAGTGAACTGTCGCTCTTTGATTCTGTCGCGAAATCCTTGAGGAAAGTACAAGAGACACAAGGAACAACGAAGGTCCTGTTCCGGTATTTAATAAATGTTTTGTCTGTGGACGTATCATAAGAGGCTAGGAAAGCTTAGCAAAGCATAATAACATAATTACACAATAAAACGCAACAAATTACACAAAATATATATATCATCTACTTTATCAACAGTATTACATCACACTACACTAATACAGTATCTGCAGACTGTGTAGGCTTGTCCCAATATCAGCAGCAAACTGAAAGGAGAATCACACGTCATCATGCAGGACACTGAATATAGCAAACACACACACACACACACACACACACAAACACACACACACAATCTCCGAAATCACAATTTTTTTTAAAAGACACCAAATACACTTTAACATAGAGGAGCGAAATTTGACATAGGGACAAATGACCAATTTTGTTCCTCGAATGGTCTAGAACCTGCGACAAGCGGAATTATTCTCATAACAGATGACAATCTTTTTAGCAACGGGTAAAAAAGCACCTTTAGAAGTTTCTCATTTAGTGTGTTGGCTTTAGCGAAGGAAATTTCTAAAGGATTTAAGCTATGTCACAAGTGATAAATAAAAAATAGGCAAAATAAAAAATTCTTTGTAAGATTATTACTTGTATTATTACTTGTATTAGCTCATGATTATTACTTGTATTAGCTCATGATTATTACTTGTATTAGCTCATGATTTAAATTGGTTTTTATTTTTAGATAATTCTTTCTGTTCTTGTTCTTCTCATATAAAAAAATGTTGCAGAACTGGGGAAATTATGCGGATATGTTTCAAGGAGTGGCTGTTTATACTTCGTTCATTATTGACGTGCTGCTGGTTTGCTGGTTTGGAAATCAACTGACACAGCATGTAAGGGACAATTACTCATTTTATTCTAAAGACGTTACTTACATAATGCGGAGGGCCATCCAGGAATTAAAAACTCTGGCTCGCACTGAAGAGTCAGTATTTTTCTCTAATATCCGGCCTTCTGAATTGAGTCGTTTTGCTAGAATTTAGGGACGTGTTTAAATTTTTCTTGATACCATGAATATTAATCAAGCACATCATCAATCTGACAGTGCATTATTATATCTACTCTACTATTTAATTTAATTCGGGTTCACTAGTTTGGCCAGAATCTTAAACCATCATTTTAAACACATCACGACTTCCTCGATCTCGGAATAAATTTCCTAAATTATATTTTGCATTTTAAACCTTACCAAACAAATATGCATCATTATGATAGTATGACAGGTTTGGCCAGAAATAGGCGTCATGATTTTGCTTTCCACAACACAAATTGTGCCAAAAGGTAAAGGTATTCTTCCTCTACTTCAAAAAAAATTTCTTAATCTTATAGATTAGACGTCTTCGAAGTTTAGGATAAAGATTGGTTTAAGTGTGTGAGATCCCCCCAAAAAATTCCATTCCCACGTATAGGAAGTAAAATCATTTTTCATTCTTTCGTAAATAAATTAATATAAAAATAATTAAATTTTTTAATTAACTCTTTCATTCATTCATTACGCAGTCTGCCTTCCGAAAGATCAATAACTCCTTCCAAAGCGAGTACAACATAGAGAGAGTTCTTGTGTTTTCCTTTTCAATTTCCAATATACTATCCTTTTTGTACAATCATCTAGTAGCTGCTTACGTGTTCTTCCTCCTCTTACCTTCAATTCTACACTCCCTTCAATATTTCCTTTAATAATGATATTTAGAAGGCCGTCCCCACCCAACATATGAAAAATCCACTTTCCCTAATTTTCTTCGTTTTAAGTATGGTATTCCGTTCCTTTCGAAAGTATGTCAAATGTTTCTTTTTCTCACACGCAGGACCACCTTATATTCAATATTCTCACTTAGCACCGATATTCGACATTTTACATGTAATTGTCGTCTACCTTTCTTAGTGGCCACTTTTCAGCTTCATACAAATCAATGCTCTAATTGTTGCACGTACGCGCTTCTTCATTATATTTCAATAGAATTTGCTGATGTAATGAGTTTCTTATTGCTGAAAGCTTCCATTATTAAATATTTTTAGATTTAATATTGCCTTATACCTTGAATCACTTGTTATCTTTCTATTGAAATTACTGCAATATAATAAAATTCCTGTCGTCTTTTGTCTGTAGTAATACGTGGTGGGTCTGTTGGGTTTCTTGTACAAATGTAACACAAATTAAACTCAAAATATGACCGCCTTTGTCTCTGGGATATTGCCCAGTACTTTATAGCAGTAACCTGTCTAAAACAGAAACATCCAGAACTTCAAAACAGCAGTAAGAACGTAAAAAATTGCACGGAAGCACACGCAACGCACAAACACACACACACACACACGCACAAGAAATAAAGGTAATATTAACGGAAGGAATGTGTCTAGTGAGTGAGAGCCATCTTTATGTATTCACCTGTTTTGAGAGAAAACATATTATAAAAGAATTTTAAAAGCTTCGTTTCCTTTTAATCTAAGGATGTAGAAAATAATTATCATAATATCTATGATATACCTGTTTAAATTTTAATTTATATATTTCACAAAATATTTCTATAAACCAGAAGCATTATTTCTGGAAATACAGAAACTGTACACTTCAAATTATAAATGAATATGAGGTTAGCAAAATAATAAAAACGATCCTTATTTTTTGAGAAAAATTTACACACAATGCAAATGTAAAATTCTACCTAGAAATTTACAAATATGATGGGTACAGAATCAAAACTTAACAATCGGTAACAGTATGATTATTTGGAAACATCATGGATATCAAAATGTGTGCTAGATTATCTAAAAGTCTGAGGACTCGAAGTTAATCCACGAAATTAATCTGGAGAAAAATTTTACGTCGTAAATACTTTGCACTATTTCTTGTTAGTACAGCAGCTGTTGTCTTGCATATAATGTAGAACAGCTAGAAGTTCTTAAAACATTAATTCTGAATTGTTTCAGGCGGAGAGTGTGAGAGACGCGGCATTCGGGTGCGACTGGGTGGGAACTGCTATCCCATTTCAGCGATGTCTGATGTTCATCATTGCTACAGCTAACAAGGGGTTCCAGCTGACAGCGGGGAAGTTTGTTCCGGTGTCAAATGTGACCATGATGAATGTATGTATGAATTATGTGTGTTTGTATGTACATACGATCGTTTGTATTTATGTATGTATGTATCGTACGTATTGTATGCATATACGTATGTACTCATAAATTGTATGTATTTTACGTATGTATTTATGATTGTATATATACATTCCAAATATATATAAAAAATTATGTATAATTGTATATTTCGTTGGGTTGGAAACTACGTGTAAACGTATATATACATATATGTATGTGTAATCATATATATATATATATATATATATATATATATATATATATATATATACATATACATATATGTCACATCCAGCACCATAAAAGCGAATTGAAATAATTTATTTATGAAAGAACTAAAACAAGCCTGTGCGTTTGATCCGAACCTGATATTTCATCTGTGAAAACTCTCTGTTATATGCTAATAATTAGACTTATCATAAAATAATTTTGAAATTTTTTGAAAAACTTAAAATTGCTTTAGAACGAATTTCACCTCAATTTACTCACGCACCTTCACAATCACGTCTGCTTACAATTTTATTTTGCACGTTCTCCAATGCCAAATTTCTCAAATGTTCCAATTGTAACTCCTTTGTTACTCGCCTATTGCCAGACACTAGTCTGTGTATCCGTCTAAGGTTTAAAAGTAACCCATCATTTCTCATACATTGATATTGTAGTCTCACACAGATCTGCAAGCCATCGATACTTTATTAGATATTCTCTGCTTTCTTGAGCAGACCTGCTTGTTTGAAAATGCAGTGCAGTGAATGAATTCTAAGCACAAGGAACAATAAAACGAGAATTCCCACTCGGATATAGATGCACAACAAAAGTTTTGGGCGACGTGCCCTCCTTGTGAAGAGCAGGTTCTGCATAAATTGTATAAATCTTTAAGTTTTCAAGAGAAATAATAGCTTACTTTGAAATTTCAAAATATTTTAATTTCACATTTCAGTCAAAAATGCAGCGCATGCACAATAGTTACAGCTGTCTATTCCGATTATTTTCAGTGATTTCTGTACCAAGATTTGGAACGAAATTGTAATAACTTTTACAAATCATGGTCGATGCAACCCACATATGAAAGATTGGATTTCACGTCTTCAGAAAAGCATCAATTTTGAATGGTCACAAAGTTTGATCAATGAATTTCGAAAACATATTTCTCTCACGTTAAGCCACACCAGTTCAATACAACTGTTCAAATCAAAAAGTGATGTTTTAAACATGTTAATTTTCTCTCAGGCCACTCAAGTGTTACTGCAATTTCTGTCCAACTTTGCTCGTGAAAATTAAGTCTATATACGCCGGGAGCATGAAAGGTTTTGAATTGTTAACCACCTGGATATGTAGGAAGAGAGAAAATTAATTATCAATAAATACGGTTATACATAGCCTGATACAAAAAAATATATGGATATGTTGACAGTAATAAATAATACGTATCCAGTTGTTAGGAACGTAATGAAATTCCTTTTGTAGCTTGGAATTTGAATACGTAAAATACAAAAAATTGCTGAAAATTACATTAGTGTCATAAACGAGGGTCTAGGAAACACGAAAACGGGTACCTGATAATAGCGATTCCTTTTCTGGTGAACATTTCTTTTAAAACGAGCCGTTGTTTTTAAACGTTGTGATTAAAAGTTGTGCAGGTAACAAATTTCAATAAATCTCACCACTTAACATTAAGAGGAATCATACTGAAAAAAAAGATAAAATGAGAGATCACGAAACACCTCGTTCTGTGAAATAAATTTATTTTTTACATTGTCAAAAGATTTAATTTTTCTTAGAACATTTGCAGATATTTTCCAATAAGAACGGAACTGAGAATTCAAGCAAGGTAGGTCGGTTAACAAATTTTTAACCCTTGTCACTTGATGCAACAAGAAAATGTATTTCAAATGTAACACTAACAATACAAACATGACTAAAAATATCATAATTACAAACAATCCTCAAAAGTATCAAAATATTACTGATCATAATGTTTAAGACAAGGTAATAGATACTTCATTATTCTATTCTAAAATTTCGGGATTGCAGAGTCCACGTTGAATTTTCATTTATGTATTCATTTCTTATACATAAGCACGTGCCCCTTAACTAACAAGGTGTTTGTCTTTCGTAGATAATGCAAGAGACGCTGTCCTTCTTCATGTTCCTGCTTCAAGTGAAAGTCAAGAATGAGGAAACAACATAGGACTAACGAAGAAGTAAATAAAACAGACAATCTTAAAACATAGTCACATCTAGAGGAATCTGTGTTCTTTGTAAACTTGAAATCCTGGTATTTCAAACAGACTAATTTACTTATTAACCATACAAAAATTGAGAGTTTAATATTTCATCGCAGTTTACTTCGTGTCTGTATTCTTATCGCAAGTCATTTTGTAAATATTCGTGAAGAAAAACTCTCGATCAGTTTCCTATAAATTCGGAACGTGTGAAAATACTCAGAATATATATATATATATATATCAGCTTTTCATCAAAATTCCACTTCAAATAATATATTATGAGAGCAGAGCAGGTCTACAATTCATACTAAATTATTTTTTCCTGTTTCAATTAAAAAATATATCCTTATATACTGCAGTGACTACAATTCATGGTTGTGCCCTACAAGACGATAAGTTTAATTGTCTTAGCGTAATACATTTGATGAATTATATTATAAAAAAACAGTAATATATTAACGTAAACGTAATTTCTGATGCAGTGCTTTTATACAATTCAAAAAACTTAATATTTCCATCCAGTTTCACGCATAATAGGAAACCGTCTAGAAATCGTCGTAAGATTCAGACAGAGACGTGGGTAGTGAAATTTTAATTCGAGTTAAAAACATTAAAACAAAAAGTAAAAACCATATTTTTTAAACGACTGAAAATGGTCTTGTTTCCACACTTTCATAAAATCAGCTTTAATGTGGGGTACGTTGAAATAAAATTCTTTTCTTGATCAACAAAGTTCAATAAATTCACATTACAGAAGCTGGTACACACTGATGTAACTGACAAAGTTTATCACATACTTTGTGTTACTTGAACCACGACTCTCAATAACTTACCCTTAACAGAAAACAAAATACACATCTAGTGTAGTGCACAGAGTCCATATTCGCCCCACCCCCCTTGCCCCAACCCACAAAAAAGGAACCTAAATTACGGCGACGAACATAATTTCACCAAGCGTAGTAACAAACCAAAATAAAATATAAATTTCATCAGAAGAACTGTGTGCATTTACTGTATCATCAAATGTGACAAACCCGCTACAAACGACCTTTTTACAACAAATGATTAAAGAAGTAGCAAACGTTCAAGTACTACATTTGTGAAAGTAGAGTAACTCGTTTTACAGTGCGTTACGCATATGATTTTATATCTTAATCCGGAAAATCGTAACTTACTGAAGCATGCAGAAATCACGATGTTTCCGCTATACCGATTCCTAAAATCGCAGCTGCCACATAATGTCCGGCAGCTGCAAGATTTCCTTGCGGTATGGCCGCAGTTTTCGGTAAGACATACATATTCAATTAACTCTGCAAACTGGTGTTTCCTGAAAGAGATTTATGGATTTGAAATTGTGTTGCAACAACACACCGCAGATTACAGTATATTTTCTGAACACTGGCTTAAGAGAAACTTTTCTGTAAAGGGGATGTAATATTAATGGACAAAAGCACATAAATATATTTCGGTACAGTGCGTGTGGCCCTCTAACGACATTCTGGTGGATAAAATACCGTATGATTTGGGTGATAATTAGAAAAAAACGAAAAGCAAATTCTATCCTTACATTCGATGCATTATGAAGCCTAATATTGATGTTCCAAACAATACGTAAAATCGCACTTTCATTCGGTGTATTATATTACACAACGTCACTTCATATAACGAAAGAGGCTTAACATTAGCATTACTTTTAAACGTTTCGTTCTGAAATATACATTTTAAAATATTCAGATTTTTTTATATTCGAGGAATATCCAGAACAATACATTTTGCTACGACACACACAGGCAGCAACAGACCAACGATCAAATTTGCGTAAAGGTAAATAGAAAATGAAATGTCTGTCTTTCGACAGGATTTCTACCCACAATAAACTGTACCTAAATATTAAAATGTCAAATTTGGAATTGCAGTCATGAAAATATACTGTTATCGACGGAAAATTAATACTGCCACTTCAAGAATTGTGAAGAGAGAGATATGTTCTGTTAGATAAAAACGTGGCCCTGCATGTTGAATTCCATATGCATTAAGGGGACTCGAACTTAAGGAAAGATCTATGGACAAAAAGAATGCGCGTCGCAAACAAAAAACAGGGCATATCTAAAAGTTGTATCCCTCCAATAAAATATGTTTCTAGAGACACAAAACTATATGAACGAACCTATTTATGGGTGAACTTTTACATATACACACACACACACACACATACACATAAACACGTACATATATATTCACACAGGACACCAAGTATAAGGTTGGTTCATTCTTATATAATTTTCATATTTTAAGAAGAGAAGGGAATACGGAACGTTTGAAGTAAGCAATGCAAAACATCACTAAATTTACATAATGATTACGACAGTCAGAATGGAAAGTGTCTTCAGGCACGTTAAATGGTAGATGGGTAAGTGCATAACGTGACGTAACGATCCATCGAAATGTCACCATCAAAAAAACACATTTGTCTAACATCAGTAAACATGATGTTCTCCGTCCACCGTCACGAAAAGAGGACGCACCGTCTTTATGCGAACTCTTTATAGTCCAGTCACGCATGGCTTTATCATGCAGCTATCCTACAGGCAATATCACGAAACACAAACCTTCCACATCCTGTTAGAGACGATACACCTGAATATTATTAACGTGTCTGAACGGTGTGGCACATATATAAAAAAATTTGCCTTAATTTCATCTTGTGTAGTAAGGTCTGGGGGCCATATTATACCGGAAAGTGGATGGAAAAGAAAAGAGATTATCAGAAAATTTGTTAATTTATGTGTTTTTGTGTTGTGTGAGACACAATAAATAATTTTATGAAAACTGAAGACAAGCGATTGGTTTGGGGCAGAGAATAAGTTAGACGTGCACACTGCTAACACAGCATTTTCTGGCGACCGTAACATGACGTGAACAGGCAACTAAAACAACGAGCAGGAATCGACTCACTGAAACAAAAAACCGATCGGATTTATTTTCTAAAAAATGTTTAATTCAATAGAGGCAGAATTCAAGAAAGAAAGTCCGCAAGAAAAGACAGCATCAGAGAAATTTAGACAATTCGGGAGGTTAGGAAGGGAGTTGGCGGAGGTTGACAGCAAGATATTGGAAATTCTAGTAGGTGAAGTTGTAGAAGAAGTGTACAACACAGAATAATTTGTAGTAGAAGAAAACAGAAGGAAATTAGATGTCACTGGTAGAAAGACTGGAAGATTGATGACGCCTGCAACTGGAACTGAGGGACGGAATTACATAGCAGACAGCCACGTAAATTAAAAAAAAGACTCATATTGCCGAAATTCGAAATCCGAAAATTTGTGGGGAAAAGAAAGTGCGTTTGGCGTTCTGGGGTCTATTGACACGCAAAGGTAATGGATGGAATTTGGAAAACGGTGAATTTAAATTTCTTATCCAAGCCACGACCAAAGGGAGCAGGGCTCTTGATATGGTCTGCAGCTATTAACGTATACGCTGCAATTGATCTCAAGGTAACATTTCAAGTATGGACTAGAGTTTCAATAGATTCAGGATTTAGAAATGTAAGTAACGGTACTTTTGATTCTTTAATGACAAGTAAAGGAGAATGAGATAAACAGCCTCTCTATTTCAGAATAATTTCTCTCCAAAAATGAAAGTGTCTTAAAATTTGCAAAATTTCTTCTCAACTTAAAAAATATAATCTTCTGAACAAATGTTTCACACTGTATTGTTGGTACAAAATTATGTTTTACATTTAGTTTTAATGACATTAATTACGAGGAAAATATTTATGTTAACTTCTTAACTTAATTTCATCAAAATTCTAACATATATTAAACTTAATTGCCTGCACTAGACCCACTGCAATACGTGTAGAGACGTCAGCATTATATTGACAGGAATTCTTAATAGAAGTCGAAAAATTTGTAAATTATTAAAACATTCGATAGTATTTTCTTGACGTTTATACCCTGTGTTTTGAGCTGTATGAACCCCATATGAGGTTGCTACCGGTCTTTCTTAATGTGGAAGCCGGACTAACATCCATCTTCCCCCCCCCCTCCCCCTTCGATTTAGGAAGTCCACAAAAGTCAAATTTCCACTAGTCCAGGTGCATGAATTCCTTTAGTTTAGAAACTGAAAAACTGCAACATCTACCAGGTCTTTCTTTCTATCCGCTACGAGCCCAGTATAACAACTACACACATAGTCTGACCCCTAATTATCCCTACTTCCTTTGTTTACTTTGCTCCAACACTGGCCAGATCTCCTAATTATATGCCATTCGCATACTTGCCTAATGGGTAAGCCTCTCCCATCACATGTAACGAATGAAGTAAATTTTGGTTCAATATACTCACTTTCCGTACAACAGTTATAAATATGTACATGGTCATGTCTCGAGATCAGAACGTAGAACAAAGTCAGGATGTAATGATTTATTATAGTGCCTTTGGAAGTTTGGAAGAGTTCAAATATTTGGAAATAAACTTAACAGATCAAAATATAATTTAGAAGAAATTAAGAGCAGTTTGAAGGCAGGAAATATTTGCTATCGTTCGGTGCAGAATATTTTATCTCACATTTTGCTATTCAAAATTTCTAAATATTAAGAAAAAGGGAATTATAATTTTTCTTGTTGTTTTGTATGGGTCAGAAACTTGGTCGTTCACATTGAGGGAGGAAAGTAGCCTGAGGGTATCTGAGAATAGGGTAGTGAGGAGAATATTTGGGCCTAAGTGGGACGATGTAACAGGTGAGTGGACAAAACTACATAATGAGGACCATAATGATCTATAATCCTCACCCAATATTGTTCGCGTGATCAAATCAAAAAGAATGAGATGACTGGGTATGTAGCAAATTTGGAGTGTTTTGGTGAGGAAACATGTGGGAAAGTGACCACGTGGAAGACCCAGGTGAAGATGGGAGGATCATATTAGAATGGATGATCAGGAAGTGGTATGTGGGGATATGGACTGGATCGAGGTGGCTCAGGGTAGTGACAGTTGACGGGCAAATGTGAAGGCGTTAATGTATCTTCGGGTTCCATAAAATGCAGGGAATTTCTTGACAAGATAAGAATCGTTTAGCTTCTCAAAAAAACTTCTCCCAAACACTAATTAAGTCAGCAAGTAGGAGTTCAACAGAAATCCCTCAAGGCCACATAACAACTACGTTTTATAGGCCACGTTACCTCTAACTTATATTGGTAAAGTGTTCAATGAAAATTTAAAGATTATACGAACTGCATTCTCTTTACTGGAGACTAGGGCCACAGAGTGCTACAGAAATACATCAGAGAGGGAAATACACAGTATACCAAATAGTAAAATCGGCCCAAATTTGAATGTAGATAATTATCATACATGCCTAGAACTTGGAGATCAAATGTTAGAGTTCGAGAACACTGAAAGAATAACTGTTCCGGTAAAACTACGGACAAGTTTAAAAATTCCGAAAATCTTCTTCTGCACTTCGGAGTGAAAGAGTTCCTCTGTTGTTTTCAAAATCTATTTAAATAAAGTTTTATTCCACACAATTTCACAGCAAGTTACTAAAGTTTCGTCCTTGTCTGAGGTTACGTTTGCACATTCACCACTCAAATTTATATGTTGGATCGGTTCCGTTGTCTCAGATTGCGACAACCAAATATTGAAAGAGCAAAGGATCTAACAGACAAACAAATATTCTTCTACATTAGCATCCATAAATTACTTGATACTTACATTTACTACTGCATTAAAGCGAACTTTAAGTTAGAGGATATTGAAAATAAAGTTGTTTTTATTCCCAGCAATGGTCACAGATCCCCTGAAAGGTTGCGCTAGAACCTTAGGAAGTCCGTGGATCTCACGTTAAGAACGGCTGATCTAGAGGGATTATCTTATACAGCGTAAGTAAGATGTGTGAGGAAGAAAGTCAAAATGTGTCTGTACTGTAGTGTAGATCTTCCAATAAAGGAAAACTTTGTATAGAAATGAGGTAAAACCGTTTCGATCGGTGGGTGGAGTTAGCGATGGTAGGAGGTGGCTACACAGGTCGTTATGAGGGATAAGGGACAGCACGATGGCGAACAGGGGAAGGGAACCCTTCTCACATTTCAGAAAATCATGGAGAAGGGTAGTTACAGTGTACAACAACAAATGCTCAAAAACATTTGGAATTAAAATAATGCTTTACTCCATCAACTCTTACATGTTTCGATTCTCATTAGTTCATTATCAGGAAGCGCACAGTTGCACAAGGAAATAGTTGAAACCTTTCATCATCTCCAGCATGTATAAGAATTGTCGACGATTTGAAGTTAGTTCTACTACATACCGGAAATGGTGAAAATTTAAAAGATTGTTTTATGTAACTACGTACTCCCTAAGGAAGGGCCAATGAGGACCGAAAATGGTAGAATTTGAAGTTTTACAACATTTTTGCAATTGTATTTAATTGTGTGCATTTGTTAATTTACATTGATACAATTGAATCATTATGCAACATTGTAAAATAAAAGAACACTCTTTAGAATTGGACTTGGCGTGAACAGATAATAACTTCAAAAAATGTACTCTGCTTTATAGAATATAAAGTGTGCATTTTGGATGGAAGCTCTGAATTGAAAATTTGCACTTTTGCACTTTGAACAAGAGCACAGACAAACACATATAGCTAGCTTAAACCTTAACCGACGCCCCTCTCTGTTGTTTGGTTCCGTTTGGTAGGGAAACACGTTTTTTAACAGCCGACATCCTCCCCATTGTCATTATCGATTGCCTGGTTCACCTAATGGATGGCAGGTTGGTCGACACAGGTATTCCTGAAGTCGGTCAATGGCTGTCGTCTGATTCGTCAAGGCACACTGGATTAACTGAGGTCCACAATGTTACAGGCACATTCAAAATGTTTTCCATTCTACAGATATTTACAAAGTACAAGTATTTTCATAGTTCAATACAATACTTCTGTGTTATCGTGCCTCACAATTGCTGCTGCCCCTGGAAGTCCAGGGAAAAGTCAGAGTTTCTACGCTAACAAGCCGTTTTGCCAAATAGGACGATAATGAAGACGGTATTTACACGTTCCATGAAACTGGAACTGAAGTTACCTGCAAGAGGCTTCTGAACTTGAGAAGGGTTTAGTAAAATCAGACTTCACACATCAGTACATTTTCTCAACACGGACATATGTTCAAATTTTCCCACCACTGCAGTTTAGTCCTACCACTTGAGAAAATTTTTAATTTAAATGTAGGCTGCATTCAAAGTTGATGACGGGGGGGGGATTAATTTTGGGGTGGAGTACTTTCATTACTACGTCGCGAGGTGTGGAGAAGAGTAAGCAGAATCCTTCCCTGGGCCTGCACAAAATTTTAACTCTTCCAATTACTTTTCCAGTCAGACGCATTCTACAACTGCTACAGATGTTATCGAAGAATACTCTATTTATAAAAATACCCAAAGGAAAATGACGAATGCCAACTATAGTAAAAACATGGCCGAAACACTAGTCCGTTACAGTCAGTTATGGCTGATTGAAATGGAATTAAGTGGGCGAGGCGATGTGCGGGCCATAATCCCACAACGCCTCTCAATACTGGGCCCGCAGTCTAGGCATACAGTGTGGTGGAGCAAAACTAGGGCTTGCCGAGTTTTCCACAGTGGGGATTAAAGGACAAATATAATTATACATAAATCAGGGCAGTATGTGTGGCGCTGTGATGGCGTGTTGGGTGGGAACAGTACAGTAGGATAAGGGCGACAGTACATAACAGGAATGTAGGAAGACGTTTCGTTCTTGTATTCCCTGTTTTGTGAACCCTCATATTGCTTTATTGAACAAGAAATATAAACACATTCTCACAAAATCTGCTCCTCTACCGTACTGTACACAAATACTTTTCTTCGCTCAAAGCGCTTAAATTTAAAGTTACGTTGACAGGCTTGTGCGTCAAAATATATAATATTGTCAAAAACTAATTTTGTTACTGATTCTATGAATGAAGAGGAAGAGTACTGTTTGTTACGATTTGGATTCAATGCAGTAAGACAAAAATGAGAGCAAGAGACCAGTTACGAAATTTTCAGTATTATGAAAATTAGCTGACATTTCTTATTTTCTACACAATTTATTCCCACACAAATCTGTACTGAAGCAAAGAAAGGCGGTACTTATAAAGATAAGCAATCGTGACATTACATCATACCTTGAAGGATACTTAGTTACTGACATTTCAAAATGTTGAAGAGACAGACATGTGCTTTGCTGCTGACTGTATTGGCGCTATGTGTTGAACGCTACAGGTCTGTGAAAGAAACAAACTACGAAATGTAGATGTTTCGTCAGCTAATCACGTTATGCATACAATAAGCAGAGCGAGACAGAGACGTGTATTTACGGATCTTATTATACAAACACACACACACACACACACACGCACATTTATATACATATATAAGATACCTATAGATACAGACTTACAGGAAATCAGGAATGCTGTCGGTATTTAAACTTCACATTTTAAGAAAAGTGTAGGAATGCGAAGTATTTGAAGTGTGTGTTGCAAAACATCGCTAAATTAACATAATGATTACAATAGAATGAAGTTGAATTGTCTAAAAGATAATTTAAGTGGACAGGAAGTTAAGTGCATAATGTTACGTAACGATCCATCGAAATGTCACAAGCATAACAAACATTTGTCTAACACAATAAAACACGATGTTCTCCTTCCACCGTCCTAACAATAAGCTATACCATCTTAATGCAGTCTCTTTACTGTTCAGTTACGCACAACTTTATCATGCAATTGTCACACAGGCTCTGTCACCTAACACTAATACTCTACACCCTGTTAGTGACGATACACCTGAATATTATTAGACACGGAGAGACAACAGGAACATATTAGCAAGCTGCCATAAACCGGACTGTCTGAATGGTCTAGTACACAGTTACCGTTACACACAAACAACCATTGACTGATAGCTGTACAGCGAGGAATGCTAAACTAAATGATACAGAGAGCGGTTCCTGTTCAAACAGAGCTGTCGGGCACCAAACAACAAGTTACCAGGCACTGGTAGAAACTACCGAAATACGACTGATAATGAAGTCATGGCTGTCCGTCTGTCAGCGTCTAATTCGAAATGTTGTGGCAGTGAAAACGAACATGGTACTGTACATTGCTAGAGAAATATGTCAGACGATCTGTACTTTCAACCACACTACGTTTAGACTTCGTTTACACAGTCGAAACAGAATCGTCATTTCTTATATAAATAAAATTAATCTAATTTTTTTGAGACGCTCTTTGGGAATACCTCGCATGTGGCTGGTCAAAATTTTTATCTCGGCTGTACTCTGCTACATAAACCTTCCAACGCTTTCGTTAAAGTTTACTTATTATTGCTAAAACTCAAACTTATGTACCAGTATTATAGCTAAATATAAGCTTCACTCCATTTCCATAACACTTTATTCCTACCAAATGCTGTTTTGAACAGAATGCAAGTGATCTTTCAGAAGGGCAATAAACTGCGGAGAAGGGACTTGGGGCTGTTCAATACTACAAACGGTTCATCTTATCATTACGACGCTTGTAGCATTTTGGTGACCTTTCAAGTTTTGAGCACATGTAATACATTACGGTGAATTAATCGTTCTGTCAGAAACACAATATAGGACACGAAGTTCTGATATGGAACGGGTGTTATAATTGCTCTTCATATAGTCTAACTCATTCACATGCCGTTTGTCCCACAGATGAATGTCCTATAGTACAAACTGTAGTTGTTCTGCTAGCTCCGATACTAAAATCGACCTACCTCTTGATATGTTGTTTTCTTCTCCTTCTCTTGTAGTACGGCGGTTGTGTCCCGCACACCTACATAATTTGTGTAATTGATATGATAATGGGGAAGATAAAGTTATTGAGACAGATTAATAGATATTGTTGGTAGAGTCGTGAGTTCCATTCAAGGGAAATTACGGGGATGTGTCCATTGGCGTTTGTACCCAGTCACTGGTTTCAATTGAACAGCCGGAAGAATCGGGTTTACAGTTATTTACTTGAATAACAATTTTAGTTGCTACGCAAAGTTGTGAATTACATTTATTTCATGATATTTTTGTCTCGTTGCACTCAAACACGCTTAATAAAAAAACCGACGTTTCCGTGTATAAATAAGTCCAACTGAAATATAATTTTTCCTTTTGGCTTGGTTCTAAATTTCGCTGATAAATTAATACATAAAGTACAAGCCCGTTTTCATACACTCCACTTCTCTTTCCTGCTGTCATGTTTAAAAACTCTAAAGGAACAATTAAGCGTTCTTCGATTGTTGGTACAGAATTTAAAACCAAATACACGTAAAATACATTCGCTTCTTTCACGTTTCTGTTAAGGAAGGCAACATTCTTCTCACCCTGATACAGGCGTGTGGCCTGAGTTATTATTAATCTCGATGTCATATGGAGACATTAGAAATGACCTAATTTTTTCTGATGCACATGTTAACTGAAGAATCACGTCACCTGATCCGAACAGTAATTTAGCTTCTCACACATCTGGCACTGTTTAATTGATAGATGAGGCCTCTGGAGGAGGCTCTACAACACATACATGAAGGTCAACTGCTGAGATAAAACCATGTCTATTTTATCCATGTCTAAAACTCAAAATAAAACTAATCTCCAGATAATTTTTTGAAATATTAGAGAGCTTAGAAGCAGACAAACGGAACTCTTGATAATTAGATTATAATTAAAGTTTCCTCAAAGCCACAATAAAATTAATTCCTCAAGTAAAGCACACATGGTTAGATATTACTGATCTCTGGTCTGAAATTACAAGAGTTTATACATTTCATTGATTTTCCTAAATTTCTTAATTTCTACCGCATATACATTTAAGGTTGTGAATGAAGAATTTTTCTGTTGCAGTTAATACAGGAGACGCTGTCTTTCTTCATATTTCTGCTACAAGTGAAAGAAAAGGAAGTGGAAAAAAACCGGAATAAAGAAACAGGGAACCAAACGCCAAGATGCAAAACTCATCATTAACTATGGATCCGTCTTCCTTTATTTTTATTGAAAATATTAACAAAGTGGTGTAAATTTTTTAATTAATTATGCGCTGACACATCCCAATTTCCTTAATAAATACAAAAAAATAAGTCTGTCAGTACACACTCTAACGTTTAACCTTTTTGGCCGGATTTTTTTTTTTAATTTTAGCACACTCTGTATATAAAATGTGAATAATACAGGGACCAAATATGTTAGAATTATGAAACAAACTGCATTTTGAAGAGAAAAAGAGGAGAGTATATACCATGTTTAAAATATTCAGTGCCTATATTTGTTGAATAAATATATGAAATGCAACTTTAGAGGTTAGATTTGCGGTACGACCACTATAGTTGATATTAGGCGTCAAAGGGTTAAACAAATAATGCTACATATACCGGTTACAATAAATATTCATCACTAGGCCATAACTACAAGGAGAGAAAAAAGGATAATTCTGCAACTTCATTTGAATGCTAGATCCCAGCTTTTAAATTTGAAATTATATACATAATGAAATATATACGAAATGTGTGGAAAACATGAAAAGGTTAATTTAAAATTTCAAAATGTTAAAATTATGAAACAGAATAATTTGAATTAGGCAATTAGATATAAAAGTTTTAAAGCGACTTGTAAGCGTTACAGTTGGTTTATCGACGTAGAGGAAGGTGTGTATAAAATATGATTAAAATTAGTAATGATATTATCTTCTACTTTTTTTCGGTTACACTTTTATTTTGTTGTGAGTTTATTTAAAGTTTTTAATAATATTTACATTTTTGTATAAGGTAATACTTCTCTCTGCAGTTCCGAATACTCCTCTTACTTGCTTCGTGTTTTTATAACACCATCAAAGTTATAAAAGGAATTAACAGAAAAAGTACCTGGAAGGAAATGAAGAATGAAGCTGATCACACATACACCACTCTTTTCACAACTTCTTTGAAGCGACTGAATTATTTACACGTCACATACAACACTTTTATTCTAACTCCCTACAACATGTTAGATTTAATAATCTTAATATCTATTAACAACAATTTGTACATTTTATATGCCATACAATGTCTATCTTTTCCATTACAGAATATAAACTTTTGTAAAGGTTTATATATATAAACCTAAAATACAACTGTAAAATCCCCTTCTCTATAACGTATTTGGGTGTATAATGATGGAAAATAACTTTTAGACGAAACATGTACCCATTTTGTTTCTCAAATTTTTTTATTTTAACTGGTCGAAATATTTACTCAGAAAATTTATTTACATTACACAAATTAGTAGTCCAACATCATATTCACAGTATATTTGTTTGCTGAATATTGTACCAACATTTCACAACACCACGTTTGGAATTAATTCTCCCCTCTCGAACCAAAATATGCATATGTTTCAGCATATCCTATACATATACAACCTATGACTATCATTAATCTTGTTTCTACTTTAAACGAATTGTATTGTGTCAGGAACGAAAGTTTTAATCAGATTCTTGAAACGGATGAGCAAGTGCGCCTCTAATTGCTACACCCTACAAACCTGTGATAAGTTGTATAATTTCATATCCTAATAAGAAGCATAAAAGGTTATGGAAATGTACAAAATTAAATTAAATGAGTTACATCACACAACAATAACTGTTTCAACCATAGTTAAAGTGAAAATCAAGAGTCAACATTCCAGTGAGGACATAGAATATTCCATTAATTTATTAAAAAAACTATCCATAGTAAATAAGGAAAGCAGAAACATCCCAACACCAACCGTAATACGACAACGGCATCCCACAGTTAAATATCCGGTGAACATCAGTCCACTAAAATGGAAGGGATTTTATGCTATAGTGGTTTCATGCTTAAACACAGCCTGCAAAGAACACACCCTGTAGTGGTAACTTTTCTAGAAAGCTTTAGCTAATAATTAATCCACATGTAAACACTACGGGATCCCAAGTAGAAAAAGCATCTGGAAACGAAATTGTAGGGGCCTGAAGATGACTAACATCTAGTCGAAACATGTATTCTTACTCTAAAGTAAATAGATTGTGCTGACGTACGTTTTGTAATACTAATTGATTTTCAAGCACATCGTGATGACTTCGTTCAGAATGCAAGCAGGAATATTCTGCACTAGAAACCTTACCAGTTTTCGTTCTGAACTTTTCTGCAAGCTCTTACAGAATTTCACATTAGAGTGTGTTTATGATATGCAGTGATAATGTTGCTCTGTGAGAATTAAAATAAGGTTCAATATTAAAAATTTGTCTTTAATTTCTTAATTTAAAAAAATATTTTCTGCACTTTTGTTTCGATAGTGTTCTTTATTGTCTAATTCATTCCAAAAAATGTGATGTTCAGCGAAAAAAATATTTGCCACACTAACCAAAATATTCGACGCATTACATGGGACTCTAAAGGTCATTAAGATGCTAAAAAAACTTTATCGCTTTCTTTTTAGAATCAGAGTAATGGGTCGAACATATTTTAATTCTTCGTACTAAGTCTTCAAATTATTTGCTGAATTGCGTCCAGAGTAAATGACGGTCCTCTAACACATTCGAAGGTTAAAAACGTAACGATCGTAGATTTATGCCTGTATAGAAATTAATAACGACACTTAATACGCACGGCACCAATCAATAAAAGACCGGACGATTCTGTTCTGTTTCACTTTTCAAACAGCCGTTCCAATAATTACATCGAAGTTGATTTACCAAATTATATTCTTGTTACTTTCAAATGGCACATACACGTTGTGTTATTAAACAAAACTGAATACTGTATTCAGTCAACAAAACCTTATATTTAGAAAAAATAAAAGCTACATGTTTCGAATAAACTAATTATCAATTTAAGGCATAATTATAAGAAAAAAAGGGGTGTTTATTTTAAAATTGTATTTCAAATTTGATATCTCAATCTTCACAAGCGAAAACGCAACGCTTAACATTTTATGTTGAATTAGTGTGGCGTGTTTCGCTGAAACGTAAATTTGGAATTACTGAATTTCCATTACCATGCGACATTAAAAGACACAGAGTTTTCCATGAGGTTTTACACTAAAGGGTGAGATGCCAGTTACTGTGACCTATGAACTACTTGACACAGGACTTCATGATTTCAGAAGCCATTTCACGCAAGTAATTTTTAGAAATTTTCATAAGAACGTGACTTCTAATGTAAGATGATCTTTGGCGTTTAATATCCCCCCTGCAAGAATGTCGGTGCTCTTTCATCTGTTACTATTTTTTGCAAACAAATCGAAATTGGGCATTGCGAAGCGTAGGATGTACAGCTTAAGAATAAAGAAAGGGAATTCATGGCTGAAGACGGTGCTGTCAGATTTGCGTGGCATTACATAATTGTGCAGCCAGTCGCAACAATTAACATTGTGTTACAAAAAAGTGTAAAAGGGACTGAAAATTATTTATGCTTTAAACATGAAATCTTTTCAGACCTTTCGAGCCACAGTGTGAAACTGGAAATTCAGAATGCGAGGATCTTAATAAAAATCTCTTTTCTAGTACAAAATGACTGCCATCGTAACTTTGTTTAGTTCTTCCTGATAGAAATTTTGTTTCTTTATGACAATGACCAATTGTCCCATTTCGAAATTTCTATACCATTACCTGTTCTATTATTGATTTTATGTTACTGATGGCGCAATGCACGAATCAGTTTCACTGCTCTCAACAGCTGTTGACATTCAGTACCAAAAAGCAGCCTTCTGTTTTGTAGAGTGGAACAGATTGTCTTTCATTGAAGTATTTGTGAAGATTTGCGACAATGATTTGATAGCGCCGAGTGTGAAATAATGAGATGTTTCACAGGCTCAGCCCTCTAGCTGTAGGTAATCATTCGGTGTCACTCGATCTGGTGGCAAACATGCGGCCCATTCAGATACATTTCTCTGTTAACACGTTACAAATTTACGAGATTCCAAACTGGTATTTTAGTTTAAAAATCCGGGCAATATAACTAGGACACATGATTATACACATCTTCCGATAACCTAAAAACCAGACATTGCTCCTGCTGAAGGGAGCGATTTAATGGCATTTGATGTCGCCGGGAACAATAGAAAGTGTTTAGGAAATCATGTACATTACCTGGAAAGTTTGTGCCTTCTAACAAATATGGAATTTTTTGGAGAGTTTTATAAGACAGATATTTGATGCAATTCTTTTTTTCAGTGACAAACGCGATGGTAAATTAGGACAAACGAAGAGACCGGAAGAAATGACCCAAAATGGCAATTCTCCCGACCATGCGCAAGGGCGTAGGAATCTTATGTGGAAGTCGAGGTAGGTTAAAATGTGTGGGACGTGCTGCAGTGGCGTATTGAAGCAGCGGTCTAATTTTTTTGTATGCTACTTGCAGTACTTCAATATAATTTCAACTGATAATGCCACTTCTCTTTCTAGTAAGGCTGTCGGCTATATTTCCTGCATGTAGTTCAATAACTTTCCGGCAGATATTTCTGAGCAGCACCTGAAGTTATTTCTCTGATATTAATATTTCGTAATTTTGCAATTATGCTCTTAAAAGTATATGTGTAAAACAATACAGCCCGTGGACATAATTAAATGTACATTCCATCGTTATATATTCAACTAGAATTTCACTGTGTCATTGGAAGCTGAGGTATCAAATGGGCATGTCAGACACATACAGAGGCAATTCATTATTATTAATGTTGTTCTATCAAAATTTGTTCCCTCAAGTGTTACAGTAAGTTTGGTCAAATACATAAATTCCGGTACTCTACTTTCAGTGTTGGGAAACAACATTATGTTCCCTTCTTACATTGAATTACGACAAGGCATCTTACCGATTTTAATGTTCTTAATACAACAGACGAGGCGTAACAGACAAGAGGTGAACAAACCCGAGTTTCTGGACGGTACGCTGTGATTGAATTCAGAAGCATAGTTGAAGAAAGGAGTATGGTTCACACTTAAAAGTCTCAGAATTTAAGTTAGTACCGACAGGCTGCTTCTTTAACGGCAAGTAGAGGGGAAAGGGAAAAAATGATTTTAATTTTCTATGTTATCTCTATATTATTAAATATATAAATTGTTGTATTAGTCAAATTATATAAACAATCATAGCTGACATATAAGGTCCTCTGTACAAACAATCACACTCTGATCTTCACAATAAAATCATGGTTACTGTTTTTTTTTAGCAACGTTAATTAAGAAGAAAATAACACTCTCACAGTCCAAGCCATTATTTTCACTTAGAAAAATTCTTACTGAGCTCAAGTACATCATATTTAAACACGGATATTTCGAATTTTTTTCTATTATAAAATATAAGTTGAAGGGAACTAACGTTTAGAGGCTTCATATTCAGCGCTGTCCACTTCTTCCTTTATAAATGTGTGGTGTGAAATGTAAAAAATTGTAAGGATTTGAATCACTGCGTTGTGCCTTTTAATCTTGTGTTGTTTATTTGATGGTAATAATGGAAATAGAAATATAATTTTTGTTTTTATTCAAATGTGATTATAGTAGAGGCCACAAGTGTAACCAAAATTAACGAAACAAATAACACAAATATGAGTGTTTCTCACTGAATAATTTCTCTTATTTCCTCTTTCGACACATCAAATTCCTTAAAGTATAAACAATTTGTGTTCTAACAGACCTGTAGCAATTCGGCGACATGTCACAACAGCGCTCCCGTTATTTGTGACACGTGTGTCCACCTGTATCCAGTCGAGATACCTCTCCACAAATTGAAACTAAATTCACATCGGATAACAAAGAAAGAAAATTTTGTTCATCTGTGTTACAGCGGTATTTAAAACTTAAGTGTTTTGAGCGTTATTTATACACATGTCGAACATATTAACAAAGTCCTAAAAATGTTGTCGAAAAATCAAATTTGCTACTAAATTCGGACTCTTAGAAGTTACATGCAACTTATCACGACACCAAACACGTAGGACGATATCTGAAGTATTGTAATCAACAATGTATTTAACTTATCTTGTTCGAATCACTCTGTAATCTGACAAAAACGTCATATCGTTCCGCATGAAGTTTCTCACAGATACGTTAACAAGCAGGTGAATTGTCCCGAAACGAAAACCTAAAATAACACAGTGAAATTATCTCACATCCACAAGTGTTGTTAATATTATATCCTTTGTCATAATATGTCGGAGTTAGGGGTTACAATTTATTGAGGGTAATATTACAGAGCAACTTGGAAACAAAATTTGCAGTGCGGAAACAATTCCTTTGAATGAAGTTTAAATGCACAAATAAATGGAAGGATTAGGCAGATATCTCAAAATCAATCGTACTTTGACAAAAATAAATAAATATATACAGAAATATTTGTGAAAAATAAAGTTGTGAATTAAGAGTGTCCACGCTGAAATGGCGGTATTTTGATTCAACCGAAAAGAATGATTGTTCTAGAGTAAATAAACATAACAAAAATATTTTCGAAATGATTATGATAAAATGATTCTCCAGAGCCTGATATGTATCGTATGTATTACATTAGTTTATGCAACTAAGGGACAGGATTCCTAATTCAAAAACATAATTATCAGGTCCTGCAGTAAGGCTGTTTAATGGTTTATCTTCCAGAGAAACACAAACTGAATGCAGAGTGACAAAATTACCGCATTCGTCGTGTAATACAGGAGAAATAGCAAACTGGCTCTGAAGCAAATATAATGCAGTTAAAATTTTAAGTTCATTAGACTGATTCTTAACAGAAATAGTAGGATTTGGTGTGCCACATAAAATAGTCGATTAATTTTTCCGGAATAAATTATTTTATATTAATTACAACATAGAAGAAAGTCATTAAATTTGTTCAATATTACATTTAAAGTAGATTTTATTTTTTACTAAAAATGTATTACCCTTTGTTTTTCTGGAATTAAACATAAATATACTAATTATTTTACCATTTTTTCCCTGTGAAGGAGTATACATAAACTTTAACATAACAACGGATTCGTAGTCCTACAATTTTCTCAGTTTTGTGAATTAATTATTTGCAGCAGTGAGCCAGTTTCTTAGAAAGTTGAGACTCAAAATTAGAACAAATCATTATTATCTTAAATTTTTCAGTATGTCCAAATTAACAATTCTGACGTACTAACTTCCCTATCCCATTAATATTGCACGTTAACGAAGTATTGATCACGCCCAATCCGGAAATTCGTAACCGTAGCTTGAAACGCTCACTGTCATGCGCGCTTCTCTTACTGACAGATGTGCAGTAGCACTGGAAACATAACGAATTTTAACTGTGTGGAGTGGTCACAGTTCTAAACAATATTTTAAATTTCAATTTAATTTCTTTCAAGTAAATTTTATTTACATGGAGAGCGACAGACGTTTCGGTTTCGTTATTTTACTATTCAGATTAGCGGGAATTCCCTTTCACATAAAGAAAATGTCGATTATTTACAATATCTACATGAGAACGGTGATTATCTGTGCTAGCACGTCATATCTAGGCATGTTCTTCGATGTGTACGTACACAGGGACGATTTGGCACGCACCATGAAGAATATGCGTTCGCTACTTCCGGTGACGGATGTTATGTGGCTTTACACCTACGTCAGGTACGTAAGAACGCTGACCATCACTGTTACAGTAAGGCAAGTAGGTATCAAATACAGAATTACAGTTTCAACAATGTTGAAATCCAACACAAATTTATCGCAGAAGTCAAGACAAGAAAACGTTCTTTATTCCACAAAGTAATTATTTGTTTTATGCTAGATAGTGTCTACGATTATACGCTAAAGTATTTGATTGTTACTGGAAAGGATAGACAGATTTCGCTGTGATCACTGGTGACAGGAACAAAATACAATTCTGTTAAGGAAGTTGTGACTTCAGCAAAGACCTCCTTTTTCCACATTTTAACTACATATTATGAAGTGAGAGAGAAAACCAACGAGATACAACAGTTAGATGTTTATTTTTAACAATTTCTCAACATGTTTCGAGCATCATTATGCCCATCTTCAGGAGAACAAGACGTATGTTACTGCATGTGGTGTGCTGCGTTGTAACAAGCCGGGAAAGTTAGATATTAGCTTTAATGTCTTCTTTGTGTGTTACAGCGCAGCACACCACATGCAGTAACATAAGTCTTGTTCTCCCGAAACATGTTGAGAAATTGTTAAAAAATAAACATCTAACTGTTGCATCTCGTTGGTTTTCTCTCTTACTTCATAATTTGCTCACGATGCACGGTCACAGAAACCTAAAGTTTAACTACACAGTTACTGTGCGAAAACTTAAGCGGTGTTTAGGGATGATTGAAAATTATATGGACTGTACACTGTTTATTGGAGAATAGGCTTAAATCACTGTGCAGTTATAGGTCAGAGTAAGAAAATACATAGAAAACGGAACTTTAAATTTAACCTTAAATTGAACATTGATCAGTAGCCTAAACATTTCAATATTAATTGCTGGATCTAAATCTGTTGTAGGTTTCAAGGGCCACATTTTGTTAATACTAACAAAAATCCCTTCCAGTGAAATTACAGAAATATTTGCATTTACAAATTATTGTTCTATACTTAAAACGGGAATAAAATGTTACAAATTACATAGTTATAATGTCTCTTTCACATACTTTTACTAAACAATTCACTGCCTTTAAATTTACAGCAGGATATAAAAAGCTCCATCGTCTTCTTAGGTAAGTTTTGCACATAACGTACCGTCACAACAAGAATCGGTTTCTTTTTATTAGATTTCGACTACAAAATATTGAACGTGCGATGGACCTAACAGACAACTTCACGTGGGAAGATCTACCGACCAGAGACGCTGACACCGGATATTTGACAGCGGCAGGATGGATCCCGCTGACTACGAAGTACATCAAATTTGGAACTATTGCGATGTTATGTTTTCATACCGTCCAGTCAACAATACGTATCGTGACAAACCACGAAACGATATTCTTTGTGTGGTATCCTTTCGACTGGACTGTTTCACCGTTCTATGAACTGATTAACATCTCACAGGTAACAATGTCTCTACGCTAATAACATAAAATTCTCATTTAAAATTTACATTGTTTATTTAACATTCTGACTTTTACGATGTTTCTTTCTTCTTTTCTTACTTCTCCACGACACTATCAGTTTGTCAAGCTATATAGCGGTGGAGTTTCAGAAACGTTCCACCCAGTGTTTCGTGTCGGATTGTAATCGTGAAGTCTCTGTAAAGAAGAGGCCCTGGCTTGTTGAAACTTTTACATAATGGAAAATTGAATATCGGTGAATGGTAGGATGGATAATAAAAACGAAGGAATTGTTGTCGTCATGAGTTGAATGTTATGCCTGAAATTTGTATGGAAGTGGAAACAAGAAAATTTTCAGTATTTTCTATTGTCCCTGCCACGGCCTCCAGAATATATGTATGTATATGTATGTGTATATATATACATACATATACATATATAAATATCGGAAGACCAAACTTTGCAGTTAAACATAGCATTAATAATAAATTTAATAAGATAGAGACAGACAAGTGTGACAGAAACGGATCAGGTGTTATATAAAATTTCCGCAGGATATTCAAAATCAACTCAAATTTAAACAAAGCAGATTTCAATTGCAACATCCCTTCGGTTCACTTCTAAATATTTTCGCAATACAAACAACTTACTACTTCTGCATCAAGCCTAATGTCGAGAATCATGTGGCCTGTTTGCTAACCCACATAAGAAGGCAAGGAACTAACCACAGTGGGACGCGCAATGACACATTTATACAAAGAGACACAAATTGTCTTTTGGTAAAAATACACCATTAATTCAATAGTGCAATTTGGGTTATTAAATTAATTTTAAATTTTCGGTGGGCATTTAAAAGCCTATTTGACATCCAGTGTGTCAATTATAACTTCCTTTGATCTGATGATTCCATTAAGATTTTCGGTGTAATAACAGTACATTAGAACAAAAGACAGCGAAAACAAAATTAGAAATTATGATGATAAAATCATTTTATTTGCAAGAAATAACTGTGCTCCTTTACTACAATTTGTAAGAGCACACGTCACAAATATTTGTTTTATGGACACATTATTTAAGCCAAATTTTAATTCTTAATTACGTCTCCATTTTCATATATCCACCGTCGCATCTGTGCTTTGCACTCACGGATTAATTTCTCATTACCTAAGTTCTTTTCACCGGCAAATTAGTGTATTTGTATCAGTGAAATTACAGACGCAGTAAGGTATAACAAAAAGCTCTCAAAGTGCCGTCTTTCCAAGTCAGGTACTCCCCAGAAACAGTTCAATTAAAACAGAAGGCCTTATTTGATTAGTTGTGAATTAACATTCCACGAACGGGCTGTTATTCAGTATAAGTCTCCGCAAAATTTGAAAATTTTACAATGCTCGTTGGACTGAATTAAACATATATCAGTTTTGTAATTGTGTGTATTCACTTCTTTGCAGTGCTTTTCAACACTACTAATGATGGGTGTAACATTCGGTTACCTAACTCTGTGTATTGCACTGATCGCTGTGGCCTGTACTCAGTTCGATAAACTAAAGGCAGCCATGTTGGCTATCAGAAAGGAACATATCACGCCTCATCACGGACAGGAAGATGAACATAATGTTGCAACTGTCAATTGTAACCTGCAAGCTAAGTTAAATGCGTGCATTCGACACAATCAGGATATAATTTTGTAAGTTTAAAAGGATTTACCAAGCACAGTATTGTATCTGCGTTATAGAAAGTGATATTTATAGTGTCATTGATATTCCTAATTCCAGAAAGTAAAGCAATAACCATAATGAAATCAATCTGTCTAAATTGACGTCTTATATGTAGAACAAAATCGTGTACAGCCTAGTCACACAATTGAAACTTATTTGGTAACCTGTATAATATTACATCCTCCATGACTTCATTGTACGCGTTTTCATTCACAGGTTTATACAACAACTGGAAGATGCACTGAATGTCTCTCTTTGCGGCCATTTTCTGATTTTACTGGTCACAATGTGCTTCGCTGCTTTTTCCATTGTTACGGTAAAGTAAACCAAAATAAATTCTTCTGAAAATGTGTATTTACGCGTATCGTTCGCGTGTTCGTTTTTTTTATAATGTGGAAAATATTTTCTTCATAAAATACTTCAACGTAATATGATCACCTTCAGAAAAATGTAATCCTTTAAGCTAGTAAACGCAAGAAAAGCAGGAGCTAACATAGAAATCATTTGTCTGTACAAACATAAGGAATCAGTGATGAAATGCCATGGGATATGAAGACGTATAAATTAAAAAAACATATTTTTCAGCCTTGCGGACGAGATAAATTTTCCGCAAGTTTGAACAAACTGTCAGATCAGTGAGACGTGAAAGCACAGAAATCTATGGTTTGAATTTGTGTCCATTTTGAATAACTGCACTTCAGAATCAGCGTAACTGACATTATGAATTACGATATGTGAGTATCTAGTTATAGAAGAAGAGGAAACAGGACGGAGAGAAGGGTTCAGCTTCGGACTGTGACAATGTGGTTTGGTTATGGAAGATGGGCTTTAATGTAGAATATTAATTTTCAAAGAGAAAAACATTGTTTTTTAAAAATTATTATTTAAGCCTTTCGACGGAGGGTGTGTAGTGTGTTTACTGTTTACGATCAAGAGACCGATAAGTAAAATAACAAAAGTTTATCAGCACACGGAAAGGGTTAACAGATTGTGGATATTAAAGCTGTTTTGCACGAACTATCCGGCACTGAGAGAAGACGATGTTTCGAATTCACACATTTCAATGTATGTTGAAGAAGAAGCTATTTCATCGGAATTCAGAAAACAAGGCGACGTCATACATGGAAGAATTGTGGGCTGCGTTATGAATTTATAAGTTCAAGATTTTGAAGAGAGATATATAGTATGCTATTGCCTTATGAGACGAAATAGTTAGGGGTTTTATGTAGTCTTGAGTATGTTAAAATAGAAAAGTTAAATGATTCGTCATGGTTAAACTCTCAGTTTCATATTATAAAATGGAGAATGAGTAACATGTAGGCTATTGCAGAATTTTAGATTCGTGTTGAAAAGCTATTATATCTTTTATAAATCCTACATTTTTAGTAACAATAATAATGGATAAACAGGAAAAAACTGTTTAAAAGTTTAAGAACAAATGATAATAAATTAAAAAAATATACGTTTTAGGTATTACGAAATATGGAGAGATATCGTGTTGTTGGTAAATACGACTGCCACACTGAGGAGTCTGTCATTATTTAATTTTGTTTAGTAAACTATATATAATGGCTGCGTATGTAAACAAAACATAGTGATATTTTACGCAGTCCTCCTTAAAAATTCAATCACCCGACAAGTATAAATACGAAGTGGTGGCAGTAGCGCTGCGACTAGTTATTGCATTTCGATATCAGAATCCGTGAATAATCGAAATGTTAATGCAGAAATATCATTTTTCAGTGACGAAGTTTCGTAGCATGTAGGCAGTATGTCAACATACAGAGAACCGATTGGTGCAGTCATGAAACCCACACCAGTTACATTTATTCTTTATCATGAAATTAATTTTGCATTCGCGTGCACAGCTTCAAACTCTGTTCGCTAATATTAATATCAACACAGAATCTTCTCCAAAACAGGCACGTGGCGTGTGTCCAACATTTTTCAAATAAAGTTACAACTAATGTTTACTGCCCGCATGACAGTGCTACGGCGCTCACGACTAATTTTTTGGCTGCTAGTATTAAAAATGTAGTTCCGTAAGCAATCGATCGGCATCCTCTGCGTCCTCTAGCTCTAAACCCACGTTATTTTTATTTGCCGGGCCACATAATGAAACGTTTTGTGTCGATAATGAGGTTGCAACTCTTTAAACTTCCCAAGAAATATTCGATGATTATATTGTAAATTTTTAACGATACGTGAATCCAGCCAACAACGGGGGGGGGGGGGGGAAAAATATTGCCAATGTGCCCCCACCCTT
>Ga0123352_10000853_pt1 | contig 38465 bp, 18 predicted proteins | sample TergutLab28metaG_FD_89700 | JGI IMG/M metagenome (GOLD analysis project Ga0123352, IMG submission 89700) | Labiotermes labralis P1 segment gut microbial communities from Petit-Saut dam, French Guiana - Lab288 P1 | ecosystem: Host-associated > Arthropoda: Insects > Digestive system > Gut ... | reverse complement strand
TTACAGGCCCGGTGTGGCCCAGAGGGTGGGTAGAGGTATAGCTCTACTCTTCCATGACCGCGGCACTAGAAGGGGTGAGTGGTCAGCAGCACGCCCCGGCCGCAATTTACCCCCGGGAAAGACACAGTACCCATTGAACAGGGCCGATCTGAACGGGCGGAAAATCTCGTCCCCACCGGGATTCGATCCCGGTGGGGACGCTATACCGACTGAACTACCCGGCCCACCATATAGGCCATATACAGTCTATACAAAAGCTACAGATAGTCTATATTTAGTCTTACATAGGCTATACATAGGCCACGGATAGGCTGTACATAAGCTATTAGTATGCTATATAGAGACAGTTAATTAGCCTACACGTTTAATTAAATGGACGTTTAATACTAAACTTTGCACTACGTTTTTTAAGGGTGCAAAAAGAATAATGTGTTAGCCCTCATCAAGAGCATCGATCTGTATAATGAACTAGTCTACACTTTTTTCCACGCCACAGCTTCCATTCTGAATCAGCTTTCTGTTTCCTTAATAAGTGTTTCCCAAATTAGAAGCCACAGCATCATATTTGAGAGTTGTTAGGGAATCCCCATTTAAACATTACGGTTCATTGGTTTTGGTAAAACAGAGTACAGATTATGAGAGCATGCCCCTGCCGAAGTTTCGCAATGTATGACGGATCGAAATATCATAAGATCATATCCTGTGATATGACACCCTTACAAAATGGGTAGCGCATAAGATATTGAACTTGGCTTTCTTCGTCTTAAGATAAATCGGAGGGATTTTTATTATATCTTCCTCTGTAAGATTTTTGTATTGACATGCCTGAAGATGGCCTAAGTACAGGCCGACACAGGTAGCAGATATGTAAAAATTACAACTTGAGTTAAAATAAACCTGTGTTGTGTTAGACTGAATAAGTGTGATGTATTTAGTAATAAACACGACTGAATGGCTTCCATAAATATGTATATATGTACAATTTTAGCGACCAAATGACAAGCTTTCATTCAAGGCGGAAAATAGCCATGTAGATGGAAAGGGATTTTAGTGTCCGTTTTCCTGATGTTAATTGCTAAGTCTTTTACTATTAGGCGTCGAACTACAAACATGCATATACCACTCACTCACTTTACATGTTTACAAAATGGAACATATGTAGGCCACTGAAAACTCCGTAAGGAGCCTTCTTCTATGTCCTACACCAGTAAAATTACTTTCCTAAGCAGTTCATAGCTACCTAAACAGCATCAGTCCCTGTGGACGCTCCTACCTGAAGGAAATGTCAAGCCCTAGAAGATTCGAAATACGAATTCGGTAAAAGTCCTTGCGCGGGCCCTTTCGCAACGAAATGCCGATATTCAAGACCACATTCTAGAGGCCATTCAGATCAAAAATGACCCGTAAACGTAGGTTCATTCGACATGGTTGTCGAAACAATTCCTCGTATATTGTAGCCTTGATTAGTATCAACTTAAGATCTAAAAACGAAAATTAATTTTTCTAAATGTCGACCTATTGATTGCATGCTTCCTGCCAGACAACGCTTCACTAAATATCCCCAGTGCATGTGTTACATTTCGTTTCTTATGCAGGCAGCCTCTTCATTATGAACTCCACGGTTTTGGTACAACACGCGAAGCCACAGGAAGATATCTAACGGACAAGTCCAGATACGGAATTAGCCATCTTCTTATCAGTTTTCCTTGATAATTTTCTTTCGCAAACAGCCTTAACTCTCCACCAAAATATGAAGGTACTCGGTCTATTGTTGTAAGAGGCACTTCCTGTATAGTTCACGTAACGGCTACCTCATATTTTATAGCCTGATTTGATTTAAATATTTCATTGTCACGCTTGAAGTAATTCTGGTGTAATAACATATATAATAGTTGTAGTACCCGTTAGTTTAAACTCTGCTCTTCTATTTGGTTGTTATAATTAGCCCATTTGTAGCGGCTATTGACGCGTTGATTGAATTGCTTACAAAGAGGTCTTTTTTTTTTCGTCCATTGATGTCATTTTGATTCCGGTTGTAGTTAAGCAGAATGCAGCCACATCTCTCTAGCAGTATGTAAATTAATTAAGCCCAAGTCCTTTCATCTTATTTCCTTTATTAGTATCCTGCAACCGATGCCTACGTCTGTAAAGTCTTAACTTTCCTCCACTATACCTCACCAAAACCCTGCACATATTCTTCTTCACCCTCATACGTTCCACACGTCTCGCCTGTCTCATTCTCCTTAATTTGATCGCCTGAATAATATTTTGTGAGCATCACAAACCATGAAGCTCCCAATTATGCAGTTTTCTCCAGTTTTCTATCATTTCCACAGCGTCCCAATTAGCTACATGTCAATCCCTAAAATTTATTTATTTCAATATCGAAATCAGTTTTTAAACTCAATACTGTAACAAGCAGTACTACGCACATTTCTACGTTACTCGTGATAATTGCCCAGAAATTTCGAAATATATATAATGAAATAAGTAAAGCATGCAAAACAATTTCAACAGTAAGCTACTTTGTGCGTTTGTATCAAACGGGCTTTGAAATCATTCCGTTAATTTTTTACAGCGTTGTCAACAAAAAAAATGTAATTTCAGTCTCACATAAAACCCTTCTACATTCGAGAAAGGAGACAAGTAGGCTTAAATCTTTTTTTTTTTTTGTTTTTGTTTGCGCAAATCAGGCCAATAAAGTTCCGTAACTAGCTTGGTATTTGTTTTTGCGGTAGTTATAAAGTATCAGCAGTTGCGAGATGTTATACAACTTAAATAAGCTTCACGCATTCTATAATTCTTACCACCCTGTGTCATGGTGTACAACATACAGTTTCTTTCTCACCTCACTCTTAATTAACATCCGCAAAAATGACACATCAACTACTATTGCATATATATTAAAAAGCTTCTATAATCAACCGCAGTTCCATGTGGACATTATGAACTACGCATGACCACCCGGTACGTTTGTTAACAGACGACTCGGTTCCACATCAATGCTGCCTTACGCTGAATACTTTTGACTCGTGTGAGTTTAAAATATCACACTTGATCCATCTAAATTGTGACTGAAATATCCAACGATAAAACTCCGTAATCAGAAAATTCTACTCGGGGTTTGGTGTATATATCCCACACATAATTTTAAATTAAGTCTTCCTAAACTTTAATATTTATAATCAATAATTATTTTGGATTTGAATAATTTTCCCCACAAATGCTTTGAAATGCATGGTGACATCTTTCGAATCACATGACTAGTATCTCACTAATCTCACTATTAATTAAAAATATTTATTAAACTCTGGGAACAGCTATGGGACCCGAAAGACAAAGAAATTTCACGCAGTTTGTCTGAAATTAAACAACGGATGACAGTGACGGACCTTTGACCTCAGAGGTCAAAGAGCTCAAAACATTTGGCTCTCGTTGTTCTACGTAATTTTATTTTAGTTACAATACATACTACGTATATGTTGTTATGCAATTAATAAAAATACCTGCAACATTTTAAGCACAAATGAAAAGGAAACACAACGGGTAATACCTAATTGATAAAAAAAAATATATTCTTTAAAACTTAGGATAAATGTACTTCGAAAGATGATAGCCTGAAATATTAGTCAGAATCTCTCATACTTATTCTTGGAAATAATTATAATATTGTCTCACAGCATGATCAGGACCTAGTTAACAAATAGAAGATTATATCTCTTTGTTAGTGTGTTTTTGTTTTCATGGACACGGAGTGTAAAACACAGCCTTAACTGAAATACAGAATTAGAACTTGCACAAAGACATATTTGACATCCTAATCTTTGTATCAATAAAAATCCTATAAACAAAAAAAGATTATTTTAATCAAATTTCAAATATAAAAATCTCCAAAAAGAGAAACCTTTTCTTAATACAAGTAAACCATTTCGGTCGATACTCCTATTGTACAATCAATTCGAAATAATGTGAAAGGAAGCGGTGGCCTCATTCGGGTACTGTCCCGATGTTTGCCTGGGCAGAATGAGAACAATTACAAGAACCATCATTCAGGTGAGCCGACAACCTAAATTTAACCTGGATCCTACCGAACACGAAGAAGCAGTAGTAACCACTCTACTGTGGCATTCCATGGTCTTATTAAGGAGCTGCAGTGCTATCAGAAATATCGGAATATCACAGCAAAGTATGTGTTCTTTATTTCGGAGTTGGAAGATTTGCCTGTGCCTCCTTCGGTGCATATTCCAGTTACAGTTCAGTTTGCAGGTAGACTAATTAATTCAAATGAAGTTCGTGTGTGTTGTGTGTTTGTGTGTGTGTGTGTGTGTTTTCAAACGAATAAAGCGCATGTGCAGCTGGACTCAGTAATCAAGGCCTATCGATGAAGCAACATTGCGCCGCTGGCACCTATTTCATTTCAATTCGTGTACAGGGCATTACTCAGTTGCCTCATTTCAATCTGTACATGTGCCATTTCACATTATACACATCAAAATACATGGGATATGGAGAGAAATCTACATTATGTTTCTGAACTTCATTGTAAGTTACTAAAGATTTGACACATTTTATGTCATTAATGATCAAATTTGTTAATTTGATACACCAGAACTTATCTTAGAATGTCAGTATTACATCAAAATTACGTTAGAAATTTCACACTGTCATAGGCATACAGCCACTTCACGACTTACGTGAGGGTTGTGTTCCGTGGAACTTCAGGAAAATCGAATTTTACGTACTTCGGAATTTCCCTAAGTTCGATCCAATTCATTTTTTTTTAAATAACGCGCAGGAAAAATTACAAAAATATGTTTCGAAATGTACAATAAAAAGTTCAAGACAAAACCGTCTACTTATTTTTGCCGTCCTAGTCGGTTCCTCCATTTATTTCTTACGGGATTCAAAATACATTTCCACGACTTTTCTTTAGTTTCCACCTGCCGGCAAAAATGTACGTAAAGTCGAAATTACCTAGGTCGAGAATTACCTAAGTCGGGGAGTTACTGTGTTTGATTTATCCAACGTTTCGGGAAGTGACCCTACTTCCACTTTCAAGTAATCTACTCTAATTATACAGGAATAATTACATTATTTAATTCAATTATGCACTGACGAAATTTCAGAAAGAAACATGTATACACAAAAAATTGGTGATATTGATTTTATTTTAGACATTTTGAAATAGAAAGACTTTACTCAGGAAAACATTTGTACCGAGTAAATTTATGCGAATCTCCCAGAGCGACTTTTATCACAGCCGAAAAAGGCCGAGGAAAAGCAGCAGCAGTTTACCACATTTTACATAGTCCCTCTCCTATCCGACACTACGAAATTAATGCTTCTCTTACAATGAAGAATGTACTATTGTGGTACCGTAAACAACAGATTTCTGATAGCAGAAATATGAAGACAGATTGCATCAAAAATATCCAACTGGAAACACAAATATTGCTTTCATGTCATATCAACAAGATGCAGCTCGACGAGTACAGATCCTCGCCACATCGACCTTAAGTGTGGGGAAGGCGTAGGTTCCAAAAACATTGGTTTTATTCCATCACTGATGGGACTGGTAGCCAAAAAAAAAAGGTGAAAACAGTATACCACAACCGAAGAGCAACTTTGATTAAAGACTCCAATAATGCCGTTACGGTTCCAAATTCCAGCACGCCTGCAGTTTAGAGCCGGTCGCTGTAGGATTACGTTACAGTATAGGAAGATAGGACAGGTTGATTGGTTACGTCTCTGCTAGGAACAGTTGAGGTCATCAGGTTCTATCAGGGGTTACGAGTATGCAAATCAATAGGGACGGTGATAAAAAACAATGTGTAGCAGTGACGTGGAATTCATAAATTTAACCGGACAATCCTGATAATATAGCAGTGAGTATATAGCAATTTGCAGTGTTACACTTTCAGGCACAGAAGTGGCAATTCTTATAAGGAAATCCTTCTGGAAGGAAATAAATTGCACACAAATATTTACACTTGTGTTAAATAACTCTTTGATTCTGGTATTTATTTTGAGGCAAGCCACTTTACATCATGATCCTGTAAATTTCTCCAGAACGAAAATCAGGTCCAGAAGAGGGCTGATTTACCTCCGGTCTCTTAAAGACTTCAGCTGCAAGTGAAATAGCGTCAGCAGGCAATGTTAGAACGTTGCTTTGGTAGTGAAGATTTTTAGCCACTTGTGTTATATTAATGATTTCTGATTGGTCGATCACGGGTGTCACGTGTTCCAATTTTTTATGGAACAACCACTTTTAGTACTATGATGTCTTCCTATCCACTGACCATAAGATAATAAGTGAGAGAAATTTATTTGCGACGATGTCAAACGATCCGTGTGTGATGAGCAAAGCATTCACAATGAAAAGTGACACTAATTAGCTGTCACTTCTGATTTGAAACATACTGACGTGGAACTTGCAAGATATGAGGAACTTAGAGCGGTGTTTAAAATTCAAGTCTACTGGGATAATACGTCGTGTCTACTGGTGTATTTTACTGACGTGTGGAAGAAGCGTAGGTACAATACCTTCCGAGAAAAGTGTCCGTCCCGGACTTCTTGACTCTGAAAATGACGGCACACAGTAATGGTTAACATCTGGAAGACTGGAATATTTGTACCTCGAGTTTGCTGAACTGCTCCCATTTTTGTGGCAACAAACTGAATTCTGACAACTAGAAGGAAAAGAAGCACAGGACAAAAAAATTGTCACCGCTCTTCCATTTCTCGCACTGTGGTCAAATTTTATTCTACAGTTATGCCCAAGCGGATTAGCCATATTTAGAGTGCGGAGTTCTGATTTCGTGTCAAGGCAGTGTGTCAGGAACTGGTCTGGGCACAACAGAGAAGTGATGCCGGGAAAATTTTGAAAACCTTCTGAAATTATGGTAATTATATAAGAAATGTGATAGAAATTAACAGATACAGTTCAATACAGGAAAGAAGAGAGGCTAACAATAACTGTCTAGGATAATAAGCCAAAGACGAAGCACGATACCTAAATACGCTACCTGTTTATTACACATTAAACGAAAAAAACTTAGCAGATTGCACTAATGAAAAATCATAGTTTACACCAGAAGTCACAATATACAGGTTTTCGACAATTTAATAATTGTGACAAACAGTCAGTGTAACAGACCTTATCGTTATGCAGTTTTATGCTTCCTATCGGTCCAGCTGAGAACCAGATATACTCCTTAGCACTTTCTTCTCATTAATCCTCAATCTATTTTCGCGGGTAAATGACCACATTGAACAGCACAACAGGAAAAAATGCGGTTTGTGTGTTCTAATTTTTGAGTGTTCAGTTGAAAGAAGAAAACACGGACATTCAGTTCGTAACTTAATCACAGTTGAAGTCCCCGCTATTAAGTGATGTGACGCCGCATCACTAGCTGACAATTTCCCGACGTTTCGAGATTACGTAGTTGTCTGATTTTCAAGAGTCGAAATGTTAAAAAAAATCGACATTTCTAACCCAGAAGAGGTGGCAATTAGGTTGTCTCGAAAATTTTAACGTTCGTGTTTCCTTGCATCACTAGCGCAATTACAATTGATAATCAACGAGATGGAACTATTTTGACTTATTTGCTTTAATCACCTCTACATGTTTCGGGCGATGTTTTCGCCCATCATCAGGAGCATGTCACAGTTACAACAGCCTGGTAATGTCCACAGATATTGCTGCTGGCTGGTGTTGCGTATTGGGTGGAAACATGTAGAGCTGATTAAAGTAAATAAATCAAAATAGTTGCATCTCGTTGGGTATCAATTGTAATCGTCTCGAAAAGTCGGAAACCACTCACTAAGTGACGTGGCGACACGAACCAGAAAAACGAAGACCTAAATTACACAGACGCGGAAGCCTAAAACTCCCATTAACTGATGTTCACACTAAATTGTTATTGTAAGATAGCAGATACTTCAGTTTTCCGCCCTGTTTTACCCGCTTTCGTTTGCAGGTTCTGTTTGACATTTTGTAGGATAAGATACAGTAATGAAGCAGCTGGTTGTAGCACATTACAATAAACATCCAGAGCAATATATGAATTCTCTTCAAAATACTAATTTTTACAGGAGAGTGGATATCTCGTTGATTGGTTTTGTATGAAACAAAGTAGCTCCTGGCCGTATGACCTTTTTTATTGTTCAACGAGGACTTCAAGGGACCTGGAGATATCTCGTTTATTGCTATCGATTATTATACCAGGAATTGTTTAACAACTGGAAAGCTTTAACATGTTGTGGGGAGGTCATTACCAGTTATTGAAATACTGTATTGATCCTGTTAAATTCAGAGCAAGCACCTAAGGGAATGGAGAGAAAGAATTTGTTCAACCTTCCTGTAACTATTATTGTAAATGCGACGGAGAAGCAAAATTTTAGTCTAAAAATGTCCCATTTTTGGTATCACGGTAGACCTTGTCCACTCTCACACGTATCTGGCCATATCTAATAATGTACCTATTTCTTCCTATTGTTACTTCTCTGCTATAATGATGATATGATAACGAGACAATACACATGTATTAATCTGAATTATTACCTCATGCGATAAATCCAAACATTTGTGAAGAATAATGTGATGCAAAAATGTGACTTATAACCTAAAAATTCTGCATAATATTCATATACGTGGAACAATTTACAGGCAGGTTCTAATAAATGTTTCTCTCACCATGCATAGCCTAGACATTATTTAACAAGTATGCACGCTTCGGTTTGCAATCGTATCCACTGCGTGATCCATAAAAATCAAAGCAAATACCTTCACTGAGCAGTTCTCTTACTTATAAATTACAGAGTTTCATCAAGTTTGCGAATTACTGAAATTCCTTGTCCACTTCCTTTATGTGCCAAATTGTTTTTTAGTTTTGTCATTTTAATGTATGTGTGTATGTCTGCTTAAAAATTACCAGGCTTTCCTCAGACTCTGTACAGAAGGCATACCATTCTCAACCCCTAGGTATTGCGTTAGTCTTATAAAATGGTTTATAAAATTCTTCACTTTTCGCCAAGCAGGTCAGAATCCGTTATGTGTCGTAAATTCTAAATACTTTACTTTATTGTGTGGAATTACTGTTAGGAAAACTAAGAAATATGGCAGATCTTTGCTGCAGAGTCGGAAGAATTACTGCATATGATGTTGTCAAGTAACAGCCTGCTCCTATCCTCCTGTGTGCTTCTTCAGACGAAGAAATTTCAAAGAAATTTGATATAAGTTTACGACAGCACAGAATAATGCCGCATTGATATAAGAATATAGAGCACAAAGTTAACGTAGATTTAGGATATTTACAGATAATACTGCTAGTAGCCCTCTTTGGAGAACTCGCTTTGGAAGAGGCCATGGACCCATCGTAAGAAAAACTACTTAATTATTATTATTATTATTATTACGTTTTTTAATTAATCTGGTTCTTGAATTAGCGAGTTCGGAGAAAGAGTGCATGAATTTCAGTTACACTGAGTTAAATGAATCATATTATTCGAATTTAATGCAATGATTTATTTGAGTCAGTGAGCGAGTGAGAGAGTATATTAATTCATGTTCAGTTGTGTTACCTGAGTGCGATGTATTTGAATACAATGCAGTCAGTTTCCTTAGTTAGATGTATTTGTACTGAGTGAAATGATTTTTCTGAATAAGGCGTATTTGAATTAAGTGCAATGAGTCATCTAAGTGGGTCAGTGCGAGAAAGTACGAGAAAAGAGTAGCGTTTATTTCTGTAGGCTGAGGTGGTTTTGGAGAACTTTAAAATTAATAGTTGTCGGGAATAATGTTTTGGCGATTCTCAGTTGAAAGCCCACAACGCTTCACAGGTTGGATCTGTCTCCGTCTTGCAGTGGAATTGGGAAATTGGACAATGTCCAAACCTGCCGCTACGACAGTGACCATAGGCCTATCACATCATCAAAGTCCCTTCAAACTATACAAACAAACAAAAACACATACGGACAAAACTGACTCCTGCGAATTGCAAAAACAATTGGGTATATTAATCACGAATCATAAAATTGAGCTGTATGATTCGATCGACTTATATGTAATTACATGCATGGCTCTCAAGCCTAAAATTCAGCTACGTAACACACCAAAGTAATTAATATGGTTATCAGAAGTTTTAATACGGTACACATCGGTTGTTTTAATTGGCTTTCATAACGTAATAAAAGACACCGATTGGCTTCAAAGTTCATCGGTCTGGAGCGGAACTGATTAAATTGGAAATCATAACATAACGAACTAATTTTTCCGTATATCCGTTCTGCGAACAAGCATTGCTTAGTCGTACATCAGACGAACTTCGTCGGCCTCTTTTGTCTGCAGCACTTCCAAGGAATTACGTCACAGGTCACGTTCTTAGTCGGAAATTCCTAAACTTTTGCAAAAACAATTGAAATCTACAGCACATATGGGAGGAAGAATCGAAAAATCTGATGCCGCAACACGTATTTATTATTAATTTGTAAGAAAACTTATTTTGTCGAGATACTATGAAAAGTCAAGTCACACTTTCAATCGCTTTTATCAAGTAAAATCCATAACTACTGTGTTCGTATTCAACTAATATCCAAATTTAAGAAATCTCTACAGGTTCGTTACTGAATGCTTTGATTAAACCTGGTTTTTCCCTCAACGTTTCTGTGGGGTCAGACTTCGAATTTTGCGGTGTTTCAGAAACCTATTAATTTAGTTATTGCTTTTTTGAATGCAGGGATCGAATCAAAGTCAATTTTACAACAAATGTGCATTAAATTCTTTTTCCATTAGTTGGCACAGAGCCTCGTTTAAACGTGCTTTCATTTCAGACCTTGGCCACATAGTCAAACACTGACGACTGTTATTCATCATTTGGAGCATGAACGTCACAAATAGACTTAGAAATTAAGAATTAAAGAGGAGTGCTGACTTCTGGCCAAAATCCGATGAGGGTTTCCCCTTGCTGCGAGCCATCATAAACCGAATATTTGCGGGGTACCATGATGTGTTAAATACCCCGAAACCGACGCCAAGTCAGTGGCTACTGCCTGAATGAGACTCGCGCCCTATCAGAAAGCGAGAAGTTTATATATCTTTTGTTATTCCTCACGAGACTCCAAACTATCCCTTAGTTTCCTTCCCTTCACCTACAGCATGCATGTGACCTTATATTGTTTTCTTCCCCACATCATTTATATATCATTACTTCATACAAACAGAAGAAACACATTAGGGTCTGTGGAGAGAATTCATATGTAAATACAGACCCTGTGCTTCTTAACACTACCGCTTATACCATTTGTAACACGTCTACGTCTGTGTAAAAAAGTCCTAAATATTCATTTATGGTTCCACGTGAACTGTTAGTCTTCACTGGTATACATGATCCAAAAGCATCAACTCAAACTCCTTATACACAGATGTTGCTCACACATGAGTATAATTTGGCCCTTACTTCTCACGTATGAACCCAAACTGCAAATCCTGACGTGCGTGTAAACTACAAGGCAGTGAACTGACACAAACAACCCGAATAAAAATGGACGTATGAAGTAAAGGTAAAGGTAAAGTTGCCAATGCGCGCGACATAAAGGCATATAGGGAGGTAGAATTAGGGTACCACTAACTCCGTACTAGATGGATGTGAATACACGTGATAATTTCAGGCTCCTGTTGATTTACTCCCGGGAAATGAGTCGCAAGTACTCATTGAAGATGTCTAGACGTTTTGGTGGGATCCATTAAGCACTTACTATACATATAAGACTCACATCTTTACATTTATCAGATTATAATGCGATTTACAATCCTACCTCATTAGGTTCATTTAGAGATCCTTGCATAAATGAAGACAGAATAAAGGCGTCGTTTCTTTCAGTCTGTCCGCATATTTAACATCCACAATGACAGATGTTATTTCTACCATACTAGGAGTCTAGACGAAGATGGCTGGCGAACTTAATATTTGTTAGATTTTACACAGTATGAATGACACTGACTCCAAGTAAAACTTCTTCTATTATCTCGAAACAGGGCCAAAACGTCGCAGAACAACAAAACTAAAACACACTAAAATATAAACTGGTATTTGAATTTGATTCAGTGTATTGGTTCTGAAGGAAATACAAGCAAATTTTTCTTTAGTCCCATAACGATAAGCAATAGAATATATCTAGTTAGGTCCTCTTCGTACCAAGTATATTGCATCCGAATTAAAAGGACAATAAAGACACCAACCTCACATAAATAACGCATCTAAACCTCGCGTGTACTTCATTGCAATATACAACTTCAGCCATTTTAGACACTTTTATATTGTTAATATTTTGGTCCAAAAAAGAAGAAATGTGCCGCTCAAATTTAACTTCAAAGAACACACATTTCCTGCATAACGAAAATGTAGCTGGGTAGGTTTTGTGGCACTCTTCAGACTCAGATTTTGTATTTTAATAACCTACGTTAGTAACTGTTCATAATATGTACTCATCTGAAGTTCAGTGGTATCTTTACCACCATCTGTAACGTTAAGAACCCTAGCACTTCGCAAAACAGTGCAATCATGTATCTTTTATGATTCTCACAGTAAACAGCAATTATTTTGCTAGATAACATCAGCTTGTTAATCTTTATAATGGAGATAATATGTGTTTTCTGTTATGTAGGCACTGCCTTGTTAGTAGACCTAACATATACATTAGCGTCCGTCTTCGGAAGGATTAATATATTCAACGTTGTTCTTGTATCCTTAAAGAATTTTTGTTGGATCTAGCCATAACTCGGTATATATAATTGTTGTTCTTTGTACGCGTGCGTAAGTATTCTGTTTCTGTTGGCACCACGATTATCTGATGTTTCAAAAGTTACTTCCTTATTACCCTGACGAACTGAACCACGAAATACGAGTAGACGCTTTCAGAAAGCGTAGGAACATTCTGAACATTTAAGAAGAGGAACAACAAGCACGCTACTACAGAAAATTTACAATATTTCACATTTCATTCCGACTCAACAACAGTAATTTCTAAGGTTGAGGGAGTCCAACTTTCTCCTTGTAATTTATCGGCCTTCTCTCTCTCCTTCTGAAATCAATCAGGGTTACAAGCAAGTTGCGGAACGAACCGCGTTTACGCGGGTATGCAGAACATAAAAAACAAGATATGAAACTAAAAATGAAAAGCAACGAGAAGAATGGGAGATGAGCGATCGAAATGAAACCGAAAAAGCCAGTTAGTCTTTGTTACGACTTCTACAAACATCTTGAGCATAATCCACAAATTAATGTAAGTGTATGGCGAATACAAATTTATTGAGGTGACTGCGTGGTCATAGTGGCGTTTTAGAGCATTTTTAAAATGAAAGACCAAGGACCGTCAAATTTCTAGCCGGTTAGTTACAGAAGTAACTTTGAATGTGTTTAATTGGTCAAGCAATGGCTGCAGTTTGGCGGATATGTGCAAGGTGTTGTAAAGCCGGTAGAAGACGCTGCTAAGATATGAGGTGACATGTTTCAGGGTAATAAGTTTCAAACGAAATTTTGGCAACATCGCCGTCTCCATTGGGGCCCAAAGCCGTTTAATTTCGCCGCCTTCTTTAAGCACAAGAATAGAAGCAAGTACATGAATTGCCTTTCTCTCAGGAAATCGATTATGTGTGGCATTCACAGAAGGATGAAAATGTATTTCTCCTGCTGCAGACAGCGATGGAGTCTGAAATTTTGAAAAACAACAGGTACCTGAAGTAAACGGGACATTTTCCATAATTTGAGGAACAAGTTTTGTTCTTTTATTGAAATTTACGTTAATAAATTGTGGATAGGGCCCAACTGTAAAGATGCGTGTTGCGGCCCAAGACTTAAGGCTCAGTGTATTGTACACGTAGTTACCAGATGAAAATCAATGGTGAGCTTCAGGCTGCGACCATTTTATTCCCTCTTATACACACGTTATTCGATATGTTATTTTATCGGAGTGGTATTACAGACGGACTGGTAAACGAAGGACTTTAAATTGGCCAACTGGAAGTCCGGCCCACTAAGTTATCACAACTCAGGTTCATAGAAACACGACCTCCATTCAAGTACGCCTTCTAGTCTGAAAATAAAATCTCATAACTGGTCATAATTTTTCACACGAGGTGAAGTCACATTTTAATTTCCACTTGGTGCATGTAACTTAGCACTCCCATAATTCACGTGTCAGCATTAACCAAGACTTTGACGGTAAATAAGCTTACATTTCAAGCAAAGAATCTTCTTGGTGTTACGAAAAAATTTAATTCTGTACTACTGCAGATCTGGCAACAATGAGACGTCTAGCGTGTCCACAGAAATAAAACGTGCACACAAAAATGACAGTTATTCAAAACAACGACATTTTAGAAGCATTAAATGCTTATGAATTTAATTAGTCTAATACGAACACTTCGTGTGGGCCACAGAGAGCAGAGCCGCAATCAACAGACATAGGCTTATGTACAGTGAAAAACGCAGGTAAAATTTCACTTACTTTTCTTATGCTTCCACGCCAAAGGTTAACGTTAAAACTAAAAGCTATCAAAATTGTTCAAATTTGGGGCGTCGTCAAATATGACATCAGGATTCTCCTTCTGAGGATTCTCCTTATTTTCTTCAGTCTCTTCAAAATGTTGAGCTTAAGTTTAGCGACGAAACATGGTGTTTTGTGTCAAGGTCCAGTCGCACCGCGCAGTAAACGCCCTGTAACTCGGATATAAAAATCAATTAATTAATACTGTGTGAGGAAACAATACAGGCAAATTAGGTATAACGTAACATTGAGGTGCGTTCTGCGTTCGTGCAACAATTGCTGTAGTGGAAGAGCTCTAAGTATTAAATATTCTGAGTGTATTTTTGTGGCCGTAGGTATCCAGCGTGCAGTGCGCATGCGTCATATTGTCATCTATGGTCCTTCCGGGTCTACAATATTTCTCCACAATATCCTATAGAAGACATGATTTTTCGAAAAAAAAGAAGGTTATTGAACACAGAGTATGTGTTTCAATTTTCTCTACTACATTTGTCTGAACATTCCTCATTCTAGTAAGAACTGATCGAGATATAATCGATAATGCATGTCTTCACGTAAAGTACCCGTAATTCTTGTCAGAATTTAATGAAACTTGAATTTTTTGTCACATTTTCCAAAAATTCTCAAATATCAATTTTCATGCAAATCCGTTCATTGGACGCCGAGTTGTTCCGTGCGGACGGACGGGCGGACGAAAGGACAGAAGAGCAGACATACATGGCTAAGCTGATAGTCGCTTACGCAATTTTGCAAAAGCGCCTAACGATTGCCGTTTGTTTTCAGATCCACATAAAAAGAATAAATGTAGTGTGTAATGAAGAGAGAGTAACCACTAGACTTAGAAGAATAGTCCATGTTTAAAACTGCCCATCTTACGTCCTTCAAAATTAATTATGTGCTTCTGATGCTGGTAGTGATTATTATTATTATTATTATCATAATCATCATCATTGAATTTCTCACTTCTCACCTTTGGCTGGGAAATATTCACCCATCCTGGGATGTAGTAATCAACAGTATTAGGCTCGGTGGTCTTATTTGTAGTTTAAAAAGTTTCTTACAATTGAACATGTGCCAAGAATTACTGATTTTTGCAGTTATTCGAGTGCAAGTTAAGTCTTGTTTGACTTTGTGACAGTGACTTTGAAATTACTCCCGTAGATTATATTACTATCGAGACCACTTGTGCTGCCTTTCCATTCCACACAGCATATATTTCATTCGCCAGTTCTTGGTATTATTATTATTATTATTTAGTTTGTATTATTGTCATGACTATTTTATTTATATGTTATTATAACACTTTTATTCCGATATTCACTATTAACTTCTTAACCGAATTTAAATTTTGTTGCTGCGGCACATCAGATACTTCTCTTCCATAAACTTAGTTACCTTGACTTCTAATTACATTACATTACTTGGTACTAAATCTACCTATCACATACATCTTCCTACCAACAGTCTACAAAACGTTACTTTCCCGTCTCTTGCACTTTCCAGGGTGCGACAAGGCTACATGTTGAGACCCCTTTTTTTTCGAAACTTTTGACGAACATCTTTGTCCCAAAAATTCATTCTTACAGTTTCCTGTTGTTTGTTGATTGTCTAAAAATATTTCATTTCCTACCACCTGTTCAAAATTATACGAATATTAGCATCGTCAAAACCAACGCTCATGTTAATTCCGTCCGTGAATTTGACCGTACGATACTTATTTCATTTACTGACTCGTGATTATTGATTGTGTAACAGGTATCGATGTTATGAGGGACGGTACAACGTATTTTCATCTTTACATACATTACACGTGTTCCCACGCAATAAAGCTCTCTAGGGTTAGGTCAATATATTCCCTATTTGTTTTTATTTCGATAACATTATTTCTGTAAGATGCCATCTTTTAAGTGCGGTCAAGTTTTGCTTACATTTGCAGGTTCCAATAAACTGTCCGATAGCCCACAAGCTCTCAAGTTTATGTTACAACCGATCTACTCAATCGGCCACTTTTCCCATTTTAATGTATCGGGTAACTTACGACACTCAGACATCCGGATGGATGTTCCACTGCTACCAATAGCACCTGCCGATTGTCAGCAAGAACAACATTTACCTTACGCACAGTTTTTCCTCTACGATATTAGAGGTCCTGACAGTGGTGCTGCTGAAGATTCAAGTTTTTTTGCGCTGACGCGTATATATGTACCGACATTTCGAAGACACGACGCTCCTCCGAAACGACGTAACTATTAAACATTTGACAAGGGGTAACCTGTCAGAAGATTTGAATTTTCAGTTTTCAGGCTTGTTGGGAAAAGCTGCGGAAAGCGACTGTTAGCTTCATCACGTCTGTCTGTCTGTCCGGCCCTCAGTCCGTCCGTCCGTCCGTCTGCCCTTCCGTCTGTGTGTCTTTCGATCCTCATCGAACTAAACGGCTACCACTGGACTTTTTGTTATGAAATTGATATTTGAGTATTTTTCTAAAATTCGTCGAGAAAATTCATGTCCTGACAAGAATAATGGGTACTTTACATGAAGACCAATATACATTTATGGTAACAGTTCACCGAATTCTTCTTAGGATGAAAAGTGTTGCGGACGGTATCTATAGAGAAAATTGAAACACATTTTAAATTCAATAACGCTTCTTCCGAAAACCGTGCCGCTTATGAGATAATGTGGAAAAATATGGTACAGCCAGAGAGGCTACAAATAACAGTATAATACGGCGTATGCGCATTGCACGCTGGATACGTAAGGCTACAAACATATACCCAGAATATTTAATACTTATTGTTTTTCCACTGCAACAATGGTTGCACTTAAGCGCCTCAGTGTTACGTGATACGTACACTGCCTGTCTCGTTATTTCTTGACACTCTTCGGTTTGTCGTTACTGTTATTTTATTTCAGCTTTTTTGTTTAATCGTTTGGCTTTCTACTGCCTACATTTATACCGCAAGCACTCTATCAATTAATTGTTATGATTAATTTCTCACAACTAGCAACGGAATTGAATTGTTTCTGGAAGTGTCATTACTCCTGTGTTGATTTTAAACCTCAGAAATTTTACTTTGTTGATTTCAAACCTCAACTATCCTTCTCCTAATGCGCATTAGCTACTAATGTCACATGCAGAGATTCTGGTTTTTCAGGAAAAAGTTGATTTTCTTGAATATTTATTAACTTGATTCTTCTACTTATAATTTACGAAAAATTTGGTTGTTGCTCTTCCTGTTATTAGATACTACTAGACCAGTTTCGGTCCTGTCGATGTATTTATTGCCTCTTGTTTCTTCTTCTTATTTTATTTCAATCTTTCACTCCACAAGGCATGTACATTCTCCATAAGGCCTGCTCAAATGATGTCATTATTATTATTATTATTATTATTATTATTATATTTATCATTACTTTTATTGTCCATATGTGCCCTTATTACCACTCGTCCACTATTACTAAGGTATTAAATTACATATTAAATATGCTGATCATTAAAATCATGCTCTTTTCTATTTCTTTGGTTAAATTTCAAACTTTAATTAAATCATTCCTAAATTTTTCTTCTTTTTCTTTTCCTTATTTCCCTTTTGTCTTAATTCAATGCATCCTTGCCTACCTGGGCTGTTTCTGAACTTGGACATTCCAGTCAGCACGTTAATAAACCAAGAATTTAATTTTTATTCTCATTCTCATTACCATGACAGGTTTTTCATTGCATTTACATTATTTTATCCTTCTACGTTGTAATTCCAAGTTGCTTAACATTTCCGAGACCCATACATACTTGGTCTCTAATCCATGTTAATGGTATTGGTGGGGCCCCCAACCGTTTCACAGAACAACACGTATTATTTGCCGATCTAGGTAGCCATGCGGTCTAAGATGTGTTTTTGCGGCCGTTCGCTTTGTGGAATTGTAGGTTCGAATCCCGCAGGTGTCTCTAATGAGTGTTGTGTGTTGTCATGTATAGGTCTCTGCGAAGAGCCGATCACTTGCCCAGAGGAGTCCTACCGAGTGTTGCGTGTTTGGGTGTGATCTCGATAACTCAGAGAGTGAGGAGGCCTTGGCCCACTAGGGCTGTCGAGCCGTTAAAAAGAAAATAAGTTATTTATCACTCCTCTCCGAATCAGAGACAGCGCACAATCAAATTCAGGCACAATCATTTCTTCTTATGCCTGAGTCTAAAAGTTATGCACAAAAATTACTTTTATGTGTGTGGACTTCGGGTCCCTATATCTATTTTACATCCGATGCCTACTCCAAGAAGCTATTATTTATACGCATTTAAAGTAAAGTTATTTCGCGTAACTTTTACTTTGTTTTATCGGCACAGAGGCGGTTGGGCTAAATCATCATTGCATGACAATGTACAATATTATCTAATTCTGTCACAGTGCTGTAACCGATCAACCGATGAGTGCTATTGGCGAGTGCTCTTACTGTAACTCGATGCAGCAGGACTTCTTGAAAAGCTAATAGTTGCTTAGCCGGACAAAATTTCTCCACCATGTGGAACTCTAAATTTCATTGTCATATTAACAACAGCCGCTGCTGCACCGTACCACCATAACCATCACCATAGCCATAACCACCACCACCACCATTAACTTTATATTACACCTACTGGTTTATAGTTACTTTAAAATAACTGCCTTTGACTGTGGAAACTAAATACGTACGTATAAGGTCTTACTGAACGTGTGCTGCACCAGTTGGTAGATGAAAATATTCAACCTGGGCACGAAATACAAAATTAAATTTTCAGCAACTCCTTGTACTTCATCGTGTTTGATCAAGGGTAAATATCGCCGGTTTTATTGTCCACGTATAAAATTAGCACCCGGACTGAAGAACGCAAAATGACAAAAACTGCACACAGCGATGTGAATCCTTAAAAATTTATTTACAAGCCGCGAACTGCTTTGTGGCAACGAGGTTTCCGTCAGCGTCTAATATCGTATTCGTTTCCTAGCAACGCCGGGTTTCGGCCACGTTCCCTACAGAAATGACAGTACTTTAAATATACAGCATTATTAATACGTTGTTTTAATATGGCCAGGGTCTCTCTCTCTCTCTCTCTCTCTCGCTCGCTGTGCGTCGCTCACATAATGAATACAGGGCGACACAAAATCCTAGCAATGACCAGATACTGAAACTGTCCCTTTCACCAGACATTACAGCGTTCCCTCCAAACTTACAAGACCATTTCTACATTACTGTTCAACGTATTAAAAACTCGGAATTGAAAGAAATGTACAGATCAGTTATTTGTCCCTATATTTTCTATTTTCCTTATAAATAATCCTTACCTATTCTATGTTTTTTGCGCCGTGAATTATAATATAATTATAAAATATAAACCATCAAAATGCACATTTTCTAAACTAATATTTTAATTTTTAATTTTGATGTCTTCTACATGTTCCGAAACCGAAGGTTCATCTTCAGGAAGACGGCTGTATATGCAGTTAGGGTATGGTACGTTTTACATGCATTAGTACAAGTAGTTAATATGTAGAAGAGTGTCTTCGAACATAGAGTTTATGTTGTATAATCCTTATCCAATAATGTAATAATTTACGAGCGTAAGCCCCGTAAATTATTACATTACTGACTGTGTTTAATTTTTCGGTAAATCTGTGTGTGCCTTATTTACAATAACTCCATCACAGCAACTCTTTTACATTTACAGAACACCCTGTTAATATAGTTCTTGTTTCGGAATTAATCAACATATTTCTTGGTTAGACTGCTACAGACAATTCCAAAGCAATATGAACATGAGAAAGTGTGTGTTTTTGAACAAGGTGTGATCAAGAGGGCCCCTGTGATTGCATCGCAAAACTTATTGTTTACTATCCGGATGGAATAATTCGTATCACATCGGTCCCTTTCCAACCCAACACACGTATCCCAGCGTTTCTGTTACATTCCAGATAGCGTCACGATAATTAATATTAACTGTTTATTATGGCTAATGTAAATATTCGAGTAAAACTTCTAACCCTGGGAATACATTGATTAAATTACACTGAAACACGCTAATTTAATAGCTGGCTAATTCATACTAGGAAAAATAACGTTATCACTTTTAACTTCACAATTTATAATTAATTTTTCAAAATGCAAGATTAGCCGAAATACCGACAGCCATAACAAATGTGTTTTACTTTCTTGAATTCTTCAATGCAAATTTCGTGAAGAGCCTAGGCAGTAGGCCACAAAATTTCGTGAAGAGCCTAGGCAGTAGGCCACAAAATTTCGTGAAGAGCCTAGGCAGTAGGCCACAAAATTTTCATTCATATCCGCCATAACATTTCCCATTCGACGCTTTAAAAACAACAGCAGTTGCGAAAGCATCGTGAAATAAAACAACACCCAAATTACCTAATGATAAAACCTCCTGGGCACTAAGCATTAAACTTAAAAATTACAAAGAGTAGCTCATGTAGGCCTACTTTTTTTTGGTTTGTTTTTGGCGCAACAACCCCCCCAGCGGGCCAGGCCCTCCTCATTCACGAGGCTTCTAAATCACACACAACGACGTATCACAATCAGTAGGACTCCTCTGGACGAGTGATCAGCTCGTCGCAGAGACCTGTACCTAACAACACACAACACTCACAACTGACAGACATCCATGCCCCCGGTGGGATTCGAACCAACAATCTCAGCAGGTGAGCGGCCGCAGACCTATGGCCTAGACCGCGCGGCCACTCGTATCGGCAGGCCAACCTTTAGGAAACCAAAATTACTTAAACACTAAAATTTTCTATGCATCATGCACTTCAGTCTTCCTACTAACAACTTTCGATTTTACGCCAGAAATCTGTAATTACATCCACAGGATGGATATTTTAAGGGTACACTGTAAAATTTCTGTATGAAAATATTACAGGAATAGACCTTTTATTCTCGTAAAAAAAATGTATATGACCAATCGTTCACACCCTGTAGCATTTCCTCCCAATTCAAAACGAAGGGACTTCACTAGACTTTCAGCATCTAATTCTGTGCGACCGGCTTTGATGTTTTAAATTATACTTTAAATTCTACCCTCTCATTCGTGTGGTATACAGATAATTTAAAAAATTTAGTCACGAGAATAAAACAGAGGTAACTTACTTTACCATTTGCAATCAGAAATACATATAAATCCCATATACAAAGCCAAGTCCGTGCCGTGTGCAAGGCTCAAACTACACTACAGTTTCCATGGTTACGAGTTGTTTTTATTGTTTACCGCTCCACTCGTTCCCTGTTTAAGTAAAAATATATACAGAGAGCATTAATATTTTCACAGTGAAAGATTAAAGTGAAAAACAAGAATTGATCAAAATCAGTTACAAATACGTGTATACCCAATAGAAGACGAAAAAAGTACGAAAGGAAGAAAATGTAATATTTTCCATATTCCATGCATTGATTAGATCCAAAAGGAGTATTAAAGACCAACAAAAACACTTTAATTTTATTGACAAAATTTTATAGTAATGTTGTCACCACATGTTTCGGCCAGTAATCTGGCCATCTTCGGGGTGATTTCTTTGATAAAAGAATAAAATTATAAGTAAACTGATCAGAATCACTACATATTATTAACTGTTGGGTGATTCTGACACGTTTAATTACAATTTTATTCTTGTATCAAATAAATCACCCCGAAGAAGACCAGATAACTGGCCGAAACATGTGGTGATAATATTACGGTCAAATTAAGTCAATAAAATTAAAATCCGTTTATTGGTCGTCGATACACTTTACGAAGATAATTAAGTTGAACTAAAGGTAGAACAAGACGCACAGTTGATCTGCAATGAGATAAATAATCGACTACACGGTTCAGATTCGATAGTTGCGATTGATCCACAGAATGAGTGACTCAGTACTGTATCTGTCTGCTCCAACAATATCGGGGATGCCATACCATGGATTTAAATTGAAAGGGGAAGCAATGGTTAATTTGGTCGGGAATTTTCATCCAAACATCCGTTTATTACACAATATAACAAGTTTATTGATCAAGGAAATGCGTAAAATTCTTTGAAGGTAGAAATTTTAACAGGCACCTTCGCAGGGGATGAAGCCATTCTTCCAAGAATTAATTAGGTTCGGAGCGAAACATACTGAACTGTCACTTCAACTGAAAATGCGAAAGTTTACAGCAACACCATCATTCAAAATGACCCTAAACCGATCAGAGGCGAATACGCGAAAATGTTCAGGTTTATCTTCAAAGCCTATTTCCTCTAACGAACATTTATGTCGTGACAAGCCATGCATCACAAGCAGGAATATTATAAAAACCTGCATCAAACAAACAACAAGTCAGGAACCTAATTTGAACAATGAGAGAGTTTTAACCGAGAATGTTTTCCACGTCAAAAGAAATAAAGTCCAATAGCAATGTAGTTTTTAGTCAATGATTGTTATATTCTTGTCTTTATTACGAATAAAATACAATATAGTACCGTATATTTGTTAATATGTTATTTCTGGAGACAAACACGCTCTAAAGTTACATATATTCAGTTCCTAGGACACAGAAAACAAAAGCGTCTTCATTTAAAAGACCAATTGTTTAGCCCTGCTTCGAGATGCAATAATGCTTATTCGTGGAATCCTATGAACCGTATAGAGTATGTAGGGAATATCGCGGTATTCCTTTAATATTAAATAACAGCCTCCATTCTTTAAAGGATAAAACTTCCCTTCATTTGGAACGAAGATGTAGAGAGTGATTCAAAATGATGGACTCAATTGAACGGTACCAGACGTAGGAAATGTAGTCAATCTTTTTGAATCAGCCTGCATTTGCAAATTTACTTGTCTAAATTTTACGTTGGGGCATCTCGTTCTGTTGAGTGAATACGCTGACAGCCAACAGACTGTCAACAACAACTACTTTAAACACCTTTTTATTGTCTAAAACATGCTACATGTTCCGAATTTCAAACGTATGAGAGGTATGAATTTTATACAGCGAAAAAAAAAAAGTTAACTAGAAAGGCACGAGCTAACAAACGTAGAACTTTCAGACATTAACCTTTAGACACCTAATGTCAACTATAGTGGACGTACCGCACCGCTAACCTCTAAAGTTGCATTTTATATATTTATTCAACAAATATAGATACTTAATATTTTAAACATGGTATATACTCTCCGTTTTCTTCTCTTCAAAATGCAGTTTGTTTCATAATTCTAACGTATATGGTTCCTATATTATTGACATTTTATATACAGGGTGTGCTAAAATTTAAAAAAATAATTCCAGCGACAAAAGGTTAACATTCTACTGTCTAAAATATTTGTGACTGGTTGTCTATTGTTTTATCTTCGTACTTATCTACATACTGAGGACCGCGGTAGCAACAGTGGTTAAGGTGCTGCGTTGCAAATCGGAGGGTCGCTGGTTCGATTCCAGAAGGTTTCATTTGACATAATCCTTCCGATCGCACTATGGCCCTGGGGCCGACTCAGCCTCTAACAGAAATGAGTACCAGGAGTATTTCCTGGGGGTAAAAGTGGCCGGTGCGTAAGGCTGACAACTTTACCACCATCCTGGGCCATTGTCACGTAATCTGGGAAACTTAACTCCCTGGAACCCTCTGGGCATCTCGGGCCTGTAATGGGACTGATGTTTTATTTTACTTATCTGCATACTGAGTCGATAGCTGACGTGACTTAGGAGCGTCATTACATGGCGTCTGCAAAAACAGCCCATCAGTCTCGCTAACGGAAACCATCGATAGACGCCCCTACTCTAAAGCATTTTTTGCGATTAGTGTTATGTCTAGTTACCCCTGTCCTCTTACAAGGAATAATAACGAGCAGGAATTCAGGGAAACTTTTAGTTTCATAATACAAGAAGTTCACAACAGAAACAAAGAAAATTGCCCTGATACGTGTTCTATATCCGTGCATGAAGGAATGTTTTACATTATACGATAAACCAACAAATGCGCATTTATAAATATGTTCAATCACATGTGGGATGGGCGGGGTATATAGCACGTATGGAGAAGAGGAGACGTGCATGCAGGGTTTTGGTGGGGAAACCTGAAGGAAAGAGAATTTGAAGACTCAGGCGTTGATGGGAGGATAATAACAAAATGGTTCTTCAAAAAGTGGAAAGGGGGGCACGGACTGAATTGATCTGTCTCAAAATAGGGAAAGGTGACGGGCTGTTGTGAATGCGGTAAAGTATTTCCGGATTCAATAAACTGTGGGGAATTTCTTGACAAGCTGAGAAACTGTCAACTTCTCAAGAAAGACTCTATTCTCCAATCACATATTCTTAATAACACTAAGATACATGATGAACCAATAAATGCACGTTCATAAACATTTTCAATCACATATTCTAAATAATATTAAGAAAGTGTGATTGAACATATTTAGAAACGTGCATTTGTTGATCTGTCATCTAAAAGTATAAAATCGTCCATACACAGTGCATTGATAGAATGACTTATTGAAACAAATCAGTCAGTGATATGAAAGTAGAGAAAACGTTTCGAAAAATGACGCCATAATTTTCTGGATTGACAATCCCTCAGCGCTAAACACCAGACATACTCCTCCAGTGTCTAATCTAAAGTTGTTAGTAGGATACAAAGTTTTTATGGCGTCGCTTAGCAAGGCATAACGACTCCTGTATCTACCTCAAATCAAACAAGTTCGTCCACCTGTTCGCACGTCTATCTAACGGAATGCCCGCCTGCCTATCTATCCACCTATCTAGTTACATGACCGCTTGCTAGCATGCCAGTCAAGTTCACCTGTAGTATTTGATTGTTTAGGTTTGCACGTGTTAATCCACAGTATATATGTTACGGAATTTCAATATGAAGCCCAGTGCTGCGTACATAGTTTCCACAGTTTCTAGTAGCTTATTTGTATTCAAAACCATGAAAATATTGGCGTTGATATTCTCGTACTCGCTGTCATTGTTTTACGAATGCAGAGAAAATGTACGTAATACGAGGCTGCGTAAAACATTGGTATCAGTTTTTCACGGCCTAACCTCAGAACCACGTGCAGACTGCTATCGCAGACTGGTAACTGCCGTTAAGTATTCTTGCGTCATTATTTAATAATGTATTAATACCATAACTTTTAGTCACAATAAGTTTGTGGATATACATGCACTGAAAAAAAACAGCTTATTCGCTATATTTTAAGAACCATGGGAGTGTTGTGATGTTGCAGACCAGCAGGAGAAGATACGATTGAATTTAAAATCAATTCAGATGGCACTAATATAAAAGATAATTTCGGATAGATTTACTTTTCTCCCTAAATTTGGTAAATATTCAAAGCATAATCAGTATTTTATTTTAGGATCGTTTGCGTCTGCATGGTGTGTTTAACTCGCATATCCTGTTTGAAATAAGCGCAAGTTAAACAGTAAAATCTTTCAAAGAAAGTTATATACAACTGCGGCTCTTACATAATTCGAAGAGGAATATGTCTACAGGCAAGCACGCATCAAGGTAATGCAATAATTAATTCTACAAAAAAACAACAAATTAAAAATATAGTCCTGACTATAATAAACAAGATTTTCATTCGAATTTGACAACAGACTTGTAGGATGTGACGTTTTTACAGCGCAACTGAAGAATATTCAAGTTATCTGCGATATTATGCCGTACAGACTTGTAAACAGTTACCCACGTATCGAAGACTTTTAATGTCTCCAACTTCAAGGTCAAGCAGTCAAAAAAACAAGGGATGAAGTCGAGAAGAAGATGTAACGCAGAAGACAGTAATTCTAGAAATCTCAGTATTTGTGCCCTGCGCAAAAGCTATGCGTTGTTTGAACGATACATGAGGAAGTCTTTAAACGAGTTTGTCAGAGGAAGGGCGTAATTTCATTTCGTACTGCTATGGGACATTTTCCGCTTCATACGGAAAGTATAGATATGATGTGGTAAATATACTTTACAAATAAACTCAAAAGACCATTAATCATACCCTCACTAAACATGAATGTTAGAATCATACTATCTCTAAATAAAGGGCGTATCGTGTAAAGTAAAGAGAAACAGTCCTGTGATATTAGGAATGTAATGTTCAAGTCGCGTGTTATAGTCAATGTCATTAAAAACACACTCTCTGCTCAGTGATAAAATGACAAAATGAAGAGTTGAATCAAGCACATCGTTCTATAAACGTCTTAGATTTCCTCTTCTTCCAATCCTTGAAAGTATAGTGATTTAGATCTCGTTTCCATGACAAATGTTATTACTAATTATTCAACATTTATTGATTTAGCAAAGTTTTCCTACAGAAATGGCATGACGTTTGCAATTTAATGTACCCTGTTAATAAACATGACGGAATTGAGAGTAAGATTACGTTGTCAAACAAATAATGCGAGAATTAGTTCAGGGGGTAAAATAGCGATAAAACCCATTTTGTAACTTTAAACTTACTATACTCCGGCATAGCAGCACAGTAGCAGCAGCAGCAGAAAAAATAATAGTAGTGCTATTATTATTATTATTATTATTATTATTAATAGTAGTAGTAGTAGTAAAAGCAGTGTCAATATTTAAAGCCCGTTGAACAGAAATGTAACCCTTGCTGCACAAATGTGTCTCCGTTGACCTATGAACAGCCGCATTTTTTATCTCTACAAATGCGCACACAGGTAGCAAAACGAAATGAAAAGTGATTTATTAATCCTGCCAACTGGTGGTGCATCCATCAAATTCCAAACATAAGATAACCTCGAAATATTTACAACCTTCATGTCGTCCTGAACCCGGAAATATAAACATGGCGGCAAACGGAGGCAAAAGGCACGCTGCAAATAAACACCTACCTACAGTTTCCAGTACAGTGGACGCCAGCATACAGCATACAGCCCCTGTTGCGCCACATGTAAACAAACGTTCGCTAATTAAATTATGTTATGAAACTGCAGGGGATAAAGTGGACAATAATGAATTAGGTTCTTCTTTTAGAACAAAATTCACGTTAAAGTGCGTTATTTTATAATTACATAGGCAATGCGTTATACTGAGTCAGAAGCTGGACGACGGAAGAGGAAAAGAGATACATCGAAAGCTAATGAAAATATTCTGAAAAATCTTAACTTCCATGGAATTTATATGGAGCGGTCGTGTGAAAAACAAAGTAGTACATAGAGTCAATAAGGAAAGAAGTATCCCACATACAATATAACGAAGGAAGGTAGTAAGGAAGGAAAGATTACCTGGATTGATCACATTTTGCATAGCAACTCCCGTCTAAAAGACGTTATTGAAAGAAAGATAGAATGGACAGAAGACGAAGAAGAAGACATAAAGAGCTACTGAATGACCTTAAGGAAAAGACAAGATTTTTGGAGCTGGAAAAAAGACGCACTACATTGCACTCTGTGGAGCAGTCGCTTAGTTAGTGGCTGTGGACCCGTTGCAAAGCGGACCACGTAAAGAATGACTATCATTTCTAATGCCAGTGATTCACGAAACATGAGGCGCCACGTGCATTAAGTACCAACTCGTAGCAGACACAACTCGTCCCTCTTAAACCCAAATATCGTGCACAAATTGTGAACTACACACATGTAAAATTGTACAAAGTTTGGTATCATTATTCCTTTGTGCATGTTATACGATAATTTTTTTATTATCAAAATGAGCACAACACTTTAAATACTCTGCATTCCTCCATCTTGCACAACATATTTAGGTGGATTGTGTCGGCCATCATCAGGTAGAATCACAATAACATAAATGGAAAAGTATTGACGTAGAGGTCTCCCAAACTTTATCGCGTTTGAATCGACCTAAAACTACTTCCCATTTTCCCCATTCAGTACTGGAAAGAACACATAATCCATCACAACAAAACTGGCACACATGCAGCCGTTACGTTATATTTACAATAACTGTGAGCATCTTTTAATAATTTATTAATACCAACTCTTTCGTAAGCCGGTCCCAGTGGCCGCGTGGTCTGAGGTGTGGGCCTGCGGCCGCTCGCCTGCTGAGGTTGTGGGTTCGATTTCCGCCGTGGGCATGGATGTTTGTCGCTTGGAGTGTTGTGTTGCAGGTAGAGATCTCTGCGACGAGCTGATCACTCGACCAGAGGAGTCTTCCCCAGTGAGTGTGTGTGCGTGTGTGTGTGTGTGTGTGTGTGTGTCTCTGATCGTGATCTAGAAACCTCAATAATGAGGGGACCATGACCCGCAATGGGCCCCAGCGCCACGATAAAGGGCAAAAAATACACCGTAATAAGGGCTATAGATTTCAACAAGCTCCGCTGGAACAGAGAGTATTGCATACGCAAGAAAACCATCTACGGATGTTTAACGCAACCCAAAAAGAAATTTGACGCCTTATCAGGAAAACTCAATGAAACATGAACTAAGATCTGACATTGCCGATTACGTGGACCACGTCCGCTGTACAGTCCACGAATAAAACCAAAGAAATCTCTTTCATCTAAAACCCAATAATCATGTTTTAACCAATTTTAACTGCAATTGTATGTCTTAATATTATTCTTTTATGGGGAATAATAGTCATTTTATATATTTTAACTTTTTAACTGTGACCTGACCTGGTGATGACCGACACCAGAGACCGAAACATGACGTAAAAGGTAGATGAATGCATAGTGTTTAATGTGCTGTGTTCATTCTGATAATAAAATAGATCTGAAATTATGCACGTTTTATGTTATTAACGTGAAACGTGTCGTAAAATGTGTTTCTCTGTTCTGCATAATAAGCATCATTAATGAAATTCCCGATCCTATTTTACATTCAAATGCCAAATTCGATTCTGGATCAAAAAACCGGCTGCCTGAGGGATCACATGATTTTTCTAGCAATTATCAGGAGCATGTTGGAACAGCAGGACAAGAGAGCAATATGACGGTTAGCCTAATCACTCGCTTATGCCCCCTCCCCCCCAAAATTGCACGAAATACAAAGTTTTTGCTTTTTTTCTCCAGTAGATTTCATGCAAAGAAGCTCTAGACATTTTTCGCGTCCTAGACCTTTTGAAATGTTCGCCACTGCGGAAGTTTAACAAATTCGAATCTTAATTAAATTTGTAGTTCATTCTTTAATTAGCAATTGTGGAATGCAAGGGACATCTGTTTCGATATCTCGAAAAGTCTGCATACGCCTCAAATCAAATCAAACATAATTCTTCGTTTCCAGTATTCAAATCTTCATTCACAGTGAAAGCTTAGAACTGCATAAACTCGTATTTCTGCCTGGCGAACAATACTGTAAATGTGATCAACCAGACTCTTAAGTCAGCTGTGCCTGTGACCAAGTGATCGCGCGTTTCATTGCACAACTGGCCAGCGCACGTCGAGTAAACAGAGCCTACACAGCCGCAAATAAACAGAAGTGTACCAACAAAATTGCATTTTAAAATGTGCAAGCAATTCGTGTGTGTTATATTATCTCGAGACTTTTAAATGACCAAAGAGCAGCGTCCACATTGGATATGAACCGTCACACTCGTGTGCTCTCAGTGAAGTAAGTAATATAGGTCTCCGAATTCGCAACACTCAACCAAAAAAATGCACAATATTGTACCTCAGATATTTATATTTTAATATCACACTAATTATTCCTACATGTTTCGATCCACAAGGGATCATCTTCAGGGAACCAAACCAAAGCAACAATACATAAAAGCAAATAGTCGCTTTTATTCACAATTGACATTAAGTCGAAGAATCAAATAGTTGAAATGTAGACAATGATTTGTAAAACAGTTATGTATGTGCACTGGATCTTCGTATACAGTATCTTGGGGGCAGCCTAAGTACTTAACAGAAGTTAACACAGTATTCTTATAATAAAAAAAACCAACTAGATGCACTAATTTCTCAAATTTATTTTTGGAACAAAACTCTACATGTTTCGGACATTTCCTCTGTACACCATCGGGAATTTTTCACTGTACACACAGCAATGTTATATGTCAGCAGAGTTTATCACTATGCACGGTCAACTGAAAGTCAAAGTTAACACAATATAATGTGATCGACAATGTCAGGAATGAACATCATGAAATAAAAATCTCTCATTAATTTTCTACACTCTCCTACTACAAAAACAGAAAGACACATAAATATAAGTGAAAGGGTAGCAAACTTAAAGGCGTCGACGGCACCTGCCCCTAAACGCAGTGTATTGTATGTCAATGCATAAGATGGATAAAGTCCAAAAAGTCTATAAGTTCATAAGAGTTCAAAGAGTGGAACAGAGTTTAAAGGTTCAAGTGTTTAAAGTTGCTATTATTTAAACTTGGAAACAAAAAAACTTGTGCTATACCAGGTGAATATGTTTCATGTTTATCTTTTTCTCCAATAAGTTTCAGATCATCCAATGTTATTTTAACCCTTATCCTGCTAATGTGGAGTATAGGGTGAGCTCCTAATAATGCCAGCAAATGGCAGATGGGATTTAACTCGGCGTTTAAAGGGTTAAAGCAAAAAAACGATAATGAATTAACGTAATTTTAAAGTCAATTCTAGCACGCGGTACACTGACTAACGTACATTGCGAAACGTATATTTCCTTAACAGAACAATAAGTTCGCTTTGTTAAACGAGATATCCCGTTCACGGCAAGCAAAAGTTGAAATCACAGTAGCAGAACCCGACTGACTCTTGTGAGTAGGATCAGAGACGAAGCACTCGTTTTTCCATCCCCCGGATTTCTAGCGGCCGAAGGGAGAATTAGTTCAATGGACTTTAACGGTCGGAAACAAAACGTCACACGGAGCCTTAAGGCTTAAAGGATCAGCGGGAGCTATCCCTGTTTGTTTTAAATTCAAAGCGGTCTAATTCTCGTCGTTTCCTGCAGAAAATCGCGCGCCCTTGTATAAGACATCGCATGGCTACGATATTCATTGTATTGCTTTGAAAGGTGAAGGAACTCAGTATACCGCACAGGCAGGTGCAACCATGATCTTCATCTTACGTTTCAGAACTTGGGCAATAAAATGTGGAAGGATACTTAAAATTAAGATTACAGTGTTCTTTGGCATGACATCATATCAATTGATATAGAATTATCCACGTTTTGGAGGAATTCGATGCCTAAATGTCAACGTATTCCCCGAAAAACTTTTATACTTATACACCAATTTAAACGTCATTGACTTGCGGCAGTAATTTTTAGGTTTTTCGTCCAGATGTGTTGACGGCAGATTATTGTCCTTGTTACTCGACGGTGTCGTAGCTCAGGAGATTCCTCGCTGCACAGTGCCTAATGGAACGGCAACACAGCAACGACTTAAATGCGTAAAAACGTAATGCGTTCCTTTCCTTTAAATAAAACGTTAAAAAGGAATGCATTTCTGACGGGATGTCTCAGCAGTGTTCTGTGCTAGAGACTAAGCTCTACCCTTATTCATAACGGCTAACATAATAATTCTATAACATATCTACTGATATTTTAAATATTTTCCATCGACTAGACTTATAATAAATAATCAGCCTCTCTGATTATGTTATGTGCTATCTCTTTCTAAGGGCTTCAAAATGTAGGGTTCTTACTAATCTCCCCACCTGAAAACGGAGAAAGATTCAATCTCAGAAATGTTTTGTTTCTGCTAAAGTCTGACGATGGACAATGCTTAATGCAATATATCGTCTTCAGATCTCTCTAGAATGATCATACAGACACTATCAAAGAATGTTGTGTACTACACGTACAGTCTTTGATATTGATCCAACACAACGGGGATGACGCACCTCAAGATTATACAGACACTTTCCAAACTTAAGGCTGAAGTCAGTCTCGTTGAAGATATTGTGGCCATTTCATCCACTTTCTTTTTAGTCCCACTCCTGTTCCCAACAACAAGAGGTTACGAAACCCAAAACTTCTCTTTTCCATTTTCTCTCTGACTGAACGAACAGGTATTTTTGTGACAAGAATTTTAGGAGGCTGCTTGTCGCTGTTACAAGTTCAAATATTTGAGTAACTACTTCTAATTTTACACTAGCCTAAAGTTTTTTCATCACACACACTATCAAATTTTGAAAGATAATTTTCTCTTGAACATAACTGAAATCCAATGTAGCTGCCACAAAATTCACAAACTTATTGAAATAACATAGGAAGTACTTTCGTTCCTGCTTGCTTTAGTTTCGTTGTTTATAAAGTCTCATGGTCCCTGTGCAAGTACGTGTCAGTTAATATGTGACGTATTTTAGAAATTCACGATTACCTTGTTTTATGGAAGATGTAAACAAAAATATATTTTTTATTGCTGCGTTTCCTCTCAGTATCTAAGAAATGAATATGTCTCATATATTGTTAAAATATTTTGTGAAATGTTATAAATTTGAAGTTCAATTACTTTAACTGAAAAAAATTATTTTGTTCTTTTTTTTACTTGTTTCTATGTTTCTAGTTTACTCAAAAATGTTGTTCGTTGCCCCTGAATGCATAAAAAAAAGTTGATTAATGAATAATGAATTAGAATGTATGGAAAGATGCAGACATGCCTAACCAAAGAAACTGTCCCGGAATTTGTATGGAAGAGCGGACGTAAATCAGCAAATCCTCAGTAAGGATATTATGTCTTTCCACACGTATAGCAACTGGTTATCTCGTAGCACATGTCATAAGGATTACTTCGTGGCCCAACTTATTCCATCCTTCATAGAAAGCTGTTCTCTTCGCGTACCTTCGGGATATGGGAAATGTGATACACGAACTTCCAAATCACTGACCTGGAATTTCGGGGAATGTATATTTCCGGAATTTCGATCTGTTGTTACACAAAAAAAACTCCAGTACTTATATCGAGTTTCATGTCTTCACTCCAAATGAAAACCTGTCTTTAGAATGGCATGATAGATGGCCAGACTGAAGGAAAGACAAACATTTGTGCTGTGCTGCACGCTGTATAGGGATATTTTTAGCAAGATATACAATGTAAGTATAAACGTAATATTGCGGAGCGTTCGTGCAACCATAGTTATCGTGGAGAAGCAATAAATATTATATATTCTGTGTGCGTGTTTGTAACGATAGATATTCAGCAGGCAATGCGCATGCACCCTCTTAGATTGTCATCTGTGGCCTGTCTGGTTCCACCATATTTTTCCGCATTCTCTAAAAAATACCACAATTTTCCGGAAAAAAAATTATTGAACATAAAGTGTGTTTTGATTTTCTCTACAATTTTTTCCTGAAACATTTCTCATTCTATGAAGAATTCAGCGAGATATTATCATAAATGTACTTTACACGGATCTTCATGTAAGCACCCGTTATTCTTATCATATTTTAATCAAACAAATTTTCTCGACAGTTTTCGGAAAATACTCAAATATCAAATTTCATGGAAATCCGTCCAGTGGGAGCCGAATAGTCCTGTGCGGACAGACAGACGGACAGACATGACGAGGCTAACAGTCGCTTTTCGCAAAATTGTGTTTCCTTTTTGCAACTAAGTGTTGAGAGTCACAACTTGTTTCCCTTCCTTCCTCCTCCAATTTCAATAAACTGATTGACCAATAAGATTTGAGTTTGAAATCCCACTTACTAGGAGAACAGACGTTAAAGCCCCAGACCTTTCAAAGAAAAACCTGCCTTAAAATTCAAATGATTGCATACTGTCTCGTACGCAATTCTGAATTTTGAATGCTTCCTGCAGTTTACGTGTGTCAAATACGTGTTAAAATTAATCATTATAATTCTACGTACTTCTGTAATAACAGATACGTGGATTATCATTTATGCTGTACAAAGTATGACATACAGAGTGGAAACCGCTCTTTGGAGAATCGGCTTATTTTACTGTCCAGTGATTTCAATGAATTTGAGAACTTCTACGTTACAGAAGGCGAATGACACCGCACATCGTACTTAGGCAGAAAGATCGACTTTATTCATTTAAATTAGAAGGGCCCAAACATCGGCCGACGTCATTTGTTACTGCTATACGTTTTTTGAAGAAGTTGAGATCCAGAGAGCCGATTTGACTTCATTAGAGAAGATTCTGGGAGTGCATTAGAGTCTCTCGTTAGTTAACGAATTTCCGTTTTGTCATAACCAACGTTTTTAAGGCTTTTTCTTACATTTTGTACAAAGACGAAACTTTGTAATAAGATGTAAGGAAAAAGTGAAGGAGAAACATATTCATATGCATTCATGGATATATTGTGCGCTTGTGACACTAGAAGGAAATAAAAAGACCAATGTGCTAGCTGCGTGCGAGGGGGGAGGGAGGGAGGTTTCGTGAGACGGGCGAAGCAACACTTCATGTGATTTACGTACACATTGCGCAGAAAAGTCAAATAATATTATGAAAAGAAGTAAAAGAAAGTACTCTTGCCACAAGAGACGCCAAATCTTCGAAGTCACAGTATTCACATGCCAACATTAAAAGAAAAAGAGAACAGATCTTCGGTGTTTGAATTCACTGAATATGAAGTACTTTATACGAATGTAGAAATTTTAAGTAAAATAGGTTATGGTCTTACGAGTATGAAAGACCAGTTCGTTTTTGAAGAAAATTCGGCTTATCTGCTTTCAATTCAAGTTATTTTCATGGTGATGTTTCATTGTACTGTATCACAATACAAAACCGCCAACACTGTTCCTTTGTTCATTAAATATACTTTCCAGTTCCTCGTTATTAGCTCTTCGTGTTTAATGTGACGGCCATGAATGTGTCCCAGAAAGAACAGGTTTCGTTAACACATAAAGAAACAGTGACAAGTGTTTGCCTTATTGCAATGTGTTGGAATACAGAGGATCTGTGAGCGAAAGACACATAATAACCTTGCCTCCACATTTTTATCAAAGGATATTAACCCCAGATCAGACACCCAGGAAGCATGATAATTGAATGCATGGGCGTCAGAACACGAGTTTTTAACTTATTACTGGAGAGAATGAAATGGTAGCAGGCTGGACAAGGAAGGACTCAAGAATTCCAGCTATACGATGTCCGGGCTAGGGAAACACCACCCTCCTAGAAAAAAACATCTTGCAAGAAAAGAGGAATTTTTTTGTAAGTATATCAATAACAACGTTGTCTATTGATTCAATATTTTTAATTTATCCATACTTCACTTCACATATCTTTCAATGTCACGTTTCTCTTTACCTTCAACTTTCCCATATATTTTGCCTTCAGTGCATTTAATATGACCGACACAACTGTAAGTCGCGTTTGTAGTAATGAACACAATATTTTTATATTTATATAGGCGCTCTTAACAAATCTTTCGTCTGATAATGTAATTTTGAAAGTTTCATACCGACAAATTTTTCAAAAATAATTTTAATTCGGGTACCGATAAAGACACGGATGATGGTTTTGGCATTTTACCTCACGTCTCATTCACTGGTTACCTCCGTCTTTCTAAATTAGACTAAAGGTCGTAGCGGATTTATCTGTAGCATGGATGTCCTTCATTTCCCCTTCTCTTTCCACATACATAAAGTCTGCATGAAATACGCGGTATCAAGCACCGCGTGTTACCACGTCAGTTCACACGTTAACTGAAGGTAGCCTATGTTATTTTGAAACACGTGAGTATTATAGACAAAGAAAATAGAACCCCATAAAAGTTTACAATAATGCAGTGCCACAAAAATATAATTCTGTGGAAGACTAAAGAATTAAATCATAAACTGAAAGAGTTCTATGGAATCAAAAACAAACCAAAAATAAATTTGACTCTCAAGTGCCTGCACACGCCGTGAAACATAGAGAGGAGCAGTGGTATAGCTAAGTCCATTCTTCAGTTCGACACTGGATGCAGCTGAGTGGTCATTGAATTGAACTGAATGGTATTTGGGTTCGAGGTCTTCCGGGCCCGGTGAACCTAAGCCTTAGGACAGGTCCTTTGTGCCCCATGTTCTATTACTAAATTAGAGGAGTCCTGTTCCTTTAACAAAGTTCCAGATGGCCTCTATATTTAGTTTCCTAATATCCTCAGGGTCCAAAAACAAGGAGCCTAGATATGACTGTCTGAGTGAAGCCAGGACCTCACACGCACATAAAACATGAACTGAGGTTTCCTCCTCAGTACCACACTTCCTACAAATGGGGTTATCGCTCAGCCCCATTACATATAAATGTCGCCTCAGGGTGCTGTGTCCAGTTATAAGACCAATGACAACCCTGGATTGTGTCCTGTTAAAGGACAATAATCGTGCCCTTGTAGACAAATCAGATCCGGAGAGCTCAGTGGTCAACTTAACTTTCCAACCGCTTTAGCCCAGGGAAAGAAACCCCGTCACCCGTCAAATAGGAGGCTAAGTAAGTCCCAGAGTAATTCTGGACGTTTTGGAGAAGAAAATCCAACGCCGAACCGTTCAGCCAATATCCTAGTCACTACACCATCTGCACCACCGCGACTCCCCAAGATAAAACAAAGAATCGCAACCTACAAAGAATTAAATGTAAAATAAATTTTTTAATTTGTTACAATACAGTAAAATGATAACATTAAAATCTTTAAATTTGAGGATGGGACCGACTAGTTGTACCGAAACGTCGGTAAGAAATTACCACTGCTCGCTACGCAATAACTCAGAAGATCTCCGTTCTTAACATTAAGATCAGTTACCAAATCCATAAAATACAAAAACGGGTACAGGAATGATAACAATGCTTGTGATGGTAGTGGTGGGGGTTGTGGTTATGGTTGTGGTTGTGGTTATGACAGCAGTAGTATTGGCTGCGATAATTACGGTGAGCGTAAAGAAGGTAAAAGAACACAAGGCGCTTTAGCTAGAGCTGTGAGTCTGACATCATTTCATTGTAGTCACGAAATTACATCCCTCTCCTCGCATCAGTTATCTACACTGAGACTGGCAAACTGAGCCTCTTCTGCCTGCTCATGTTTTGTCCAAATCGTTTCTCTAATTAGCAGAGAAGAAAGAGAAAGCATCGGCACCAGGGATTGCGTGTCGTTAAAACACGAACACTCCACTTGCTGGGATGTCGCCTAATTTGTTAATTATTCCAGGTAATTGTGCTCTTACTTAAGAAGCACTGGGTTTAATAAGGATGGTAGCTTATTGAAAAGTCCTTGTTCTGTCCCTTAAGGGTTAGTGCCAGTGGCCCAATTGCTACCTTATTCCAAGTAATTTTTAGGCATGTAATGGAGATTTATGTTAGGAGTAGATCAACCTTGTTACAAAGTAAACTTGAAGTTTCTTGTCTCCAGGGTGGTTAATATGAATGGCTTAATTACTGCCTTATTGAAAACAACTCTGAGAAATCTTAAGTAAAATTAATATGGTAATCAAAATTCAGCATAGAACGACTATAAAGACTTCAAAATGCAATTAACTTCGTAAATCATCCTGTAAAAATCAATCATATGGAACGATACATTGAATTTCAACGGAAATATGTAGAAGTTCCACAGTAAAAAAAACTCCTACATAAGAAGCAATAGAAGGTTACCAAATATTTATGTACCTTAAGGCATTGTTTTAAATGTCTTGGAATGGAGTATTTAATTCTTATTTATAGGAGGGAGTACATTTTAGTGCATCACCCACAATCAAAATCAAAGACACTTTGATGATGTTCATTATCACAGGTGTAGCTAAAAACTTTACAACTAGCTACAGGCGATTTTCTAAATCAGAGAGGTTCGCAGCCGTTTTGGGGGTAAAACCAACTCCCATTATTTATGCAGATGCCTATGATTGTGGTAAAGAAGATACGTGAAGACAGCACATTACGAGCATCTTGGTGCCTCATGTCCTTCTATGAATGAATGCTCTAAAACACCGCTTTGGCCTACAATATGTCAAATAGGATACTTGTTTAAAACCAACAAATTGCACAATATACGTAAAACATTAAAATCACATTTTTAAGTTTCACATTAAAACATATTTATATTCCTCCTACATGTTTCGATCCCCATACGGGATCATC
>Ga0123352_10000849_pt1 | contig 38598 bp, 43 predicted proteins | sample TergutLab28metaG_FD_89700 | JGI IMG/M metagenome (GOLD analysis project Ga0123352, IMG submission 89700) | Labiotermes labralis P1 segment gut microbial communities from Petit-Saut dam, French Guiana - Lab288 P1 | ecosystem: Host-associated > Arthropoda: Insects > Digestive system > Gut ... | reverse complement strand
CTTCTTGGCGGTACATATCAAAAGAACCTTACCGTACCTTCGGGTACGCTAAGAACCTTTTTCCTAGTCTAGCGAAAAAAATTCTGCGTTTTTCTGCTACTGTTTTGAGAGGATACGAGTATAGCATACAAAGACGTGCTGGCAGTGATGCCAACACGTCTCGTTACGTTATAATTGTTGAGCAGATCACGCACTTTTAGACCTAAGCAAACGATACGCCATGATCATCCCGACAGATACTGCTATGCCAGCTGCTCCATATTTTCCGTACTTGATTATCTTTTTTCGCTTAGTGCTCTTTGCGGTGGAAATGTCAAACTCTTCGGCTTCCATCAAAAACAAATCATCAATTTCACCTATGCATTCAAAAAGTTTTTCAAGCGGGGAACAATTCATAATGTAACACCTTCTTTCTCCAAATGTGCTTTCAGTTTTTTTCTTGCTCTAAACAAAAGAGATTTTACCTTGCTTTCGCTCATGTTAAAACGCTCACAAATGCCTAAAATGCTTTCTCCGTGGAAATACCGTAAAACAAATACTACTCTTGCAGTTTGATCCATTGAGTTTAAACAGCCGTCAATTGCCTTTGTAACAAAGCGTGATTCATATACTTCTTCGGGTGTATCCTTTGTTGAAGGAAGACAATCTTCTAATTCGCTAAGAAGTAAATCAGCTTCTCCGCCGCCTCTTCGTACAGCTCCTTTAGCCTTCCACTTGTTAATGGAAAGATTACGAACAATCTTTGCCAAAAATGCACCGAACGCATCCGGACGATTGGGTGGGATTGCCTCCCAGGCTTTGAGCAAAGTATCGTTAACACATTCCTCTGCATCAGGTTTATTATTTAAAACATTCATAGCTAAGCGGAACAACTTTCTCCCGTACTTTAGCTCTGTTTCTTTCAACGCATTTTCTTGTCTCTCGAAAAATAAATCAAGAATTTTATCATCTTCCAAAACACATCATCCCCTACGCCTTATCCTTTACGGTTTAGCAAATTGCAGCTGAGGTCTTTGCGGCTCTGATGAATATCGTATATAAAACACAATAACAGAAGAAATTTTAGCTACCTCAATCAGAATACCCATTATGTTCCATCGGAAGTCACCATATAAAATATTTAACGGTGTTTGTGTAAGCAGTACAATAAAGGCGTAAAAAATGACAGTTATGCGAACATAATGAACACCGGGTAGATATTGGCCAATTACGAAGCCTAATGCGGTGATCAGGCCGATTATATGCAGCCATCTAACTTCTGTCGGTGCATTAAGCACTGTTACGACTCCGGCACCAACGCCTACAACTATCATAGCAAGCAAAAATATCAGACCTGCTTCCTTGCTTTCAGGAGTATTTTTTGAAAAAATTCTGAAAAACACCAGGTTGCGTATAGTGCTGTATGTAGCAGCAAGAATCAAGGAAAGCTGTGTGCTCATACCTGTTGCAAAGCCAATACTAACAAACATCGCCATCCAAAAGAAGCTTCCTATTCCGGTTACAAGAAAATATTTCGTCTTATCCTTTATTTGATATGAAGCAAATTCAAACCCAATGGTGATTACACCTAAAACCTGAGCTACTATATACCAATTATTTATATTATCTAACATTATACCATACCCTCGCTTATTTAGCTATTTTTATTGGTGCATCATAAATTAAATCTGTCTGATATTTCTTCCCTGTCTTATTACGTTAAAGAATCATATTTTTTGCAATAAGAAAACGCAAATGCCCCCGGACCGGCATGTGTTCCAATAGTTGCGCCAACTTCTACTATAGGTTCATTTACCTTTATGCCAAGTTCCGTCTCTAAGCCCATTTTGAAGCCAGCTGCATCTTGCTCGCTTAATATGTGACCAACACTTACACATACATTATCCTTTTCATTTCTTAGTGCTTCAACTGCCGCCTCTTCCATTAGTTCGAGTGCTTTCTTCTTCCCTCGAACGTTATCGATTTGGGAAACTTCTCCATTAAGAAATTGAAGTATTGGACGCAATCCCAATATACCGCCAACTAACGCCGTTGTTGGTCCTATTCTGCCGCCCTTTTTTAAATATTCTAAAGTGTCAAGTGTGAAATAAAGTCTTGTAGTTTTTAAAACTTTACCAGTAAGTTCCACTGTTTTGTCAAGCGAAAGACCAGCATTGCGCATTTTAACCATTTCTTTGAGAATAAGCCCTTGACCTATGCATGCACTCTCAGAATCAATTACTGCTATATTTCTATCGGGGAAATCATCCTTTAACATTTCAGCGGCAATTACAGCACTGTTATATGAGCCGCTGATTTTTGAAGATATCGTTAATGAGACTATATCTTTTCCTTCTTTAAGGTGAGGAGTATATATGTCTATATAGTCTTGCGGATTGGGTTGAGATGTCTTGGGAAAAAGATTTTTTTCGGTCAAAAGACGGTTAAAATAGCTGTCTTTAGTTATATCTATACCTTCTTTTAAATACGTCGATTGGTCAAATGTAATATAGAAAGGAACAATATCTATTTCGTATTTCCTTACCTCTTCGTTGCTAAAATCACAGCTGCCGTCAGAAATTATTTGAAACATGGAAACCTCCTAAAGTTTACGTAAAAATAATTGAAATTTAGAGCTTATATTTGCTCTATACATATATAGACAGTTGATTTTGAATTAGGTTGCATATTTAGTCTATAGATATTATAATATTCGAAGACATATTTTTTTGGAGGCAAACATGAACGATAACGATAGAGATAAATACAGGCAGAGAACCGACCAACATTATGAGTTGGAAGGTGTTTATTATACACCATCGAATGAAGCAAACAGAAGACAACCTAGAACACAAAGACAGTCTCAAATTTCTGATAGGGATTCAATTCATCGCAAACAAGCTCAAAGCAAAAAAAACCAAAACGGAAAACAATCGCGCGGCAGGTCTTCACAAAAATCCCAACTTTCCGTATACTATATTGTGGCATTACTTGTCAGTGTATCGGTTTGTGTTGCGGCTGTTGCAATACTTATAAATTCTTTTGCTAGCGGCGGCGGTAATAACGCACCTGTTGATCCTGGACAGCTGCCGTCCTTGCCTGTTATTGGTTCAGAGGAAGATGACAATGCAACTTTCACGAATATTGTTGCAGTTGTAATATCCGCCTCAGAAGGTGCCGGTGGTGTTGAAGTCGTAGATGTTTATACAGAAACAACGCATAGAATTACTGTAGATGCAGGTACAAGGATGTCTGATAGATTTGACCGCCCGTTGGTTCTTGAAGAGTTTTCGCCAGGCAATATTATTGATATATCATTTAATGAAAACACTAGTGTGATAAGGACTATGCGGATTAATGTATTGGCATGGGAACGCAGGCTTGTAAGAAATGTAAGAGTTGATGCTGCTGCTTCAACGATAACTTTGGGTAATGATGTATTTAGGTTCGGACCGGATACAGTGACTAATTCTAGAGGGCAGCATCTTGATATAGCACGCATTTCAGGGATTGACTTGCTTAATGTCAGAGGCTATAGAGATAAGGCTTGGCATATAGAGCTTGTAAGCGGGAGCGGCGTTATTGAGGTCAGAAATACGGCAGCAATTAGAAATGGAACTATTGAAATAGGCACGAACGTATTACATGCGCTTGAGGATGTTGAGGATATTGAAATTTTAGCAGGATATCATAGAGTTGTTGTAAGAGGGGACAATATTGAACTTTTTGTAGAGGAAATTGAGGTTATAGAAGGTGAGCGGCAAGTGCTTGATTTGAGTCGAGCCCGCCTGTTAAACGGTGTTTTAGAAATTACATCAAATGTTACAGGTTTTAGGGCATACGTAGACGGCATAGAAGTTTCATTGCTTGCTCCTATACCGCTAGAATTTGGAGAATATTCCCTTAGAGTCGTATTGGACGGTCATGAGCCGTATGAAACTCAAGTTATAATTAATTCTGAGATTATTAGAGTTCATGCAACACTTAATCGCATTATTAACATGGGTAACTTAATTATAGAGACTACTCCAATCGGGGCTTCTGTATTTATTGATGATATTTTTAGAGGGAATTCGCCTGTTACAATACCGCTTGAATATGGCGGATATATGCTTAGAGTAACACTTCCTGAACATCAAGAGCGGGAAATGTTTGTTGAAATTTCTGATAGAGAGCATAGAATTAACTTCTCATTGTTTTTGCTTGAAGATCTTTGGCTTGATTAATTTTTAATTGATTTAAGAGGTGATTGTTTTGAAAAAATTTGATATAGCAGTTGTTGGTGTAACCGGGATGGTCGGTAGGACGATAATACAGGTGCTTGAAGAAAAAAAATTCCAACTTCCTATTAACAACTTCTATCCAATGGCATCTGCAAAAAGCGCAGGAAGCACTGTAATGTTTAACGGTAAAGATTATAAAGTAGAAGAATTAAACGATGAATCTTTTGATAAACATATTGATATAGCTTTGTTTTCGGCAGGCGGAGGAACAAGCATGAAGTTTGCACCGGTCGCCTCATCAAAAGGCTGTATTGTCATTGATAACAGCTCTGCATGGCGTATGGATTACAAAGTTCCACTAGTTGTTCCCGAGGTTAATCCTGGTGCTATTAAAAGAAATAAAGGCATAATAGCTAACCCAAACTGCTCAACAATTCAAGCAGTTGTTGTGCTAAAGCCTTTGCATGATAAGTACAAGATCAAAAGGGTTGTTTATTCAACATATCAGGCTGTTTCAGGTGCAGGTCTAGGAGGGGTAAATGACTTGAAGGAAGGTACAAGCCGCACATTTAGATACCCTATAGCCGGAAATTGCATCCCACAAATTGATGCATTTGTCGAAAATGGATACACAAAAGAAGAAATGAAAATGATTAATGAAACAAGGAAAATCTTAGATGCTCCGAATATGCGAATAACTGCCACGACAGTTAGAGTGCCTGTTGTTACAGGGCATAGTGAATCTATAAATATCGAATTTGAAAATAATTTTGAGCTTGAAGATGTTATAAGCACTATTAAAAACACAAATGGGGTTGTTGTACAAAATGGCTCCAAAAGCTTTGAATATCCGATGCCGCTATTTTGTGAAGGCAAAAATGAGGTTTTTGTTGGAAGAATCCGTAGGGATGAAAGCGTTGAAAATGGTCTTAATCTTTGGGTGGTAGCGGATAATGTACGAAAGGGTGCGGCTACTAATGCTGTGCAAATTGCTGAACTTCTTATGGAACGTATGAAATAATTCAAACATTGGTTTGACATAATTTAGGAGGAACAAATATGGCACTTTTTAAAGGCTCCGGCGTTGCAATCATTACACCATTTAAATCAGATTCAAGCCGTAAGGTTGATTTTGATAAATACGAAGAACTTATTGATTGGCATGTAAAAAACGGTACAGATGCTATAATTACTTGTGGAACAACAGGCGAAACATCTACTATGCTTATAGATGAACAACTTGAAGTAATTGAATGCGCAGTATCTGCGGCGAAAAAGCGTATACCGGTAATAGCAGGAACGGGAACGAACGACACGGCTTATGATATAAATGTTTCAAAAGGCGCAGAAAAGTTAGGTGTCGATGGGCTTCTACTAGTAACCCCTTATTACAACAAAACGTCGCAAAAAGGATTGATTCAGCATTTTAATGCACTTGCAACTTCGGTTTCAATTCCGGTGATTCTATATAATGTTCCTTCAAGAACTGCGCTCAATATTCTTCCGGATACAGTTAAAGAACTTTCGAAAATTGAAAACATAGTTGGTATAAAAGAGGCAAGCGGTGATATTTCACAAATAGCGGCAATTGCTGAATTTTGTGATGATAATTTCTCGCTTTACTCAGGAAATGACGATCAAACTATACCAATTTTGGCTCTTGGAGGCATAGGTCTTATATCTGTAGTTGCAAATATTATGCCGCAGTACGTTCATGATATGATTTTCACTTATTTGGAAGGTAGTCATGACAAAGCTCGTGATATGCAGCTTAAATTAAACCCTCTTTGTCGTGCACTATTTTTAGATGTAAGCCCAATGCCGCTTAAATCTGCTATGAATATGATGGATATGGAAGTAGGAGAGTGTCGTCTGCCGCTTATTGGAATTGAGGATAGCGTTAAAGAGATGCTTAAAAAACGAATGACAGAACACGGGCTTGTATAGCTTAGTTCGATAGATTTTACAGAGGTGAAAAGATGATTAAAATACTGCTATATGGTTCAAATGGAAAGATGGGCGAATCTGTTATTCGTATTGTAAAAGATTCGGCGGATTTTGAAATAGTTGCCGGTGTTGATATGGATGAACCGATAGATACGTTCTCGTTTCCAACCTTTACAAAAATAAGTGATTGCAACATTCCTGCGAATGTTATAATAGACTTTTCGACTGCTGAAGCTGTTCCTTCGGCGGTTGAATATGCGGTTTTAAATAAAATTCCGATAATAATTTGTACAACTGCGCTGTCGGATGAAGCTATAGAACAAATTAACGAAGCTTCAAAAGTAACTCCGGTGCTTAGATCTGCTAACATGTCGGTCGGTATTAACTTGCTTATGGGGCTTCTTAAAAGATGCGCTTCAACTCTTAACGAAGCAGGCTTTGACATAGAAATAGTTGAGAAGCATCACAGGCGCAAAACTGATGCGCCGAGTGGTACTGCATTTATGCTTGCAGATGCGATAAACGAATCGGCGGGCGGGAAGTTCAAGTATGTTTACGAGCGTCAAAGTTCTTTGGAAAAACGCAGAGACGATGATTTGGGAATACTGTCGCTAAGAGGCGGAACAATTGCGGGAGAGCATGATGTTATCTTTGCAGGTGAAAATGAGATCGTTGAGCTAAACCATCGTGCGTTGTCTAATGATGTTTTTACACAAGGGGCTTTGCTTGCGGCTAAATTTTTAGTAGGTAAAAAACCTGGGCTTTACAGTATGGAGGATATATTTAACAATGATTAAACGTGGGGGATATAGGATGTTTTCAAGAAGAATTATTATGATCACAGCATTAGTATTAGCACTGATGACGCTAAGCGGCTGTTTTGTTAATTTAGGGCAAATAGGGGCGACGATAGGTAATGGTCAGATGGTAGGTGGATCGTTTTCTTTTGATGGTGCTATAACAAAAATTGATGTAAGTGGCGTACCTGCTGCATTAATCGTCACCACTGAACAAAGCAGCGAAGTTAATTATGTCATTGATGAAAATTTAAAAGACTTGTTGGAAATTACCTATCAAAATGGTGTTTTGACAATTGGAACAAGAAATAACACCGCTATTAGCAGCGATAGGATTACTTTTAACATAAGCTCAGACATGCTTGAATCGTTAGTTATAAATGGTGCGGCGACGATAACCGGAAATGGCGTATTTGATTCAGAAACATTTTCGATCGAAATTAATGGCGCAGGAGAAGCAACGTTTGCCCTTAATTCCCAAAATGTGTCAGCTGTTGTTAACGGGGCATCAAGTATAACCCTCTCCGGAACGACCGAAGTGTTAAGTATAAACAGTGCAGGGGCTTCTTTCGTAAACACTCGTGATTTAATTGCGGTTGAAGCAGTTGTTTCGCTTAGTGGTGCAGGCTCAGTTCAAGTATATGCGGAAAATACTCTTGATGCATCAATAGCAGGCGTAGGGTCTGTTACTTATTGGGGCGACCCTGTGTTGACTCAATCAGCTGCCGGGCTTGCATCTATTAGAAGAGGGGATTAAAGGAGGATAACATCTATGAAAATCGAAGCAAAAAGTTTTGTCTACAGCTTTTCAAAAAACCACAAGCCGATAGCACATGTTAAAGCAGGTGATACCGTTGATATTGATGCGTTGGATGCCTTCGCTAATCAGCTTAGAAATGAAGGCGATAAAATTGATTCTCTTGATTGGGACAAGGTAAACGCTGCTACCGGTCCAATTTTTATTGAAGGCGCAGAAGACGGGGACATTTTGAAAGTTAAAATTAACAAAATTACGCTAGATAATAAAGGAACGGTTCTCGCAGGTGAAAATTTTGGACTTTTAGGGCATCTGCTTAAAGGCAGCCATGTGAAAATTGTACATATTAAAGATGGCTTTGCTGAATTTTCAGACAGTCTTAAGCTGCCATTAAACCCGATGATTGGAGTAATAGGTGTGGCTCCGGAAGGTGAGGACATAAACACAGGAACTCCGGGCAAGCATGGCGGAAATATGGATAATTTGATGGTTAACGAGGGTGCAGTGCTTTATTTTCAAGTTAAGACCTCAGGTGCCTTGTTTTCACTTGGGGATATTCATGCTGTAATGGGTGATGGTGAAATAGGCGTTTCGGGTCTTGAAATTCCTGCAACTGTTAATGTAACCTTTGATATAATCAAAAACAAGAAAATCGAACATCCAATTCTTGAGAATGAAGAATTTGTAACAGTTATCGCATCAGCTCTTACGTCAGATGAAGCGGCAGAAATTGCAGTGGAAGAAATGTTTAAACTTCTTTCAGGCAAAATATCCCTTTCTGATCCTGAAATTGCAATGCTTATGAGCCTTGTAGGTCAGCTTCAAATTTGCCAAATGGTTGACCCTCTTAAAACTGTTAGGTTTGTTATGCGCAAAGAGCATTTGAATGGACTAGGGGTATTAGAGTTACTGTAGTAAAATATATGTGGTTTAGGGCAACACTCTCTAGCTAAAAAGGTTCTCCAAAAATCGGGAGAACCTTTTTAGCTTTTATAAATTTTTTACCCTGCCTCAACAAAAGGTAGTATTTCAACTTTATCTTCAGGGCAAATTTTTGTATCAATCCCGCCTATAGTCATTATTCCTTTGCCATTTACAAGAAAAAAGCATGTTCCGTCACCGAGCAAAAATTCTTTAAAGCTTTGACCAAAATGGTTGCCGAGCTCGTCAATCAACGTACGGATATTTGAGCTGTTTTTAGAATCAAAAAAATTTTCACCATTTGCGTAATCAATCACACTTCCATAGAATAAAATTTTCATCTTTAATTCCTCCGATATAATCGAAATCTAGCTAGTCAAACTGCCTTTTCGATTAACCCAAATGAAAAGCAAAAGAACGACTAAACCATTTGCGGCAATGATTAGGAAATTGTTGGTTAAGTCCGTAGTCAGCCCTTCCCTTATATCGCTAAAAACAATGTTAATCTGTTGCGTGTAAGTGAATCGAAGCATATGTGCCAAATTCTCATTAAACGAAGACAACATCGGTCCAAGTCCAAGCACCATACTAAGAGGTGTCGCCAAAACAGGATATTTTGACATGCCGATAGTGATACCGAGCAATATTGAAACTATTATCCCAAATGTTCCAACAGATAAAAACCACAATATTCTACTATCAACATACCATCCGACTATAGCAAAAAGTATAAGTATCAAAAACGAGATAATTAATAAGCTTAAAGCTGTTCCAATCAAATATTGTTTTGGTTTTACGCCTGCCATAGACATAAATCGAAGGTTTTGTGTTGTTTTATCTTCATATACTAGAGATGATGAAAAACCTACAAGTGATAAACCTACAAACATAACCGCAAAAAGCCCTGCTAAGGAAGGGGTTGGGGTGTCCGGAGGGGCATTGTCTATAAGACATTGTTCACAAACGTAAGCAGGGATGCAAGAAATGCAGTCTTCATTACCTCTGTTATCATTCGCCAAAAATGTAATTATGATAATCAAAGCAAGATAAAAAACTGCTTGAATTATCATTATCGGGTTTTTTATTAGGCTTCGAAACTGCTTTATAAAAATTGCTTTTGTGATTTTCATAGTTCAACCCCCGTAAGCTGTAAAAATACTGATTCTAAATCCGGAACAGTTCTAAGAGCATCATATTTCTCACATAGCTTAACAGGCTCGTCCTGTTTAACTATTTTCCCTTTATGAAGTAATGCCACTCGGTCACATAACTTAAGAGCTTCATCCATGTTATGGGTGGTTAGAAAAATAGTTGCCCCTTCATCACGAAGCTTTTGCAGCAGTTTACATATTCCGCGTGCAGTGCCGGGGTCTAGTGCACTTGTCGGTTCGTCTAATATTAACAGCTTGGGCGAGTATAAAATCGCTCTTGCAAGAGCCAGTCGTTGGCTCATTCCTCTTGATAGTTGAGATACTGCTTTTTTTGCGGCATCTTTAAGACCAACACTTTCTAATGCTTCCATTGGCCTGTTTTTTGGCAAGTTATATATTCCTGCGTATAGTTCAAGGTTTTCAAGGCAGTTTAAATGTTGATAAAGCCCGCCGATATCAAGCATCAATCCTATTTCGTTCAGCAATGCATCGACTGTCGCATCTCCGCTGTCAGGGGCTAATAAACCTGTTAAGATATTTATTATTGTAGTTTTACCTGCGCCTGAAGGACCGAGCAGCGCAAAAATTTCTTTTGGTGCTACTTCAAATGTTACGTCAGATAACACTGTTTGATCTCCATATTTTTTAACTAGATTCTGAACTTTTATCAAAATGTTTCCTCCTGCTGTTTTATTGCCCCGGGGTGTATGGAAGTGTTCAAGCTGCAAACAGGGCAGTTTTCATCTTTATAAATATCAATTAGGTTCGTATTCATTCTCAAACCATCATACAAAAAGAGTTTGTTTTTAATTGGGTTTTCAAGACCGAGAAGTATAAGCAATGCAATATTTGCAAGTGCTGTGCCTACTACCCCCGCAGTTGTGCCTAAAACACCCATAATGCTTTTGTTAGCGTTTTTTGTGGGGAAAACGCAGTTTAAGCATGGAGACTTAGGCGGGTGAGAGTAAATGATTGAACCGGAAAAGCCTTTAACCCCACCATCTATATAGGGGATATTCAAAGAAGCGCAGGCTTTGTTTATAACAGACCTAGTCTCGAAAGAATCCACTGCACCAATCACGATATCATATCCAAAAAGCAGGCTTTCAGCGTTTTGCTCATTCAAAATTCCGGTATATTCGTAAATTTTGATATCACTATTTAACGCCGCAAGCTTTTCTTTAGCCGACTTTGTTTTATAGCGGCTGATATCGTCTTCATTGTGAAGAAACTGCCGATTAAGATTACTTGGCTCAACGGTATCTGCGTCAATAAATCCTAAGTATCCGATACCCGCAGCTGCAAGGTATGTTAGAGCAGGTGAGCCTAAACCGCCTGTACCAACGACGACGACAGACGACTCGGAGAGCCTTTGCTGGCCCTCCGAGCCGATTTGATCAACTAATACTTGTCTTAAATAGCGATCATTCATAACTTTCCTTCATCAACTCATCAGTTTTTTCAGTATATTTTCGGATTAACCTGTAAGCGGTTTCTTCATCTAGCTTACCATTCATACTAGGTGTTTGGAAAAAGCGTTTAGGAAGTTTTACACCTTTTTGCTGGAATCCAAGTTGGTTTTTAATTTGCAGTTTTGTCTGATAAATACGTCGGCCTATCGCAGTTAGGTCATCGTTTGATAAATCCCAGCCTATTGAATTAAGCGCATCTAAAATAGTTTGCCTGTCATATATCTTGCGAGCAAATAAGCACATAACAAGGGAGTTTGTCATACATCGTTCGCATTCTTCAGATAATAAACTTTCTACAAATTTGTCCTCGTCAAATTCTTTCATGTTTTGATCAAGTCCATAACCGCCATTGCAAAGATGTGAATGTCTTGCCCCTACTGCGGCACCAACCAGAGATCCATACCCGGTATGATAACCAGCCATTTCATTACCGCCAATTTGCATAGCAAAATCTTCCCCGCCGTACTTTGAAGCGGCGTGACGACTGCCCTTACCAAGTATGCGATAGAAATTGTTTACACGTTCAGACATATATCGTATTGCCTTTATATATCCTTCAGCATCGCCAAATTTAAGCTCTACAAGAGTGTCATTTATTGTAAGATATCCCTGTTCCAGAGATTCTGTTGCCCAACCAAGGCAAACTCCGGTGCTCATTGCGTCAAGCCCATATTCTTCAACTTCTTCGATTATTGCGATGATTTCATCTGTGCTTTTAATACCGAGGAATGTTCCAAGAGCAAATATCAGCTCGTAGTCATAGGCCACGCTGATTGCTTCATACTCATGCCCTTTGTCGAATTCACGGCGATACATTCCTATATGAATGCAGCCTACAGGGCAGCCATTGCATGATAACTTACGTATAAGATTCTTTTGTGCAAATACCTCTCCGCTTACTTCTTCCGCATGTTCAAAAGTTCCGGATTGCAAGTTAAGCGTAGGAAGCCCTCCTGCTTTATTTAAAGGAAGGATGTTAATAGGCGTTCCCGCATCATGGTATTTAGCCATGTTGTCAGTAGCGGTACATTTTTTATAAATTTCCCGATAAACCTTGAAATATCGTTTTTGATCCATAATAGGTATTGAGCGGTTGCCGTACACCATAATAGCTTTAAGGTTCTTGCTGCCTAAACATGCGCCAAGACCCAAACGCCCGAAATGTCGATATAAATCTACGCAAACATTTGCATAAGCAACTCCATTTTCCCCGGCAGGGCCTATGCACAATATTGACCTTTTGCCCGCTGATAATCCGCCGTCGTGCTCACGGTCACGGATGTTGCGAAGGGTTTCCTTAATTTGCAAGCCCCACATTGCTCGTGCATCGCGGATGTTTACATCTTGGGTTGAAATAGTTAAATAGCTGTATTTTTTTGCTTTACCTGTTATTACAAGTGCGTCATATCCTGCCATTAACATAGACATAGACATCCTGCCGCCTGCATAACTTTCACCTAATTCGCCTGTTAAAGGCGATACAAACATTGCTACCGTTTTTGTAAGTACGGGCAGTATGTATGCCCCGGGACCAATAGCAAAAACAACAGGTTGTTCAGGAGCGCAAGGGCTCAAGTCAGATCTTAAGTTTTCTTGAAGCAGCTTGCTTGCAACACCAACACCGCCAAGATATTTCAAAAGGTCTTCACGCTGCTCGATTCGGATTTTTTCTGTTTCAAGGTCGATATACAACACTTTGATAAACTTTTCATTAAGCATGAACCATTGCCTCCTCAGCCTCGACCATTAACAGGCATTCATGAGGGCAGAATTGCGCACATGTTCCGCAATGGCGGCAAATAATTGGTTTTTTTGTATCATTATCAAAATTTATTGCACGCATGATGCAAACAGGTTCACATTTCCGGCAGCCTATGCATTTCTCTCCCTTAACTAATACGCCGCCGCCGGGACGTTTTTCAAGCGCATATGCTGGGCATATCTCCATACAGGCAGGTTCTTTGCAGCCAAGGCAAACGATTGCAACATAGCTGCTGGACATTCCTCCGGTTGTGCGAACTTTTATAGCACTTTTGATAAGGGAGTGATTTTTTTGATTTACAGTTGCACAAACTGTCATGCATGTGAAACATCCTAAGCATTTATTCATTTCTTTTGGTTTGAGTATTTTAGGCATCTTGACCTCCTAATGCAGGATTTTAAGCAACCCTGCTATGTATAATATACTCGAAAAAAATGTAAATTGCAATTATTTTTATACTTCGGTTTGAAAAATTTGAAAAACTCTTAAAAAATGTTGACAAACAAAAAGTAGTATGATAGTATACGAAATATAAATTTTTATATTATACTATTTGCTCAAACATTAAATATTTTTAGGCAACGCCGTCGAAAGACAGTGACGCAAAACTATAGGGTCTGTTAAAAGTATTTTAGTGCTTTAATTCTTTAATGCTTTAATAGATAGCCAGTTGCTACACAAGTAAAATTGTGTATCGGAATCAATTAAGATTCTTTGCGATAACTTTCGGCATGGTATGCATGGAAGTTTTTTTATTTTTCAAGAAAAGAAATATAACTTCATCATAAGGAGAGGATAAAAATGAACAAGAAGAGAAATAGGCATATGGCAAGCAGATTATTAGCAATCTGTGTTTCCTTGGTACTTGCGATAAGCGGTATCATAAGTGTAAGTGCGCTTGCAACTTATTCCGGAGATGTTTACATATCATCTGGAAGTTCGGATGTTGAAAGCATGCCTGAAGCGCCTGTATCTGAAGAGCCTGTTTTAGATGAGCCATCGGACGAAGATGCAGAAGAAGAGCCTGTTACAGGAGAAGACGAAGTTGACGACGATGAGTTTGTTGACGAAGAAGTTGAATTAAAGCCTGCTATCTTTAGTGCAGGGCTTAATGAAGTTACTGTAACTAACGTTGCTCAGTTAGAAGCAGCAATTGCAGATTTTGATGTTGATGTTATTGTAGTTAGTGGGACGATACATTTAACTAGGCGTACTGTTCCCGGTTCTTCATGGGGAATGTTGTTTAATACTACAGCTCAGCGTCTTATCCCCGATGGTAGGGTTGTAATAGTCACAGGCGATACTATTACCTCTAAATGGAGGCGTTTTTAGGCTTCAAGGTTCGGCTGAACTGACTCTTCGAAATATAACAATAAGAGGAAATGGTGGGGAAAGCTTAACAGGTGGGGTTAATAATGATGATACGCCGATATTTCTTCTCCCTGCAAATAATAACTCTCCAACTTTGAATATTGAAGAAGGTACTGTTATAGCTAATTTCATTAGATCAGATGACATGCATGGGCAATTAGTGGCTGTTGGAAGCGGTGGAAGCCCTGTCATTAATATAAGAGGCGGAGAAATCTACGGCAACTCTAGAGGTTTTAGTGTCAATAGCGGAGTTATCAACATGACCGGTGGAGAAATTCGCAATAACTTTCTTCATGGCGTTGGTCTGACGGGCACTGCTGTTTTCAATATGAGCGGTGGAAAAATTACAGCGAACAACCAACGTCAACTCCCTGCTCTTTCTGTCGGCGGTGTATTTGCAACCGGTAATAGTAGGTTTAATATGAGTGGCGGCGAAATTAGTGGTCACATTTTGAACAACCAACCCGGTGCTGGTGTAGGTCTTTCAGAAAATGCTGAGTTTAATATGACTGGCGGCAGAATTGTGAATAATCGAATTGATGGAGCTGAAAATAGTGGTGTCGCTAACGGCAGCGGCGTTAATGTTTCTTTTAATGCGGAATTTAATATGAGCGGCGGTGAAATAAGCGGCAACACTGCTCCAGTGAGGGGCGGCGGTGTGCATGTTCAACAGAGTGGCAAGTTTAACATGTCGGGCATGGCTGTTATTACTGATAATTGTGCTTTAGGAGGTGCCGGCGTATTTGTACAAGGTCGATACGCTGAATTTACTATGAGCGACGGCGAAATAAGCGATAACCGCTCTACATGGGGCGGCGGCGTGTATGTGCAAGGCGGTAGTAGATTTGAAATGACAAATGGCGAAATCATTGATAATACAGCTACTGTTAGTGGCGGCGGCGTTCGGGTTGAAGATGGCGGTTTTTGGGGCTATGGCAGCAGGTTCATTATGGATGGCGGCAAAATAAGCGGCAATAGTGCCCCTTACGGAGGCGGAGTTTCTTTTGCTGAACATCGAAGCGTATTCACTATGAAAGACGGAACAATCGAAGGTAACAATGCAAATGAAGGCGGCGGTGTGCATATTAGCCAAAGTTCGTTCACGATGAGCGGCGGCGAAATCAGAGGTAATACATCTGAAAACGGCGGTGGTGTTTTAACTAGAAATAGTGGCACATTTACGATGGAAGATGGCGAAATCAGAGGCAATACTTCTGAAAACGGTGGCGGTGTCTTTAATTGGGAGGGCAGCACTTTCACGATGGAAAATGGCAAAATCACTAATAACTCTGCCGACTATGCCGGCGGCGGTGTTTGGAATGATCATGTCAGCACCTTCACTATGGAAGGCGGCGAAATCAGCGGCAATACATCTGGATGGGACGGCGGCGGCGTTTCGAATTTTGGAATCTTTACTATGGAAGACGGTAAGATTAGTGGTAATACTGCGCATGTCTACGGTGGTGGCGGTGTTTCAACCAGCGGTACCTTTACTATGGAAGGCGGCGAAATCAGCGGCAATACTGCTCGCAACACCGATGGCGGCGGTATTTTAAATTTTGGCACCTTCGTGGTGGAAAGCGGCAGAATTAGCGGTAACACAGCGGCACGTTACGGCGGCGGTATCTTTACAGATAACTTTAACAACATTACTATCCATCCTGTGGCGGTCTTCGCAGGTAATACCGCAAACGCCGCTTTCTGGTTAGAAGATTCTCCATATGATTCTTTATACCTTGGATTAACTCCAACCGAAATAGAAGCTCTTGCAACCATCAACTGGTATTCACTCTCTGCTCCAACAGCAGGCGGCAGATTATTTACTAATCTTGCTAACAACTACGACCTTAACTTCGTGGGTCATCATAAAGTAGTATTTAACAGTAATGGTGGAAATAATGGAGATGCGGCTATAACAGGAATAGTTCCGGGTAGTCACTTATATGGTGGAGATATACCGACACCAATCCGCACAGGTTTTAACTTTGCAGGTTGGAACACGGTAGTAAGCGGCGGCGGTGATACATTTAACCCAACCGGAGCTATAATCCGTAATTGGGAAGTATTTGCTCAATGGACATCGGTAAACAACAATGGCAACGGCGATAATAACGATGACAGCAATGATAACGATAATAATGACAATGGCAATAACAATGATAACGACGATGAGGAGGAGGATTATCCAGAAGTAGGTGATAATGGAACAAATACAGCACCTGAATATCCGGCAACAGGTGGAAATGAATCTCCTTCAATCCTGCCCCCAAGCAATAGCCAGTTAGTGGAAAATGGTGATGGTTGGGTAGAGCTTGACGAAGATGGCGTTCCTCTTGGCACATGGACTTGGGACCCGGACGAAGAAATGTGGATTTTTGATCCGATAGTGCCTTTAGCGGCAATGCCACAGGCAAATATGCCTCAAACAGGCCTTGCTAATACAGCTGCCTTGCTTGTTGTATTAATCGGTTTATCACTTATTATAGTGGCAGGCACATTTGTTATGATTAAGCGTGAAAGATTGAAATAAACATAATTATATCTATCAGATTTTGATTGATTTTTATGTGGGTTCAGATATCTTACTCCTCTCCGGTTTCATTGCCTGAATCCATAAACTAAAAAAAGAAGTGGTTCTGTTTTTTGCCAAGGGACACTTCTTTTTTCTTGCAAGAAAAGTTTTCTCAGAATTTTATGCAAGAATTTTTAAAAAATCCCTTGACAGAGCCTTCATTTAATGGTATTTTATTGTTGTTAGCACTCGATCAAAGAGAGTGCTAACAACAATCGGGGCTGAAAGGGGGAATGGTGTAATGCAACTTAATGATCGGAAGATTAGAATTTTAGAAGCTATAATAAATGATTACATTCAAACCGCCGAACCTATTGGGTCACGCACGATTGCTAAAAGATACGGTCTTGGAATAAGCTCCGCAACAATAAGAAATGAAATGAGCGACCTTGAAGAAATGGGGCTTATTATCCAACCTCATGCCTCAGCGGGAAGAGTTCCTTCAGATAAGGGGTATCGACTTTATGTTGATAAACTTATGCAGCAGAAAGAATTTACCGAAAATGAGGTTGATGTGCTGCAAAGCCATGTTATAAACAACATAGACCATATTGACTATTTAATGCAAGAAACGGCAAGAGTTATCGCCGCTCTTACAAACTACACAACGGTAGTTACAGCTCCGGTTAGTAATGAATTGCAAATTAAGCAGATACAGCTTATCCCTGTTGATGAAAAATCGGTTGCGCTTGTTATAATTGATAATGTTAACGAGATTAAAAATAGCATGTTAAAGCTTGAAAAACCGATTAGGTTTGATGTAATTAGCGAAATGTCAGTGGTTTTGAACAATGTTTTAAAAGATACTGCTGTTAACGAAGTTGATGTTGATAAACTAAATGATGTTGCTGAAAGGTTTGCCAATAATAAAGATTTCTTTGTTGCCGTTATTAAAAGCATAATTGAAAAAACGGGTACAGGGCAAAGGTCACATATTTACACAAGCGGAGTTAAAAACATCCTTGCATTTCCGGAGTTTAGCAACCTTGACAAAGCACGTGCAATTTTCCAAACCTTAGAAGAAAAAGATGAGCTTGTCGCCTTGCTAAAACAAACTGGGGATAATAACATACAAATACTTATCGGCTCGGAAAATGACATGACTCAAATGAAAGATTGCAGCATCGTTAAAGCGAACTACTTCCTTAAAAATTCAGCCGTTGGCTCAATAGGCATAATAGGCCCAACAAGGATGGATTATCGTCAGAGTATTTCGGTTCTAAAAGGAATTGTGCGAAGTATTTCTGATATGATTGATTTTATAGATAACACATAAAGGAGAGCATTATGTCTAAGACATCAAAAGATGATAAACCTAAAGAAAAGAAAGCAAAGCCTGTCAAAGAAAAAAAAGTTAAAGTTGAAAAAGCGGCTGAAGATGTTGTAATCGATGCCGTGCCGGAAGTTGATAAATATGATGAACTGATGGATAAATATCTGCGGGCTTTGGCAGAGTTTGATAATTTCAAAAAACGTACTGATAAGGAAAAGAGCAGTATGTATCAAAATGGAGTAATCAGCACAGTGCTTGAACTTCTTCCTATTTTGGATAATTTTGAAAGGGCTTTAAGCTCAGTAGAAGACAAAGAGAGCGGTTTTTATAAAGGCATTGATATGATCTTTAAGCAATTCATTGAAGCATTAACGAAGCTTGGCGTTGAAAGTATAGAGTCTATCGGGCAGCCGTTTGACCATAATCTTCATGCGGCAGTTGCGCATGTAGAAGATGAAAACTTAGGCGAAAATGTAATAGTTGATGAAATGCTTAAAGGCTATAAACTAAAAGATAGAGTAATAAGACATAGCATGGTTAGAGTTGCAAACTAGAAAATTAAAAAACAATATGGAGGAAAATTAAATGGGAAAAATAATTGGTATTGACTTAGGAACAACAAATTCTTGTGTTGCCGTTATGGAAGGCGGACAACCGGTAGTTATATCAAACGCAGAAGGACTTAGAACGACCCCGTCTGTTGTTGGTTTTACTAAGACGGGCGAAAGGCTTATAGGTGAAGCGGCTAAACGCCAAGCGGTTACAAATCCTGATAACACGATTGCATCTATCAAAAGAAAAATGGGCAGTAACCATAAAGTTAAAATTGAAGACAAAACATATTCGCCTCAGGAAGTTTCAGCTATGGTGCTTCAAAAGCTTAAATCAGATGCTGAAAGTTATCTCGGAACTACTATAACTGAAGCAGTTATTACTGTTCCCGCATATTTTACAGATGCTCAAAGACAAGCTACAAAAGATGCCGGAAAAATAGCAGGGCTTGAAGTTAAGCGTATTATCAACGAGCCAACTGCTGCTGCACTTGCATATGGTCTTGATAACGAAAAAGAGCAGAAAATAATGGTTTATGACTTAGGCGGCGGTACTTTTGACGTTTCTGTAATTGATATTGGCGACGGTGTTATTGAAGTTCTTGCTACAAGCGGAAATAACAACCTTGGCGGCGATGATTTTGATAATCGTGTAGTAAAATATTTAGTTGAAGAATTCAAAAAAGCAGAAGGCATGGATCTTACAAAAGATAAAATGGCTATGCAGCGTGTTAAAGAATCTGCTGAAAAGGCGAAAAAAGAGCTTTCATCTACGACAACGACAAACATTAACCTTCCATTTATCACAATGAATCAAGACGGTCCAAAGCACTTGGATATAAGCATTACAAGAGCAAAGTTTGATGAACTAACCGCTGATCTTGTTGAAGCAACTGTAGGACCTGTTAAAACGGCTATGCAAGATGCAGGGCTTAAAGCAGGAGATTTTGACAAAGTTCTTCTTGTTGGAGGCTCGACAAGAATACCTGCGGTACAGGCGGCAGTTCAAAAATTGACCGGCAAAGAACCGTTTAAAGGTATAAACCCTGATGAATGTGTTGCGCTTGGTGCATCTGTTCAAGGCGGTAAACTTGCGGGTGATGAAGGTGCGGGAAGCATATTGCTTCTTGATGTAACGCCTCTTTCGCTTAGTATTGAAACAATGGGCGGCGTTGCTACTCGGTTAATCGAACGAAATACTACGATACCTACAAAGAAACAGCAAATTTTTTCAACAGCGGCAGACAGCCAAACAGCGGTAGATATTGTTGTAGTACAAGGTGAACGCCCTCTTGCAAGAGATAACAAAACTATAGGTAATTTCAAGCTTGACGGCATTATGCCTGCACCAAGAGGAGTTCCTCAAATAGAAGTTGCTTTTGATATTGATGCAAACGGTATAGTACAAGTATCTGCGAAAGATCTTGGAACCGGTAAAGAGCAAAAAATCACGATAACTGCAAGCACTAATCTTTCAGATGACGAAATTGATAAAGCAGTTAAAGATGCGGAAATGTACGCAGAACAAGACAAAAAGCGCAAAGAAATAATTGATGTTAAAAACGGTGCAGAATCTATGATCTTCCAAACCGATAAGCTGCTTAAAGACATGGATGAAAAACTTGAAGAAGCGGACAAAGATCGAATTAATGAAGAGCTTGAAAGGCTTAAAGGACTTAACGATGCTGCGATAATTGATGCAATGAGCGAAGGTGAAGCGGATGAACTTAAATCAGCTACAGAAAGCCTTACAAACTTGTTCTATGAGTTAAGTGCAAAAATTTATGAGCAAGCAGGCGGCGAAGGCGGTATGCCTGATATGGAAGGATTTGACTTTGATCAGCAGCCTACGGGGACAGATGATATCGTTGATGCTGAATCTGAAGAAGTTTAGCAATATTAATCTTGTATCGAACAGCCAGTAAGTGGCTGTTCGATACAATGCTTTAAGAAATCAAACAAAACAGCAGGGGTAAAAAATGGCGAATAAAGCAGATTATTATGATACGTTAGGCATTTCAAAAGGCGCAGGCGAGGATGAAATTAAAAAGGCCTACCGCAATATGGCAAAAAAATATCACCCTGATGCAAATCAGGGTGATGAAAGTGCTGAAAAGAAATTTAAAGAGGTCAGCGAGGCATATGATGTATTATCTGATGCTAAAAAGCGTGAAACGTATGACAGATTTGGTCATGCGGCATTTGACCAGTCTGCAGGCGGCGGAGCCGGAGGGTTCTATGGCGGTGGAATGAACTTTGATATGAGCGATATTTTTGAAACGGTTTTCGGCGGGGATATTTTTGGCTCAGGAAGGCGCAGAAGTGGACCGAGAAGAGGTGCAGACCTTCAAACATCGCTTAAAATAACTTTTGAGGAATCATTTTTTGGTGTGGAAAAAGAAATACAAGTCTCTGCCAACGAAACTTGTGAAACTTGTAAAGGGACTGGATCAAAACCCGGAAGTGCAGCTGAAAGCTGTAAGCAATGCGGCGGTAGCGGACAGGAAAGAGTTCACCAACAGACGCTTTTTGGGACTATGGCTAGCGTTAGAACATGCAGCCTTTGTAAAGGCGAGGGTAAGATAATAAGAAATCCTTGCCAGACTTGTAAAGGAACTGCAAAAGTTCGTAAAAACAAAAAACTTCAAGTTGCTGTTCCAAAAGGAATCGAAAGCGGTCAAAGCATACGTCTTTCCGGCAGGGGTGAACCGGGCGAAAAAGGCGGACCATCGGGCGACCTTTTAGTAACTATCTATGTTTCACCGCATAATGTATTTAAGCGCAACGGAGATGATTTATACCTTGAAGTGCCTGTAACATTTGTGCAAGCGGCTCTCGGATATGATATCACAATCCCAACGATGGCCGATCCGGAACGCCACACCATTAAAGCAGGAACACAAACAGGTACGGTCGTTACAATCAAAGGCAAGGGTATGCCAAACGTTAGAAATCCGAAATCTTCGGGTAATATTGTTGCGACTTTAAAAGTGTCTGTGCCTACTAACCTTAATGAGAAGCAAAAACAGCTGCTTAAGGAGTTCGCCGAGGAAATGGGCGAGGATTATCAGGATCATAAGCGGGGGTTTTTTGATAAGTTGAAGATTAAGAAGTAGGGTAGTGTTTTCATGGCATAAGAAAAACTTGTTGCTGAAAAGGCTTTGAAAGCTGTGATTGTAGAAAAAACAGATGAAGTGCCGCCTAAAATTCATGATTTAAAAGCACTTGCAAAGCGAGGAGATATCATGGATGAACTGCTTGATAATCAGCTTGATTTGCTAGAGCAGCTAAATTCGTTGCAAATTGAGGCAAGATACCCTCAGTATAGAAATAAAATGTCAGAAACACTTACTTTGGAGAAATGCAAAAAACTTTACATAGATACGGAGTTGTTTTTATGTTGGATAAAAAAGAAGTTAGGGCGATTGCCAAAAGATATGCAGATGTAGTATGTAAACGGTTAAACCCCAAAACAGTAATTCTCTTCGGTTCATATGTAAATGGAAACCCTCATGAGTACAGTGATATTGACATTGCAGTTGTATTTGATAATTATAAAGGCAACTGGTATGATACCGCTGTTTTGTTGCAGCAATTGCGTTAGGGAATAGACGACGAGGCTTCTGTAGGCATTGAGCCACATTTGCTTGATGTTTCTGACGACTCAAGCGGATTTTTAGAGCATGTGAGTAAAAATGGAAAAATCATTTATGGTGTATAGAGTTGCATTAATTTTAATAAACTGGTAAGGAAAACGTAAAGGTATTAAGTTAAAAAATGGATTGATAATTTTGCACAAAAGAAATTTGCTGACTATTAGAGATAAATTTGATTAGAGTGTGTTCGATAATTCGCTTTCGTTAGATTTTTGAGCGTTTTTTCGATAGATGCTTTTGCGGAAAACCGCACATACCCAAAGGCACGTAAGACTTTTCCGCAAAAGTGCATAGCGGAAAATAAGCCGAAAATATGACGGAAGCGAATTATCGAACACACCCTAGTAGAAGGCTGAAAATAAAATGGCCTAATTGACGACAACCCCATAAAAGAGTATAATCAAAAGAAACCCCAACGAATAGAGGACAAAAAATGCTAAAAAGCATGACAGGCTACGGCAAGGGCGTATTTACCCTTAACGAACGCCGCTTCACTTTTGAAATAAAATCCGTTAATCATCGCTATTTGGACATTAACATAAGGCTTCCTTATGTGTTAAATTTCTTGGAGGACAAGGTCAAAAAAGAAATATCCAAAGTTATGGCACGTGGTAAAGTTGATATTTACATAGGTTTTGAAACTCTTGCAAAAGACGATATAAATATTACGCTGAATACTTCGCTTGCGGATGCTTATATTGGTACGCTTTCGCAAATTGTTGAAAAATATCCGGTTAAGGATGAAATTTCGCTAGCTTTAGTTGCAAGATTTCCGGATGTTGTAAGTGTTGAAAAATGCGTATTTACCGAGCAAACCAAACAAGAGGTTGAAGAGGGGCTTTTCGGTGCGCTTACAATTGCGCTTAATGGCATTGTTGAAATGCGCTCTATAGAGGGCGAATCTCTTTGCAAAGACATTTCAAACAAATTAGAATATATTAATGAAAATATTTCCATAGTTGAAAGCCATCTTCCATATATCCAAGAAGAATACAGCGCAAAACTTAAAGCAAAGCTTGATGATGCCTTGGCAGGTTTGGCATATGACGAAGCTCGCTTGCTTACAGAAGTTGCTTTATTTGCCGATAAAAGCTCTGTTGACGAGGAAATAACAAGGCTGAGAAGCCATTTAGTGCAAATAAATGAGATAATCAAAAGCGATGATTCTGCCGGAAGAAAACTTGACTTTGTTGTACAAGAAATGAACCGGGAAATTAACACGATCGGTTCAAAATCGAATGATATTGAAATAAGCAAGATTGTCATAGAAATTAAAACATCAATTGAGAAAATTAGGGAACAGATACAGAATATTGAATAAGAGTTTTTTCTAAAATCTGACATCTGAAAGGGGTAATTGGCTATCAGACCTATAAATATCGGTTTCGGTAATATAGTTTTATCAGGAAGAATCGTTGCGGTTATAAGCCCGGAATCTGCCCCTGTTAAACGTATAATCCAAGATTCAAGGGACAAAGGTTCATTGATAGATGCGACTTATGGGCGCAGAACCCGTGCTGTAATAATAACTGACAGTGGTCATATAATACTGTCAGCCCTACAGCCGGAAACATTATCAAGCAGAATCTCTTCGAAAGACACACAAGAAGATTAACGAAAGAACTAGAATGCAGATGATTAGTGACTAGATTTTTCTTAAATCTGATGTCTGATATCTAGAACGAGGGTCAATAATGGACAGTAAAGGTATGTTACTTATAATATCAGGTCCGTCCGGTTCCGGTAAAGGAACTGTTACGGCTGAGCTTTGCAAAAAAGAAGGGTATGCATTATCCATATCTTACACAACAAGGGATAAACGCGGCGAAGAAGTAGATGGAGTGCATTATTTTTTCACCACTGAAGAAGAGTTTCATCATATGCGTGAATCTGATATGTTTTTGGAACATGCCTTATTCAGGAATAATTTTTATGCGACACCCCGAAAATATGTTGAGGAACAAATCACAAATGGGAAAGTCGTTGTGCTTGAGATAGATGTTAACGGCGCACTGCAAATTAAAGAGAAGTTCCCGGACGCTGTTTTGATATTTATGATTCCTCGTACGCTCAAACAGCTTGAAGAAAGGTTATTATCCCGAAAGCGTGAAGGCAAAGTTGAAATCGAAGGCAGGCTTAACAGAGCAATTGAAGAGGTCGAATTAGTCGATAAATATGCATATCTTGTTATAAATAACATAGTGGAAGAAACAGCTGATGAAATAGATTTAATAGTAAATGCGGAATTTTTAAGACCATCCAGAAATAGCCATAAAATCAAAGAATTTATAGGAGATGATCAAAATGATGCTTAACCCATCATATACAGAGCTTACGGACTCACTTAATAAACACCAAAATGTTGATAATAAAATTACAAGCAGGTATTCGATTGTGCTTGCTGCCGCTAAGCGTGCAAGGCAGCTTATAGACGGAGCAGAAGCTGCTGTTTTTTCTAACTCAGATAAAGCTGTTTCAACCGCTGTTAAAGAAATGCATGAAGGGCATTTGGATGTTAGGCTTAACAACACAGAACAAAGTGTCTAAATTTGCATCTGTTGTTATTGCACTTGCAAACAAAGAGGTTGATAAGATTTTCCACTATGCTATCCCCGATAGTTTAATAACGAAACTTGTTATCGGAATGAGAGTGCTTGTTCCGTTTGGTTTTGGAAATAAAACTACTGAGGGTTATGTAGCTGATATTTGTGAATTTGATGATCTTCCGGAAAGTTTAAAGACTGATAAGAAGAAAATCAAAGCCGTTAAAGAGATATTAGACCTTGATGCTGTAATAAGTTACGATCTTTTACAGTTGGCAAAGTGGATGCGAGATAAATATTATACGTCGTTATATGCCTGTATCAAGTGCATTGTGCCTACAGGCATTTCTTATAATAAGGAAACAGCAACCGCTAAGAACCTTGAGTTAACACAAAATTGTGTTTTTCTTAATGTTGACCCGGAAACCACGGATGAACTTCTTGCTGATAACAGTACGCTTAATGATAAGCAAAAATCTGTAATTTATTTGCTGCTTGAAGAAGACGGGCTATCTGTTTCTGATTTGAAAAGTTTGCTTAAAATATCGGACTCCCCGGTTAAAACCCTTGAAAGCAAAGGGATTTTGAAAATAGAATCGGTTCGTGTATTTCGCAACACCATTTTTGCTGATAATAAAGCCCCTTTTGTTAAGCCTGATCTGACAAAAGAACAGGATGCTGCTTTGAACATTATTCAAAATAGACAGGATAATCGTCCTGTTTTAATAAACGGCGTAACAGGCAGCGGTAAGACAGAGGTATATCTTCAAGTTATTGAAGATGCTTTAAACAGCGGCAAAGATGCAATAATGCTTGTTCCCGAGATTGCGCTAACTCCGCAAACTGTTAGTGTTTTTATATCAAGATTTGGAGATCAAGTATCAGTTACGCACAGCCGGCAATCCATTGGGGAACGGTATGATCAATGGAAAAAGGCAAAAGAGGGGCTTATCAAAATAATAATAGGTCCGCGTTCTGCTGTTTTTACGCCGTTTAGTAATTTAGGCGTTATTATAATTGATGAAGAGCATGAACACACATATAAATCTGAAACCACTCCGAAATATTGCACGAAAGAAGTTGCTATCAAGCGAGCTGAGCTTGAAAATGCACTCGTTGTCTTAGGGTCAGCAACGCCGAGCATTGAAAGTTATTATTCAGCTAAAAATGGTGATTTTACGTTGGCAAACATGACAAAACGTATTAATGACAAGTTTCCTGAAATACATATAGCTGATATGTGCTATGAGCTTGCAGAAGGTAATAAGTCAATTTTCTCAATGACGCTGAAAGATTCAATAGCAGAAACAATAGCAAGTGGAAAGCAAGCCATTTTATTTTTAAACAGGCGTGGGTTTTCAACTTTTGTCTCATGCCGTAAATGTGGTCATGTAATGATGTGTGATGACTGTAATGTCAATTATACTTATCATAAATATACAAACGAACTGATTTGCCATTATTGTAGTAAGATTGCAAAAAACCCGACTAATTGCCCTGTTTGCGGCTCAAAATACATAAAACACTTCGGGGTTGGGACGCAAAGAATAGAGCAAGAACTTAGCGAATATTTCCCCGGTGTATCATTTTTGCGTATGGATATGGACACTACATCGGGCAAGAACAGTCATGATAAAATACTATCTGCGTTTAGGGCAGGAGAAGCACAAATTCTAATTGGAACACAGATGATTGCTAAGGGGCTTGATTTTCCAAATGTTACGCTTGTTGGCGTAATTGCGGCAGATATTTCGATACATAGTGGCGATTTTCGTTCCGCTGAGGTTACGATGCAGCTTTTAACTCAAGTTGCAGGCAGAGCAGGCAGGGGAGATACACAGGGAAAGGTCATAATTCAAACATATATGCCGGAACATTATAGCATTGAATATGTGAAAGATGGCAATTATGAAGCGTTTTACGAGCATGAAATAGCGTTAAGGCGGCAGATGAATTATCCACCATTTACTAAAGTATTTTCAGTAATGGCTTCGAGTGAGGATGAAAAAAAGCTTATATCTTTTATGTTTAAACTTCAAAGCCTTATGAAATACTGTAACCGCAAGGGCTTGTTTGAAATTTTAGGTCCGACACCTGCATCGATATCTAAAATAAAGAAAAAATATCGCTATAAAATCATAGTGAAATGCGTAGATGAAGAAAAGCTCAAGAGCTTCATATTTTTTTGCATTAATAAGTTAACAGAAACAGAAGAAACAGGCGATATTGTATTTAACCTAACATTAAACCCCATATTCATAACGTAGGAGGGCTTTATGGCTATTAAAAATATACGTACAGTTGAAGATAATATTCTTAAAAAGGTTTCAAAGCCTGTTAAAGAGATAAATGATAAAATTATAACCTTGCTTGATGACATGACAGATACTATGATTGATAGAAACGGAGTAGGTCTTGCTGCTGTTCAAGTTGGTGCGCTTAGGCGGGTTGCTATAATTGATGCACCAAATACTGAAGAGTTTGGCGAAGATTATGATGATGAAATAATTGAAATGATAAATCCTGAAATTCTTGAGATTAACGGTCAAGTGATAAAGAACGAGGGATGTTTATCAATACCGGGAAAAGCGGGAACGGTTTCCCGACCGGAAAATCTTAAAGTCAAGTTTTTAAACCGAGATGGCGAATCGGTTATTATTGAAGCAACAGGATACAGAGCCAGGGCGATAAGCCATGAATTAGATCATCTGGATGGAATATTGTTTACAGATAAAGTCATAGAATTTACCGACAATGAAAAGTAGGTTATGTATGAAAATAGTATTTATGGGTACGCCGGATTTTGCTGTTCCGGTGCTTAAAGTTCTTGTGGAAAACCATGATGTAACAGCAGTAATAACTCAACCGGATCGGCCAAAAGGCAGAGGAAATAAAATGTCCGCATCGCCTGTTAAGGAACTTGCTGTTAGCCTAGGTATTGATGTTTTCCAACCTCAAAAAATTAAGAACAAAGAAAGTGTCGAAGCCCTTAAAGGGTATGAAGCTGATGTTTTTGTTGTTGTTGCATATGGACAAATACTTTCGGAAGAAATTCTTAATATGCCAAAGTTCGGCTGTATAAACGTTCATGCATCGCTGCTTCCTAAATATAGAGGGGCTGCGCCTATGGAATGGGCACTTATTAACGGGGAAACGACTATAGGGCTTACTATTATGCAGATGGACAAAGGACTTGATACCGGCGCAATGCTTTTAAAGAAACAGTTTGATGTAACAGATGAAGACGACATTAACCTTGTATATGAAAAAATGATGGAACTAAGCCCTGGAGCGATTATCGAAGCGTTAGACGGGATAAAAAACGGTTCAATTGTACCGGAGCATCAAGATAATAATCTTTCAACATATGCGCCTATGCTCAATACTGAAACAGGGGTTATTAATTGGAGAGATTCATCAAAAAACATTGTAAATCTTGTTCGAGGTCTTTGTAGGTTAAAGCTTGCCCATACGAAGCTTGACGGTGCAATTTTCAAAATTTTGAAAGCGGAAAAAATACCCGATTATGAAGGCATAAATGCTAAATGCGGCGTGGTTATTGATATAATTGGCAAAAAGGGGATAGTTGTAAAGTCCGGAGACGGCGGAGTGCTTATAACAAAAGTTCAGGCGCAGGGTAAAGGAGCTATGGCTGTTCCTGATTATTTGCGTGGGAATAAGTTATGCTTAGGGGATATGTTTGCCGAAAATTAACGCTATTAATAGTTGTATCTGCCCAAGAAAATTTGAAGCTGAATGATTTATGAGATCCAGAGAGAGGGATATGTGATATGACTGACATAGATAATATAAACGAGATTTTGCTAAGCACTTGTTTACCCTTGCAATACAATGTACAACGTGTTGTACATTGTATTGCAAGGGTATTATCTCAATGTAACTACAAAGCCCGGATTGTAAGTGGATTCCGGGCTTTTTTATCGTGTAAATCATTGCTTGCTGCTTCCTTGAAGCCTGGCAAGAAGCCTATCAAGTGCGGTTCTCCAAGCGGCTATAGCCCCGTTTTCAAGCAGTTCTGTCATAGCTTGTTCATTATATCCTCCAGGGGTCATATCATGAGCTAATTCTATTAAATCACAGTTTGGCGTATCTGTGGCACGCCTGCTGAGGGATGAAAGAAGAGAGTGCAAAAACCCAACTGATAAATCATGCTCTATCCCTTGTTCGTCAGAAAATTTTACAAATTCATCCATAAGAGTGTAGTAAGCACTCATCATGCCGGTAACTATTTGAAGGGTATGCACATCCTTAGGGTCTTCGGCATAATAAACGTCGCTGACTTTGTCAAACAAATCTCCAACCTCTTTGATTTTAGGGTATACAAGCAAAGGTCCGTAACCGTAAACTATCATCGGAAGTGGGATTACATGAGCTAAAAGTGCTGTTTCGCCTATTCGGTCTTTTAAGTCAGGCAGGCGCATTTCAGCAGACATATTTGCGACTTTATGTTCTTTTTTGAATTTTAATTCATTAATTGCATCAAAATCTTTTTTGTGTAGCGATATAAAAATCCAATCTGCATTATCAAGCACTTCTTGATTTGACGAACAGACTTTAACTTCTGAAAATTGGGCAGCAAGTGCTGCTGCTTTATCTGCGCTTCTTGGAGAAAGGAAAAAATTATGACCTGATTTTTGTTTGCAAAATCCTGTTACTACCGAAGATGCTATCATTCCTGTTCCTATTATTCCTATTTTCATTTGTGCCTCCTAATTTAAGTTATCAATATAATGTCCAGTAGTCAAGGATCAGGGTTTCACTGCTCCCTGACCACTATTCACTTTCTTTATTATACCACTGTATTTTTTAAATTCAATATGTTATAATCACGCAGTCGTTATTTTATGCATAAGGATTTGAGACAATGATTTTACTGGGAACGATCACAAATGTAGTGTTAATTACTATAGGCGGTGTGGCGGGCGTGTTTTTAAAGCAATTCTTATCCCGCCGGATAGCAAATACTGTAATGCAAGGAATTGGACTTGCGATTGTTATAATAGGGATTAGCGGTGCTATGAGCTCATCTTTTACAATTGTTGACGGAAATATTTCAGCCGACCATGTTTTGCTTATGATAGTATCTCTTGCACTTGGGGCATTTATAGGTGAGTTGGTCGGTATTGAAAAACAGCTTAATAACTTTGCAAAGTTTTGCGAGGAAAGACTTACGAAATCAGGTGGTGAATCTCCGTCATTTGCTCAAGGGTTTGTTACTGCTACTCTTGTTTTTTGCGTAGGTTCAATGGCAATAGTCGGTTCGCTTGAAGATGGGATCAATAGAAACAGTGATATTTTGATTGCAAAATCTGTAATTGACGGCATTGCAGCGATGATTTTCGCTTCGACGATGGGGTTCGGTGTGATTTTTTCCGCTTTAACAGTCGGGATATATCAAGGAAGTATTACGCTTCTTGCAATGTATATTGCGCCTTACATAGATGATGTTGTTGTTGCACAAATGTCGCTCGTTGGGTCTATTCTTGTAATGGCTATCGGGCTTAACATGCTTGAAATTTCTAAAATAAAAGTTGGTAACTTACTGCCTGCGATGTTTATTCCTGCTGTTTATTATGCAATTCAGATTGTGTTTAGATAAAAACCCATTTTGTAATAAATTTGTAACTTAAGAAAGTCTTGACAAAAACAACCATCAGGTGTATTATCTCGATATACAACTGACGGTTGTTTGTTTTTTTGATTGTATATTATCCATAAAAAGGAGGAGATTTTTTGTTCTCAACAAGATTAAAGGCGCTTCGGAAGCAGCGTGCTCTTACACAAATAGACTTAGCGAAACATTTTAATGTTTCGCAGCAAGCAATAGCAAAATGGGAATCTTCTCAGTCATTTCCTGAATCTCGCACAGTGGCAGGTCTTGCGGAATTTTTTGATGTCAGTGCTGATTACTTGCTTGGTATTGCAGACTCAGTTTACCCCGCAAGCGCATTTTCAAGCGTTAAAATTATAGGTACAGTCAAGGCAGGTTATGATGCCTTGGCATATGAAGAAGACCTTGGAACATCTGCGGCCGAAGTTGAGGATGCTGATGCTCACCGTTATTTGATTGTTAAAGGTGATTCAATGGAACCATATATAAGGCATGGCGACTTGGCGTTGGTTAAGCTACAGGAAGATCTAAAAAATGGGGATCTTGGTGTTGTAATATATGGCGATGGAGATGCAACTTTAAAAGAATATTCCTATAAAAATGGTGTCGTTAGTCTAGTTCCTTTTAATGATGAATACGAAACGATAACAATCAGCGGGGATGATTTAGAACGTTTTCGGGTTTTTGGCAAGGTAATTGAGACGAGAAGTAAGTGGTGATGCCTTATGGACTTAATGAAAAAACTTATAATTCTCACAGATAGTGCAAAATATGATGCCGCTTGCACTTCATCTGGCGTAGACCGCCCGGGAAAAACGATTGCCGCCGGGTGTTGTCACGCTTTTTCTGCTGATGGTAGATGTGTTACACTGCTAAAAGTTCTTATGTCAAATGAGTGTATTTATGACTGTAAATACTGCGTAAATAGGGTAAGCAATGACTGTGAACGAGCATCTTTCACGCCTGCTGAACTTGCTGATCTTACGATAGAGTTTTATAGACGGAATTATATCGAAGGGCTTTTTTTATCAAGTGGGGTTATTAAAAATCCGGATTATACTATGGAACAGATGATAGGGGTTCTCGAACTGCTCCGCTATAAACATAATTTTTGGGGGTATATTCATGCTAAGACTATCCCGGGGGCATCACAAGAGCTAGTTAGTAAAATGGGATTTGTTGCAGATCGTTTAAGTATCAATATTGAGCTTCCAAGCGAGGAAAGTCTTAAACTTCTTGCCCCCGGCAAAAAAAGAGAAGCTATACTTGCGCCGATGAGGCAAATAGCAGTTGAAGGCGATATTAACAAGCAAGAAGTCGCCGTTTACAAAAATGCTCCAAGGTTTGCATCAGCCGGTCAGGCAACTCAGATGATTATTGGCGCAAGCCCGGAAAGCGACTATCAGATAATAAGACTTGCATCGGCAATGTATAACAAATACGCTTTGAAACGTGTGTTTTATTCTGCATACATTCCAATGGTTGAAAATTCATTGCTGCCTGCAATTGATACAAAGCCGCCACTTCTTCGAGAACATCGTCTTTACCAGGCAGATTGGCTTATGCGGCAATATGGGTTTGGAGCTGAAGAAATTTTAAGCGAAGAAACCCCTAATTTTAACCCATTCTTAGACCCGAAATGCAATTGGGCTATTAATAATATGCAGCTTTTCCCAATTGATGTGAACAAAGCGCCTCTAGAAGAACTTTTGCGTATTCCCGGAATTGGTCCGACGAGTGCAAGACGAATTGTTACAGCAAGAAGGCAGAGTAAGCTTGGAATTGCCGAGCTAAAACGAATCGGTGCAGTTTTAAAGCGTGCGCAGTATTTTATTATAGCTAATGACTGGAAGCCGATCTCTGGGATTAATAAAAGCACAGCAACGCAAGCACTAACTGATCCAAGGATATACTCTTTTGGAATGGAACAGCTTTCGTTATTTGACTCGCCTAAAACATATATGCCGATGCTTGGGTAGAAATTGATCCACTTTTTATTGTTCTTCACCCATTGACGAAAAATAGAAAGAAGTGTATAATTCGAAATTGATACAGTAGCTTGCCTTTAAACTGATTTTTTATGAGTTATAAAGCAGGCTGTGGTTATTTTTTGACTTTTATGGCTTAACTATAAAATGGAATTAGAGGTATGAAATGGTCAAATATAAATTTTTTGTTTTGTTGGCACTTATGGTAGCATGGATAATGCTTATGGAAGAACTTTCCTTAAGCTCTGTTATAATGGGCTTTTTAGTTGCTATGTTATGTATTTACTTTGGTAATAAATTCCTTCCATATAAAGATGTTAAGGATGTAAATTTTGCTAATTTTGCTACTTATCCTTTTTTCTTGATTGGTCAAATTTATGCTGCAGGGTTTTCCGTTATTAAAACTATTCTTAAAGGTCCGGTTGTGGATATTGTAACGGTAAAGACGCAACTTAAAAGCGATACCCTTCGTGTAGTTCTGGCTGATTCTATCACACTAACGCCGGGTTCTATTTTGCTTGATCTTGACAACAGAGATATCACGTTACTGTGGATAAGGGATAAGTATACTCCTGGAGATTCAAACACAGCTGATAAAATGCTAAAATATAAACTGGAACAAAGACTGATTAAAGCTGAAAAGAAGTAAGAACCTGTCTAAACATTAGGAGGGCATTATGTTTGTATTGTGGGCAATGCTAGGGCTTTTGACCCTATATGTAATCCGTGCGGCAATTGGTCCGTCTATATGGGACAGGCTTTTAGCTATGAACCTTATAGCTACAAAGACTATCATAATAATAATAGCTTATGCTTCTGTAGAGGGTTTGGCGTTTTTGATTGATTTTGCTATAATTTACGCACTCTTCGGTTTTATCGGTACTATTTTCATTGCATTATTTTTATCTGAACATAGGCTTGGCAAACGCAGGAGGGGTAAATAATGGATATATCCAATATTTTGCAGATTGCTGGCAACATAGCTATAGGCGCAGGAATCGCTTTTATGTTGTTTGGCGCAGTTAATCTGTTTCGTTTTAAAGATTTTTATCCGCGTATTTTAGTTACCTCAAAGATTGATACCGTAGGACTGCTAACCTTGCTTATCGGTATATGCCTGCACAATGGTATAAGCTTTTTTACAGGCAAAGTGTTACTTATCACAATCATCATTTTAATACTAAATCCAATGGTTGCTCATATCGTAGCTCGCTCTGCATATTTAGCAGGTTATCAATTGGAAGGTCAACTTGTTGATGATTCTGAAACTGATTCTTCTAAAGGAGAGTAACTATGCTAGAGGTTTTATTAGTATTATGGATTGTTTTAGCTATGCTTATAGTTTTTGAAAACAAAGCGTATCGTATTATCGTATATTTTGGGATTTTCTCACTAATAACTGCGGTTTGTTACCTGTTTTTAGGCGCACCTGACGTGGCTATGGCAGAGGCTGGTATTTCTGCTTTTTCCACAATTTTCTTTGTCATATGTATTGAGAGATATTACGGTAGAAAAGGTCAAACGCTTGTAGAAAAGCCAATCTCAATAGCGTTGGGTAAGCGATTTGCAAAAATTGTTTTGCCTCTGACTTTCACGATTGGTCTCTTTGTTCTGTTTATACACTTTATGCCAGACACATCTGTCAGCACTTATTTGAAAGAGCTGTACCTACTTAGGTTTATGGAAGATATAGGTGGTCAGAATGCTGTAAATGCGATATTGGCAGGATATCGAGTTTATGACACTTTATTCGAGGCTCTGATCTTGGTTATTTCGGTAGTTGCTGTGTCTCATATGTCATGGTCTGATAAAACATACGTGTCAGACGGTCGTCCTAGTGATATTGAAGGTTCAAAAATGGCTGTTCTTACAATGCGTATAATCTGCCCTTTGATTTTGCTTTTTGGTGCTTATATTATTGCAAACGGTCATATTTCTGCGGGCGGCGGCTTCCAAGGCGGCTTGGCTGTAGCATCTTTCTTCATCTGCCGTTATTTCATTTATGATATCTATGACATTCCGGTTAAAAAAGTTATAAAACTGGAAGAACTGATTTTCATTAACATTATAGTTGCTGCAATAATTGCAATATTTGTAGGTGCTGCGGCGTATTTGCCTGCGGAATTTCGGGAAATTTACCAAGGTGCATACCTTTTGACAATGAATATATTAATCGGGTTAAAAGTGGCATGTGGATTTTTCATCCTTTTCTATCGCTACATTGCGATAGAGAGAGGAGAAGAAACAAACTTGAATGTTAACAAAGGGGTGAAGTCATGATAGCAAACATTATACCTTTAGATTATTTTGCAGTCATAATGTTTTTTATCAGCTTTTTCGGCATCATCACTAGCCGTAATATTATAAAATCTATTATCTTCATACTGCTTATGCAAACGGCAGTAATTATGTTCTGGTTGTTTTTAGGTGCTCGTTACGGCACGGCTCCTCCTATAGTATATGAACTTGGAATGCTTGATGATCTTAGTGCATTTGCTGACCCTATGCCACAGGCTCTTATGCTTACGGCTATAATCATTGGTGTATCAGTTACAGCGATAAATATTACGATGCTTAACGCATTGTTTAGAAAATATAAAACTGCGGATTGGCTCATCATTTCAGATATTGCCCGCAAAGAGGAGTCGGATGACTAGCAAATGCTGACGTATTTTGTAGTAATTCCTGTTCTAATTGCGTCGCTCCTTTTCGTTTTTTCAGATAATAAATCAGCACGGGTTTTGGCGATAATTCTTCAGACAGCTTTTACCGCCTTTTCCTTCTACTTGGTCTTATTAACACGCGGGGGAGACACTGTAACAATTGTAGGCGGTTATATTGATTTTTTAGGGATATATCTGCGCATATACAGCGTATCTGCCGTTTTTATGCTGCTTACATCAATAATCTTTTTAGTGGTTGCTGTATATAGCTTTAACATGACAGACAGCCGAACCTTCTGGTTTTTGCTGTTTATTTTAGAGGCGGCTTTGACGGGGCTTTATTTTACCAGAGATCTGTTTAACATATTTGTGTTGGTTGAGGTCAGCACTGTCGTCGTTATAATCCTGTTGATGTTCAATCGGGAAAGGCGGCAAATGTTTGGCGGAATGGTCTTTCTCATGCTTAACATCGTCGCTATGCAGTTTTATTTGCTTGGTTTGGCATATGTCTATAAACTAACAGGTGCGTTTGATATTGCTTATGTGTCGGATGCAATTGCTTTATCTGATAGGGCTGATTTGATTCTTCCCTATGCATTGATAATGACAGCGATTGCTTTTAAGTGCTCAATAATACCGCTATTTAGCTTTACGCCAAAAACTCAATTATACCCTGCTGCGCCCTGCGCTGTTGCAGCGATACTTTCCGGGGTACAGATAAAAACTAATGTTTACTTGTTTATACGGCTACAGGAGGTTTTTGGATCTTTTGCTTCTCATGACTTTTTCCTGGTTGTAGGGATTGCCGCCAGTATAACAGGTGTTATACTGGCAATATCACAAACCAATATAAAGATGATTTTAGCGTATCATACAATGTCTCAAGTGGGACTTATAATAATTGGTCTGTCATCCGGAGGGTATTATTCACAAATAGGCGGGCTGTATCATGTAGTAAGTCACGGGATATTTAAATCTGCCCTATTTCTTACCGCTGGTATAATTTATCGCTCATATGGTACATGTGATGTTTATAAAATCAAAGGTGTGTTAAAGCGGTTGCCGCTCACGGGTGTAGTTACGCTAGCAGCAGTGTTAGGCATAACCGGCGCACCATTATTCATAGGAAGTGTTTCAAAATATTTTATTTCCTATGATGTTCCGACTTGGCTTATGTGGACAACTAATATCATCAGCTTAGGAACTATTATATCTTTCATAAAATATTCCGGGATATTGTTCGGAAAGGACAACGGCTTACAAGGCAAAGCTGTCGAGACAGACAAATGGAGGATTATACCAACAACAGCTTTGGGAATTATGTGTCTGGCAGGAGGCGTTTTTGGACAACAGCTGATAAATTTCCTGTTTGACGCTAATGTAAGCATCAGCCTATCAAGCTATCTAGAGAAGTCGCTAATTTTCTTTGCAAGCTTAGCGATAGGATATTTGATATATAAATATGCAGTAAAGGGTAATCAGGTTTTAAAACGTCTTGCTAATTTAAATTTCAGCTTTAAAAGCGTTTGTATGTCTATGGGAGTGTTTTTTGGTCTGACTTTAATCTTTGTAGGAATTCTTTAGGGCGTTTGTCTTTGTCTTTGCGCTCATAATCTTAAGGAGGGCAACATGCTTACCTATTTCGTAATTATCCCAGTATTGATATCAGTCTTCTTGTTCGTATTTTCCGGAGCAAGGTCTGCTCGTATCATTGCGGCTTTATTCCAATCGGCACTTGTCGCATTTACTTTTTATCTGTTTATGATAAGCCGCTATGAAACAGTATATACTGTAGTTGGAGAGTTTGACGGATTTCTTGGGATTATTTTGCGGGCAGATAACTTAGCAGCAGTGTTTACCCTGTTGTGTACTTTCATATTCCTACTTGTAACACTGTACAGTATTAACGAACGCAATAGCCGCACCTTTTGGTTTTTGTTATTTTTGCTCGAGGCTTCGCTAATTGGGCTATTTCTAACACGTGACTTTTTCAATACGTTTGTACTTGTAGAAGTTGGGACTGTTGTCGTTACAATTTTACTTATGTATGACCGTGAGCGTCGCAATATGTTGCCCGGCATGACTTTCCTTATGATAAATATAATCGTTATGCAGCTCTACCTCTTTGGCATGGGCTACTTATATATGCTGACAGGCACTTTAGATATGTATGGAGTGAAATATGCTATATCAGGTATTGATCGCTCTAATCTTATTCTGCCTTATGCGTTAATAATGACAGCGATTGCTTCAAAATGTTCTCTTTTGCCGCTTGTCACATGGCTGCCAAAGGTTAATTCAATGCCCGGTGCACGTTCGTCAATAGCAGCTCTTATGTCTGGTCTGCATGTTAAAAGCGGTGTTTATATGTTTATACGCTTTCAAGAAGTCTTCGAACCTATTGCAGCACAGGAATTTTTTATGATTATCGGTATAATAACTGGGATAGCCGGTGTTGTTTTATCTCTTGCTCAAAAGGATATCAAGCTGATTTTAGCATACAGCACAATTGCACAAATTGGTCTGATTATGATTGGGTTAAACATGGATTATGAATATGCTTTCTACGGCTCACTTTTTCACATAGTTAATCATGCGATATTCAAAACATCACTCTTTATGTGTACAAGCATGGTTATTATGAGATATCGCACTAAAAATATTGACGAAATTCGTGGTTTATGGAATACAAATAGAACTGTTGCAATTGCAACAATTTTGGCGATATTTGGTATTGTTGGTATGCCTCTGTTCAATGGATCTGTTTCGAAATACTTCATGATGGGCGGGGTAGATGGCTTGTTGGAATGGACAATGATTATTATTAACTTAGGAACAATTTTAATCTGTCTTAAATATTCGGCAATGTTTTTTGGAAAGCCTAACCGTGAACTTAGAGAGGTTACTACGGACTGGTGTAGACAGACAGCTGTTATGCTTTTTGGTATCGTATGTTTCGTTTTAGGCATTTTTGGCGAGGCGTTTAAGAACTTTGCGTTTAATTTGGAAATGCATGTTGATGCTCTTGGATACTTGGAAAAGGTTGGAGTTTTCGCCGCAAGCCTTGTGGCAGGACTTCTTATAACTAAGTTTGTATTGCGTGATGGTAAGATTCTAAGTTCTCTTCGCAATCTTGATATGAAATTTACAACTATTTGCGCTTCATTAGGTCTTTTCTTTGCGCTAACTGTGATAGTTACAGGTATATTTTAGACAACTCCGCAAAAAAAAATAAAAAAAAATAAAAAAACCCCTTGACGAGGTGATAAAAAAGTGCTATTATGACATTCGCTTCTGAAATAGCCGAGAGAAACGCTAGAGTGGAAGAGAGTAGAAACAG
>Ga0123352_10000848_pt1 | contig 38606 bp, 34 predicted proteins | sample TergutLab28metaG_FD_89700 | JGI IMG/M metagenome (GOLD analysis project Ga0123352, IMG submission 89700) | Labiotermes labralis P1 segment gut microbial communities from Petit-Saut dam, French Guiana - Lab288 P1 | ecosystem: Host-associated > Arthropoda: Insects > Digestive system > Gut ... | reverse complement strand
CAACTCATTTTAACTTACTGGATTCGATATAACAAACGCCATGGCCTCACGTACCGTATACACGTTGCGAATAAACTCATCCGCTGCTTTCCTACCCACAAGTTCCTCTAAACTGGCTTCGTTTTCTTCTAAAAATATCATAAATAACTCTTGATAAACTTCCATCACTGGTAACATCTCTGCTTCCACCAATTCTTCCCTGGTGTACTCTTGAAAAAGTGAAGCCATGCGCTTCGCATCCTCATTCATCTGAAGAACCCCCATCACCAAATCATGAAATGCTCTATCTTTTAACACCTTGTTTCCTCCAGTCCATCGTTGTTAATCTATTCAAAAACAAGTTGTTCAACTACCATTTGAGCATGGGCAGCTTTCAAGTAGGCAAACAGTTGCTCAACCCGTTCTTTGCCGATGCTCTTTTCGATTGCTTCTCGATTCTTTTCTAAATAAAGCAGCAATTCATCCATGGCAGCATCCAATCTCCGATTGCATCGATCAACCTCTACCTTTAGATGCCTTGGTAGGTCTGTGCTTAGTTCAACTCTTTTATTCGTCTCTTTGATGGCGATAAGACCCTTCTCCGGGTGATAGACCCTCATGTAACTCTCTGTCGATACAAGACGGCGTAATGCCTCCACGTTTTTAGACAGCTGCTGGTAACGGGCTTCATCCATTAAAAGCTCTAACTCAGCTGTTTCAAAAGCTTCTGAAAATTGCTCAAATTTCTTTAAAGCATCTTTGGCTAATTGGTTGGTTGCTTGGCTTTCAAGTTCAACTAAATTCATTTTCTCTATTCGGTCGTTGACGCCTTGGAGAAAATGGTTCATTTCTTCTATTGATTGATGCCTTTCTTGCGTTAGATTCATGGTTCTCACTCCCTGAGTTTTTTTATAAAAAATACTAAAAGCCTACGTTTAGCTTGGGGGTGTATACAGGTCAAGATAAGGTAGAAATAATTCGATTTGCAAAACAGGTCGAAACTTGATATACTTAAGTGTATTAATTAGTTGCACATTAAATAAAAACCACTAGCTTCAAAAGCTAGCCGTTTTATCTTTTTCAATTATAACTGAAAAAGGATGAGAAAACCGACTCACCCTCCGATTTCGACCTTTTTTACGTCCAATTTGACCCTTTTTGAGGTTGTTTTATCAGATTTGCTGATTTTCTAGGGGCGAAATTATTCCTAGGAAGGTGTTTTTTATGAGAAGAATTTTATTATCATTGATTACTGTTAGTGCGACTGCCTATGTAGGAATGGCGGAATTAACGAGTGAGATTGGTATTCAACCTGCTAGCCTCTGTGCTATTTTGCCCCTATTTTGCTTCAATTGATAAAATCAGTGCTCCGCTACAGGATGACACTGATTTTTATTTGATCGCTAACCATATGACAGGTATAATTTCTAAATAGTTTATCTTTCTCAAAGGATGTTAACCTTTCTGACAAGGCATCCATAAATTCCGGTGAAATTTTTATATTATAGATCACGAAATGATGAATAAATTCTGAATGGGTATACTCACAAGAGATTTCCTCTAAAAATAGTAGAAGTCCATCGTAAGAGCTGTTAGAAACCAGATCCACGGTTTCAGCTAGCTCTTTTTCTATTCCTTTCTTTGCCAAACCTTTCAATAAGAATAAATTGCCAAGAAGAAAGAGAATTACCACTACACTCAGAAATAATAGTTCTTCTGCAGTGAAGACAAAAGGAAATCCATAGATGATAAAAGCAATGAAAGAGACGGTGTTAAGCCAGAACTTTTTATTCGATAGATAAGCATATCCTTTATAGAGATAATGTTGAGAAACAAGCCAAATCACCACAACTAGTAATACTCCAAAGTTAACGACCCCAGGAACCGGAACAATTAAGTTAGGCAAAATAACAACCGCAGCTAGAAGCGTCATGAAGACAACGCTTAATAAGCCTTGCCGGATACCCGGCCTCTTAACAAGAAACAAGCCAATAAAGGGTAATAAAACATGCGAAATTAAATAGGCTAGCTCCCTTGCTACACTAATGGCAACCGTCATCCCTACCACATAACCAATAAACACAACCATGTTTTCATAGTAAATCCGTTGTCGATTCCGCCACAGTCCCCTAAAGGCCTCTTTCAAGTTCCTCCCATTCATATTAGCCAAAATCAAGTAAAGAGCTAGTAATTCCATGATGCGTTGCAATAAGACGACCAAGCTAAAATTTATACCATTCATTACCTAACGCTCCTTTTTCCTCGAAAATCCCTTAATGAACTTTCTACTTGTAGGCACAACCGTTCCATTATCTAAAATAAGAATCATCTTTTTTCGGACAACCTCCTTAATTTTCGAAACGTTAACCAACCAGCTCTGTTGCGATTGTTTGATGTAGCCTTCCAATTCATAGTCTTCAATAAACTGAGAAATAGGGAACTCGTAATGAAATTCCTCTCCTTCCCCATCCCCATTATAAATCGTGATGTTCCATCTTTTTGATTTATAGACACTAAAAATATCGCCAACGTCATACTCGTATTTCACACCCTTTTTGTAGATGATAACTTTTTTAGTCTGGGTGACGCTGACAATGTTCTTGGACTTAATCACGGCAATCATGAATTCATTGAAGTCAATCGGATAAGAGATCAGATCCGCAAAAGTATATTTCTGAATGATTTCACAGAGTAATTCTTTGCTTGCGTTCTCAGAAATAAAAATAACAGGTGCTTGTATTTTTCGACCGCACTGAAAATAATCGACGAACTTTTGTACAGAATCACTTAGTGGCTCGTCTGTTGCGATGATGAGTGCACCAAAGTAACGTTCATCCATCCTGTCTCGACCTTCGCATTCATTCTTTGCAACGGAGGCTTTATGCTGGTTTTGCAAATATTTAAGCGATTCAGATTCAATGGCACGGTTATTGGTAACAATTAAAAAACTTCCCAAATTGACCCCTCCCATTCCCAAAATTTATCGTATCATTTGATAAAAAGCATCTTTATTATATCCTAGCAGATTTATCGACAAAATAAAAGAGGTTTTGCATATTCAATCAATTTTTTTGTTTTAATTCTTATTCAAAATTTTTGACATTAATCAAATGTCGATCAATACCAATTAGGCATTTCTTCAAGAAATGACCTTACCTTCTTCTTGTAACTTCTGCCAAGCGGTGTTGATATCGAAGAATCATAAAATAAGTCGATTTTAGTAGTCTTCATTGACTTGATCTCAAAAGCATTGGCAAGCCAGCTTTGATGAGTTCGGATGATCTGATCTCCGATGTCGTAGCGTTCAATAAAATCATCGAGTGACCCCTCGTAGTAAAACTCACGTTCTTCCTCCATGTGTTTTTCAGAGTTCCAGTAGTAAATGTTAATGTATCCTTTTCGACTTCTATGAACACGCGTTATGTAACGAACATGATAGCGGTAATTTTTCCTCTTCTTTTTTAAGATAATCATTTTAATCCTGAGTCCCTTTGAGAATTGCATCGACTTTCCGATTAGTTCCATAAAGGTTTCGGAATCAAGAGGTTCTTGACAATATTTCACAAAGGCTTTTCTTGTGAAATCAAAGAACGCTTCAAGGCAAAGGTTCTCTGAAACGAGGATAAGAGATGTAAATTCCGTTTGTTTGATTTGAAGTTTTTCTACAAATTCCCGTGTTGCTTCGTCAATCTGCTCTCCAACTCGGATCACCGTCACATCAAAGAAGGCTTCATCGGTGATTTTATCCCCTTCTTCCACATCACTTGCATGAGAAACCGTATGTTCCGTTTCCAATTGCTTTAGCAAATCAGAATCGGATCCAAAAATACATTTGTCACTAACGATTAAAATCTTTCCCAATTTGATCTCTCCTAACGTATAAGATGACTTAAGTATAACACATTTTGACAGAAAACTGTCCTACTTTTCATCTAGTAGGACAGTCTCTTTCAATACCTCTAATTTCTACACCTTATCCGATAAACGGTAAGGCTCCCCAAATGTTACCAACCAGTATTCCAACAAAGTTTCCGATGATGACACCGTATAAAGCTACTAAAATCCCTGGTACAATTAACTTGTTCCATCTCATGGTCGCACACAGTGCCGCTACCGTTGGTGGTCCACCAATACACGCATCGATGGCTACCATCATGTTTTCAATGCGCCAGTTTAGGATTTTACCGATGGTAAAGATCACCGTACAGGCTAAAGCAAATACACCAAGGTAGGCAGCTAGTACAAGTAACCCTTGGCTGATGATCACGTTGATGTTCGCTCCTGCTCCTAGCGTTAAAAACCAAGCCGTCATAAATAGCGTACCAATTTCAGTTGACCCTTTTAAATTTCCTAAGAAATTAGGGAAGGCCGTTGCAGCAATGGTCGTGATGATGGTCATAACGATAAAGTTGTTACCGAATAATTGACGTGTCACAAAGCTGATTCCTTCTAACCCATTGACGTGCCTTGTCAGGATGGTTGACGCACCAAAAATTAAGAAGGCAACGGCTAGCGACTGAATAATGCTCGCCATGTCAATTTGGCTAAGGTCTTTTTTGCCCGACTCTACTTCGTTCATGTCTTCTTCATCGGCACCGTAACGGAACGTGCGTTTGAAGAATTTTGTTTTGTACATGAAGTTGAAGAACATGATCATCATTCCAACGAAGAAGTTTCCAGCAATGGTAATCCCAATGAGAAAGTCCTCGGATAGGGCGAAGACTTGAGAAAGAGAGATGACGTTAACGGTCCCTCCAACAAAGCCACCTACTTGAACCGCTGCGTATTCTCTAATTCCAGCTACGTTTGACCAGATGACCGGGATCAGTAAGGCAAAAGCAAAGGCCGTGATCGCTACAATGTTGTAAACAATCAGTTTTTGACCGGCTTCTTTGATGATCCTTCTAATGTCAGATTTAAACAGTAACATCGGGATCCCTAATGGCAATAAGATCCCACTCGTTGCCGCATAAACCGGTGACGTAAAAGGAATCACGCGTAGGTTTGCTAAGATTAAACCAAAGAAAATACATAAAACGGTAGCACCAATACGTGCGGCCCACTTCCATTTTCTTTCCATCGAAACCGCGACACCAACAATGATAGCAACGGCAGCCCACATTAAAATCATATCGTCGTATGCAATTAATGAATTCATTCTATTACTCCTTCTTTCTTGTCTTATTCTAGTTAGGTAATTGCGAAATGAGCAATCTGTATCACAAAACGGACGAAATCAAGACTTTTGTGATACACATCAAGCCATTTAGGTAATTCTTTTTACCTAAACACCATGGCTACTATATCTCTCTCTGAGTGGTTTTATCCTAGATGCCTTCGATATTTGCTAGAAATGGATAATTTCGCTATTTGACCTTGTGGTAAGGAAGGAATGCTTACCTTCGCAATTGCCTATTCCCTAGTTTATTCTACTTTTCATCGTTATTTGACTGGAAAATCAAAGTACGTATCTGGATGTGGCTCATTAGCTAAGGTGTAATGCCACCACTCTGGATCGTAAACGACAAAACCTGCTTCCACCATGGCATCTTTTAAGATGAGGCGGTTGTCTGCTTGTTCTTTTGTCACTAAATCCGTGCTATGACTCGAGACTTCACCAAAGAAATCGAAAGATGAACCCATGTCCACTTCTTGACCCGTCAACCGATCCACCAAGGTCAGGTCAACGGTGCTCCCTCTTGAATGCCCAGATCGTTCAAAAATTAAACCTTCTGGAATTAAGCGACTTTTACAAAGGTCAGGGTAAAATATTTTTTTCATTTTATCGTCTTCCAAGTCGGCAGCCCAACGCACAAGGTGATCGACGGCTCCTTGTGGACGATAGGTGTCCCAGATTTTTAAGACGTAACCTTTTTCCATCACGTGGTCACTTACTTTTTTTATGGCATCTGCTGCTTCCTTGCTAAGAATCGCAACGGGTGCCAGATAGTCGTCAATGCGAGCACCAGTAAAGTTATATGTGCTGTAATAGCGCATTTCCAAAATCACATCGGGTGCCACATCGGTTAAATAAACAAAGCCTTTAGGTAACGACCCATGAACCTCTTGCAACGATTTCATTCATCCGTCACTCCCTTTCTAAAAAAATCACATTTTTAGAGAAAAAAACTCTCCTAACATCCCCGCGGGCGATGAAAGAGAGTTTTCAATTGATACTAATTATAGTAAAGATGAAGCTTCTACGTAAGGGATGCCTTGATCGTCGGCAACTGCTTTATACGTACAGTGACCTTCTAAGGTGTTCAATCCTTTTAGAAGTGCTTCGTCGTCTAAACACGCTTGCTTGTAACCTTTGTTAGCAATCTGAACGGCATAAGGTACCGTTACATTAGTTAAGGCATAGGTAGACGTTTGTGGAACCGCCCCTGGCATGTTAGCTACTGAGTAGTGAACCACACCGTGCTTTTCAAAGGTTGGGTTTTCATGTGTCGTCACTTTCCCGCCGATGGTCTCAATGGATCCACCTTGGTCAATCGCGATATCGATAATCACCGAACCGGCTTCCATGGATTGCACCATTTCTTCCGTTACTAAGGTTGGTGCTTTTCTACCTGGAATTAAAACTGCCCCGATAAGTAGATCGCTCTCAGCTACACAAGCGGCAAGGTTAAACTTGTTTGACATGAGCACACGTGCTTCGTTTCCGAATAGATCAGCTAATTCGCGAAGACGCTTCGGGTTAACGTCTAAAATCGTCACATCTGCTCCTAGACCAACGGCCATTTTGGCAGCATGAGTTCCTGAGATTCCACCACCAACGATGGTCACTTTAGCTGGTGCTACACCTGGTACACCACCTAATAATTTACCTTTTCCACCGTATAACTTCGTTAGATACTGAGCACCTACTTGAACCGACATGCGCCCTGCTACTTCACTCATCGGCGTTAATAGTGGTAAAGAGTTATCTGCCAATTGAACGGTTTCGTAAGCAATCGAAACCACTTTCTTATCCATTAAGGCTTTTGTTAGTTCAACCTCTGGTGCTAAGTGTAGGTAAGTAAATAAGATGAGCCCTTCTGTAAAGAAGTCAAATTCTTGTGGTAATGGCTCTTTTACTTTCATCACCATGTCCTGCGTCCATGCTTCTTTTGCTGTATCGACAATTTTAGCACCTGCGTCCACATACATGTCGTTAGTGAATCCTGAACCTAATCCAGCATTTGTTTCAACAAATACTTCATGCCCATTTGCTACTAATTGTACAACACCAGCCGGTGTACAAGCAACACGGTTTTCGTTGTTTTTAATTTCCTTTGGTACTCCAATTCTCATTTTTTTGTCCTCCTCTTTCTGAGTCGCTCGGTTTCGGCGTCTCATTTAAGTCCGTTTGAATTGCAAAAGCCTTATATTTATGAAAAAAAATAAACTTTTTTGGGTTTCGCTTACATTAAACATACAAAGGGAATTATATCACATGATTCGCACCTTGTAAATGATTCTGTGAACTTTCTCTCTTCTACTTTTTAACGCTATTTTTGACAGGGAAAAAAGCAGTGATTTTGAGGGTCGTTATTTATCAAAAATCGTTGCAGACACGTTCTAGTGACAGATTGAATGTAAGAAACTTATTAAACCTTCGCTTTTTGTCCATTTGCGACATCCCTAAATGGCTGTCAGGTCTTTTAGCAATACGATGAAGGTGATTCAAAGAATTAATCCCTCAAGCGAGGGACTCTTTTTAGTGCGCCATTGATCGTCTTTCCCGGTAGAGTGACAAAAAGTGAGGCAAACCGGGAGAAAATCACGAGAAAAAGGAGTAAAATCTCAGCAAATGCCAAGGAAAAAGCTTTCATCATAGAAGAAAGTGCTCAAAAAGAAGCAAATTCTCCCGGCCAAGTAAGAAAACCTCTCCCCAAGCGGGAATCGAGGAATCGTGATCTAGCACAATAAAAAAAGAGCTGATCTCAACGCGTCACCTACTCGCCTTGATATCAACTCCTCTACTCTTTTTCCCAACGTTTTAAGTGCGGGTAGGGATTAAAGGCCCATTCCCGTCTCCCGTCAAATTTATAAAGTCCAAAATGGAGGTGTGGTGGGAATTTCCCACTGGTTCCTTCTTTTCCATATCCTGTTGCACCAACGGATCCGATGACTTGACCCGGTTCCACAATGGACCCTTCTTCAATGCCTTCTGCAAACCCTTGTAAGTGGGCGTAATACTGGTAAGTGTTATAAATGTCACGAATACCGATGCGATAACCACCGTATTTGTTCCACCCTATGATTTCAACCACACCATAAGAGGTAGAAAGGACTGGCACACCGTAACCTGCAAAGATATCGATCCCTTCATGCGCTCGCCTACCACCCCAACCACGGGCGGCCCCATAACCGTTTGAATAGCTATAATTATGCCACGTTGACACGGGGAAGGCACGTGCGCCTAAATCAATGGTTTCGAAATGTTCAAAGAGCCGCGCGATCCCTAGTACGATGCGAATCGCATCTTCGTTTTGATAATAAGCAGAGACGGCCTCTTCAAAGTCATCAAAAGAGGTCAAATAGTCGACCATGGCGTACATGACGTCTTGTTCGTTATGGATGTCTGCGATATTGTCACCATCGCCATCCCGACCCATTCCAGAAAACAAGTTAATCTTGATCGGATCGTCTTCGTAATCAAGTAGGGCTGCTGACCCCGACCACACATCCGGATCGATGCGAATGGAAATGGTGTCGTAGGACAATTCCGCTGCCGGCCCCTCTCTGAAAAGGGCAATGTTTCGCTCGTATTGATCAATGGCAGCAATATGATACCAAGGGATGCCAGAAGCGTATGCAAATTCCTCGTAAAACGTCATGCGTTTCTCGATCTCGTTTTGCTCACCTTCCGCAGCTCTCACGCGCAGGCCTGTCAAAAACAAAATTAAAATAATAGCCAGTAGGTAAGACCAACGTGGTCTTTTTCTCACTTCATAACGCTCCATTTTATATCCTCCATTTATTATTACCTTTACAGACAATTGCGAAATGCAATTTTATCAGCGGTTGTTTTCCTTATTTTCATCAACTATTCTTGATTCTAGGGAAAGCCAGCACGAGCTGTTTGCATTTCGCAATTGCCTATTATTGTCTTTATTATGCATCGTGAACCGAGTTATTATACGAATTTTCGACCATTTTTTTATGAACGATTTCCCGTATAATCTCAAGAGTCAAAGCAGTAACGGGAACGCCTAAGATCATCCCTGGAATGCCAAAGAAGTGCCCAAATAAGAGAATGGAAACGAGAACCCAAATAGCAGAAATCCCTATTTTGTCCCCTAAAATCTTTGGTGTGATCACGTTGGCATCGATTTGCTGAATGATCAAAATAATGACAGCAAATAAGAGGGCCTTCGCTGGGCTAATGAAAAAGATCATCACAGCAGAAGGGATGGCTCCAATAAAAGGACCAAAAATCGGAATCATGTTAGTGACCGCAACCATAAAGCCAACTAACACGGCAAAGGGGATACGAAACAAGAACAACAGGGCAATGGTCATCACCCCAACAATGAGAGAGTTAAGGAGCATACCGGCAAAAAAGCGTGTAAAGATTTCATTTCCTCGACGAAGCCACCTTTTAATCAGCGTCCATCTTCCTTCTTTCATTATAACCTGTCCCAACTTATTTGTCTGCCTTAGCAATTGCTCTTTACTCACTAAAAGATAAACGGAGAGAACCACACCAAGAACGATGTTCTTCAACGTTTCAACCATAATGACAAGGTGCCGCATTAAAAGTGGGACTAAATTTTGGTTGAAGGTGACGAATCGATCGATGGATGCATCCACCGTTTCTGTGATGGTTTCCACGTGATCGTCACGCATATCAAAACGCACTAAATGTCCTTCCATCTGGGTGATGATTTGCTCGCTATAGTCTGGGAACTCAAGGGTAAAATGATCCATGGCTTCTGCAATTTGTGGGGCTAAAAAGAATAGAAAGGCAAAAAGCACCGCCGTCACCGTTGCGTAGACTGCTAGCAAGGAAAAGAGCCGTTTCTTTATTTTCTTTTCGTAAAATACCAATAGAAAATTCAACAAATAAGCCAGGGTAAGACCGATGATAAACGGCCATAGTAAAGGCATCAAAGAAATCGCCTTCTGATTATCAAAAGATTTCCAGTAAGCAATCACAATCAATGCAACAACGATTACGTAAAAAGAAACCAAAACGTAGCGTCTGTTCCAAAACCTCCAATTCATACAAAAAACTCCCTCATAGACGACATTCCATCTATAAGAGAGTTTGTGTAAATTTCAGAAAATTATGTGTTTTTCTGTCGACTAATATGGATTGACTTTCGAAATGTCTTTGCCAAACGCAGCAATTTTCACACTAGACAAGGAACCGATCACGAAGCGTACTAAGACGCACGTTAGGAAGAGGTGACGCAGTATAGTGTGAAAAGAGCAAGCTTGGTATGACCGTTTGATGGTCAATCAGTATTAACTTCGTCAGAATAATCCAGATCCGCCAAACGCTTCAACTGACGGTAACGTAGTTGCGACCCGCGCTTGTTTTCCTCAAGTAACTCCGTCGCTTGCTCAGGATTAATTTTCTGTAGTTGTGCGTAACGGTCTTCGTTCATTAAAAATTCATGGTAACGATCCCAGTCTGGGTCTTTGGCATCAATCTTTAGTGGGTTTTTGCCTTCCGCTAAGTGTGCGGGGTTAAAGCGGTAAATTGGCCAGTAACCAGACTGCGTGGCTAATCCTGCTTGGTTCATGGTGTTAGCCAGTCCACCTTTAATGCCGTGAGCAATACAAGGTGCATAGGCGATAATGACCGATGGACCTGGGTGAGCCTCAGCTTCTAGCATGGCTTTAATCACTTGAGCTTGGTTAGCACCATGACAAACTTGTGCCACATAAACGTGTCCGTAAGACATAGCGATTCCACCTAAGTCTTTCTTCGTTCCCGGCTTACCAGCCGCTGTAAATTTCGCTAAAGATCCTGTTTTCGATGCTTTCGAAGATTGACCACCTGTGTTTGAGTACACTTCCGTATCTAAAACAATGATGTTAACGTCTTCGTTATTGGCAATCACGTGATCAAGTCCACCAAATCCGATGTCGTATGCCCAGCCGTCTCCACCTTGAATCCAAGTTGAACGTTTGATGATGTGATCTTTTAAATCTAAGGCATCCTTTGCTTCCGGGGCATCCACTTTTTCAAGAACAGCCTCCAGTGCTGGACGAATGCGCTTTGTTTCGGCACTGCTACCACGGTTTTCAATCCAGTCGTTAACAACGGCAGCATCTGCTGCGTCAAGCTGTGGCAGAATCGCTTCAAGGTCAATCTGAATCCGATCTCGAAGTGTCTCCGTTGCTAAGCGCATCCCAAATCCAAATTCTGCGTTGTCTTCAAATAACGAGTTTGCCCAAGCTGGACCATGTCCTTCCTCGTTTTTCGTATACGGTGTTGCGGGGTAAGATCCACCGTAAATTGACGTACACCCTGTTGCATTAGCAATGGTCATGTGATCTCCAAATAGACGGGTTAAGAGGGAGATGTATTGTGTCTCGCCACACCCTGCACATGCACCGGAGAACTCGAACAACGGCTTAGCAAACGATGATCCTTTAACGGTGTTCTTCGCTAATAAGTCATCCTTATAACTGACTTCGTTGAAGAAGTAATTAGAGTTCGCCAATTCACCTGCTTCGATTTCCTCGTTAATTGGCACCATTTCCAGTGCCTTAACGCCTTTTTTACCTGGACAGGTGTTCACACATACCTCACAACCTGTACAGTCTAAAGTCGACACTTGAATGCGGTATTCTAGACCATCTAAACCTTTTCCGATTGGCTTCAAAGTACGCGTTCCTTCTGGTGCCTTTTTCAATTCTTCTTCTGTTAATAAGTAGGGGCGGATAACCGCATGTGGACACACGTACACACACTGGTTACACTGAATGCAATTTTCATCTAGCCACCTTGGAATAAAGCTGGCAATGCCACGCTTTTCATAGGCCGTCGTTCCTTGTGGCATCGTTCCATCCACATAATCAGGATTAGCAAAGGTTGAGACCGGTAACGTATTCCCTTTGTCAACGGTGATCACATCAGCAATGTTTTGAACGAAATCTGGACGTGTCGCGTCGACTTCTACTACTTCCACCTCCAGGTTTGACCAAGCTGGATCAACGGTAACTTCCATTAAACCAGTGGCCCCCCTATCAATAGCGACCTGGTTTAAGGCAACGACATCTTCGCCCTTACGGGAATAGAGATCCGTTACGTAATCTTTCATTAGCTCCATCGATTCTTCGTAAGGCATCATTTGAGGGTTCAACTTGAAGAACGCCGATTGCATGATCGTATTCGTACGACGACCAAGTCCAATCTCACGGGCTAAGTTAACCGCGTCTAAAATGAAGAATTTTGCTTTTTTATCTGCCAACGTCTTCTTAAAGCTATTTGGTAGCCGATCCACAATTTCTTCTGGCGCTAAAACCGTATTGAGTAAGAAAGTTCCACCTGGACGAAGTCCTGAAATCATATCGTACTTACCAATGTAAGCATCTGCCGAACAAGAAACGAACCCTGGTGTTGAAACAAGATACGGTGCTTTAATAGGGTCTTTCGAAAAGCGTAGGTTAGATTTGGTTAGCCCTCCTGACTTTTTAGAGTCGTAAGAGAAGTAAGCCTGTCCGTAACCGCTCGTATTCTCACCCATAATTTTAATGGTATTTTGATTCGCACCAATGGTTCCGTCGGCACCTACGCCATAGAACAAGGCTTCGGTCACGTCCTCAGAAAGTGTGACGACACCTTCTACCGTTGGCAAAGACTTAAAGGTTACATCGTCGATGATACCAATGGTAAAGTCGTCTTTCATCGCGCCTGCTAGGTTGTCGTAAACCGCCACGATTTGACCTGGCGTCGTATCCTTTGAAGAAAGTCCGTAACGTCCACCAATGATTTGTGGTGCCTCTGGCTTTCCTGTAAAGATAGCGCGCACGTCTAAGCATAATGGTTCACATACGGCACCAGATTCTTTCGTGCGGTCTAAAACGGCCACGCGCTTGACGGATTTTGGTAGCACATCAAAGAAGTATTTTGTGCTAAATGGACGATACAAATGAACGGTCATCATTCCAACTTTACGGCCTTGTTTGTTTAAGTAATCAACGGTTCCTTTAATGGTTTCACATACTGAGCCCATAGCAATGATGATTTCAGTTGCTTCTGGGTCACCATAATAAACAAACGGCTTGTATTCACGGCCTGTAATTTCTGACACTTTCCCCATGTAATCCGCTACGATGTCTGGGATTTCATCGTAGTACTTGTTTTGTGCTTCGCGGTTCTGGAAATAAACGTCGTCGTTTTGTGCCGACCCTCTTGTCACTGGCTTACTTGGGCTTAAAGCACGTGCTCTAAACTTCTCAACCATGTCATAGTCGAGGAGGTTCTCAAAGTGTTTGTAATCCAACACTTCAACCTTTTGAATTTCATGTGACGTTCTAAATCCATCGAAGAAATGCAAGACTGGCATGCTTGCTTTAATGGCTGCTAAGTGAGCAACTCCACCAAGGTCCATGACTTCCTGAACCGATGACGTGGCCATCATGGCCCAACCGGTTTGACGGGTAGCATAAACGTCTTGGTGATCACCGAAAATCGACAACGCGTGGGTCGCTAAAGAGCGAGCCGATACGTGCATGACACCTGGTAATAGTTCACCGGCAATTTTATACATGTTTGGAATCTTGAGAAGTAAACCTTGTGACGCCGTATAAGTGGTCGTTAAGGCACCCGTTTGAAGGGATCCGTGAACGACACCAGCAGCTCCTGCTTCCGATTGCATTTCAATGACCTTCACCGGTGCCCCAAATAGGTTCTTCTTCCCCTGGGATGCCCATAAATCTGTATACTCTGCCATCGGTGTCGACGGTGTGATTGGATAAATACCTGCAACTTCTGTAAACGCATAAGATGCGTGTGCTGCTGCTTCGTTTCCATCCATTGATTTGAAAACTTTTTCTTTATTCATAAACTACTCTCCTCACTTTAGTGTAAGCAGGTTCATATTTAATGAACAATCGCCAATCTTGATACGCGCCAATTATAGCAAAAAAAACGAGGTTCTACTAGCCTTTTTATTCACAATCGTTAGTCTTTTCCTTCTTCTTTAATTTTTCCCAATATTGAGCAAAAGCACGTTCCGTCTTATTTTCTCCTGCGACGTAGTATGATCTTTCTTTTAATTCATCTGGCAAATACCGTTGCTCCACGTAGTTATTTTCGTAGGAATGGGGATATTTATACGTGGTTCCACGATCTAGTTTAGCAGCGCCTGAATAATGGGCGTCTTTTAAATGTAAGGGAATCTCACCCACTGATCCAAATTTAATGTCTGCTAATGCTTGATCAATGGCAACGTTAGCGCTGTTTGATTTAGGGGCTAAAGCAAGTAAAATACAAGCTTGAGAAAGGGGTAGTTTGGCTTCAGGAAAGCCGAGCTGCAACGCTGAATCGACGCAAGCTTTTACGATGACCACAGCTTGTGGGTAGGCCATCCCCACATCTTCTGATGCAACGGCAAGCAACCGGCGACAAATGGAGGTCATGTCTCCCGCGTGAATCAATCGTGCTAAATAATGGATGGCAGCATCCACATCGCTACCACGTAACGACTTGTGAAAAGCCGAAAGGGTGTCGTAATGGACGTCGCCAAATCGATCGTAAGAAAAGCCCGCCGTTTGAGTGCAGTTTCTAGCGACCTCTTTCGTTAAGACAAAAGCCTGCTCTTTTAAGTTGGGAAACAGAGCGATTTCTAAGAAATTCAATCCCACACGCAAGTCGCCACCCGATAGATTGGCCATGTACGCTAACGCCTCTTCCTCGTAGGTCGCGGTCCGTGCCATGAACTCGACCTTAACGATGTCAAAGGCACGCTTTAGCCCTTGTGTAATGTCTTCCGTGGTTAAACCTTTAAACTCTAAAATGGAAGAACGACTTAGAATAGCGCCAAAAATAGTGAAGTAGGGATTTTCCGTTGTGCTGGCGATCAACGTAATTTCACCATTTTCAATGTATTGAAGCACCGTTTGTTGCTGTTTTTTATTGAAATTTTGGATCTCGTCCAAATAAAGCAAAATACCGTTGGTCGCTTCTAAGGTGTTAATTTGGTCGATCACCTCTTTAATGTCGGCGGTTTTGGCGACGGTGGCATTCAGTTTAAAAATTTTCTTGTTCGAGTTCTTGGCGATGATATTCGCAATGGTCGTTTTCCCTGTTCCGGAAGGCCCATAAAAAATTAGATTAGGAATGTGTTCCACGTCCATGAGTTTTTTTAACATTCCCTCTGGTCCAATTAAATGTTGCTGTCCAACAACTTCTTCCAAGGTTATTGGTCTGACTAGATCTGCTAATGGTTTCATAATGCTTCCCTCTTTCCTTTATACAGTGCTACTAGTTATGTGATCAATAATATTTTCACCAATCTTCGCAAATAGCACTGTTTTAGATGAATATTTTCATCGGTTTTCACAAAAAGTAGGTATCGATGAAGTTTCTTTCTTTACATGAAAAAATAACCACCTAGGGGCGATTATTTTCACTCTATTATTCGTTCTTATTTACGGGTAATGCGTTCTACGTGGTCAAGCATCATTCCTGTTCCGATTGCCACACAGTGAAGCGGGTTGTCAGCAACAAAAACCGGTACGCTTAACTCTTCTGCGAATAAGCGATCTAAACCATGTAACAAAGCTCCTCCGCCGGTTAAAACGATCCCTTTGTCCATAATATCGGCTGCAAGCTCTGGTGGCGTTTGCTCCAACACGTTTTTCGTCGCATGTAAAATAATGCGAACCGATTCGCGTAAGGCTTCTTCGATCTCCGTCGAGGTTACCGTGATCGTCTGAGGGAGCCCAGATACCAAGTCTCGTCCACGAACTTGTAAAGCTTCTTCTTCCGTGTCTTTCAGATAAACCGTAGCCACACCAAATTTGATGTCTTCTGCTGTACGTTCACCGATTAATAATTTATAATTGGTTTTTAAGTAATCAATAATGTCTTGGTCAAAGCGATTCCCTGCCACTTTAATAGAGGCAGATGTTACGATGTCACCAAGAGATAAAACGGCAATGTCTGTCGTCCCCCCTCCAATGTCAATGACCATGTTTCCAGACGGCTTCGAAATGTCCATTCCAGCACCAAGTGCTGCAATTTTAGGCTCTTCTTCGATGATCACCTCACGTGCACCTGCTTTTTCAGCGGCTTCACGGATGGCATTTTTTTCAACTAACGTGATGTTACTTGGACAGCAAATTAGAATGGAAGGTTGAGTCAGTACCCCTTTAATCTTTACACTACTAATAAAACTTTTAAGCATGAGTTCTGTCGCTTCAATATCAGCGATAACACCATCGCGCATCGGCTTAATGACTTCAATTTTACCCGGCGTACGCCCAATCATTTGTCTCGCTTCTTCACCAGCTGCAATGACCTTACCTGTTTGTGAGTTTTTGGCAACAACGGAAGGCTCTTCTAAAACAACGCCCTTTCCTTTTTCATAAATCAAGACGTTCGCAGTCCCTAAATCAATTCCTATATCCTTTGAAAACAGCACGTTAATTCCTCCAAATCAAAACCAATTTCGCTTCATTTTTAACTCCCCCTATTATACCTGTCATGTTCGGCACGGTTGTTACACAACCTAGCTTCTCGATGAGTGGCATTAAGGAAGACTAATCGACCGAACTAGTCGTTCGAAGTCTTTCTATTATAACCCATTTTTTCATCTGTCTTACATTTTAACATACTTATTTTGATTAATCTACCGTATTCCCCTACTTTTCTTTCAGTTCTCACATTTTTCTCGTTTTCTACGAAAAAAATCTTACTGTCCAGACAGTAAGATTTTTTTGTTTTCTATTAACTACCAGCTTGCCGGGAAATTGACCCAATTTCTTGGATTCACACTTCTACCCCAGCCCCAACCACCTGGGTGCACTTCAAAGTGTAAGTGGGCACCAAATGAATGACCGGTATTTCCTTTGTTTCCAATGATTTGTCCCTGTGATACTTGAGCACCTACCCCTACTGACATAGCGCTTAAGTGCGCATATAAGGTGTCCACACGTGAACCGTTAATGTTATGTGAAATGATGATGTACCAACCTAAACTATTGTGCCACTGCGCCGTTGTAACAACACCATCTGCTACCGCTAAAATTGGTGCTGTTGTATTGCCTGGTGTGACCAAGTCAACCCCAGCATGGTGTCCACCACCGCGTGGCCCAAATTCTGAAGAGACGCGTCCAGAAGCAAGCGGTCTAATCATCCCACTGTTACTTGGGGTTCCACCATTACCAGACCCAGTTGATCCGCCGCTTGCAGATCCTGAAGACCCAACCTGTGGGGGTGGCGTTGCGTTAAGAATCGCTTCTGCCGCCTCAGCAACGGCAATGGCCTCTTCCTCTGCCATCCGATCTTGGCTCAATGCATATAAACCATCGCGCAAGGCTGCTTCTTGCTCAAGCAAATTCGCTTGTGCGACTTCAAGTTCTTCTTGCTCTGTTTCAAGTACCTCTTGAGCCGTTGCTAATTCATCGGCTTCCTCGTATAACGCATCGATTAATTCCGTTTGGCGTTCCTCAAGTTCTACTAATTCATCCATTAATTCAGCATCTGTGCTAGCTACTTCTGAGAAGAACCTAACGGTTAAAACTAAATCCGTTAAATTTTCAGATTCGCTTAAAATCACGAAAAATGAGTTCGGTTGATGCCCCATGCTCTGAACCAATCTCAAACGCTCAGCGACTTCGCCACGCAATTCTTCAATCCGTTCTTCTGTCGCTTCAAGTTCTGCTCTTCCTGCTGTAATGCTTTCTTGCAAGTCAGTAATTTCGGTTGTTAATTCCGCAATGGAAGACTCTAGCTCGGCAATGTCTGCCCGATACTCTTCCAATTCTTCTTGTACTTCTGATAAGTTTTCATTTAATTCATCTTCTTGTTCTTGAATGGCTGCAATGTTAGAGCGTGCTGCTCGCGCCTGCTCTTGACACTCTCTAGCTGTCACACACGTTTCTCTCCCGTGAACATCGGCTGTTACAAAGTGTAGACTCATACTAAACGTTGATACAAGTAGCAATGCTACTAACAAAACCTTAGTGCTAATCTTCTTTATCATTTTCGTAAAACTCCTTTTGAATCATGCCCCCAAAAGAATACGTTCCCTACTATTTTACAATAAATCGCGTGTTATTTCAACAGGCAAGGCGCTTTTTCTTAGGGCTGGAACAAAGCAAAACCCCTTCTTTTTATTGTAGGCTAAGGCTCTAAGGCTACTAAAGTTTTATTGAAATTAATTTCTATTTTGCCACAAAAAAGTTGCTAAGTTAACTTTCATTAACCTAGCAACGCTCTTCCTTCGTTATTACCAGCTTGCTGGAAAGTTAACCCAATTTCTCGGGTTAACACTTCTTCCCCAGCCCCAGCCACCTGGGTGCACTTCAAAGTGTAAGTGGGCTCCAAACGAATGACCGGTATTCCCCATGTTTCCAATGATTTGCCCCTGTGAGACTTGGGCACCTACCCCTACTGACATGGCACTTAAGTGGGCATATAGCGTATCAACACGCTGACCATCAATGTTGTGCTCAACGATGATGTACCAACCTAAACTATCGTGCCACTGTGCTACTCTAACCACACCATCTGCTACCGCTAAAATCGGTGCCGTTGGATTTCCTGGGGTCACTAAGTCAACCCCAGCATGATGGCCCGTACGACCATTTAGTGTTCTCATACCAAACTCTGAAGAGACACGTCCAGAAGCGATCGGTCGAATCATCCCACTGTTGCTTGGCGTTCCGCCATTGCCAGAACCTGTGGTGCCAGAAGGACCAACTGGTGGTGCATCTGAGGCACTACGAGCTGCTTCCATCGCTTCAGCGACAGCAAGTGCTTCTTCTTCTGTCATTCGGTCCTGATTTAAGGTATACAGTTCGTCACGCAATGCCGTTTCTTGCTCAAGCAAGTTCGCTTGTGCTATTTCAAGTTCACTTTGATCTGCCTCAAGCCCTTCTTGAGCCGTTGCCAATTCATCGGCCTGTTCGTATAAAGCATCAATTAGTTCGGTTTGTCGCTCTTCTAACTCGATTAACTCATCCATAAACTCGGCATCTGCATTTGCCACCTCTGAGAAAAATCTAACGGTTAAAACTAAATCCGTTAAGTTTTCAGACTCACTTAAGATCACAAAAAGCGAATTTGGTTGATGCCCCATGCTTTGGACCAATCTCAAACGCTCAGCGACCTCACCACGCAATTCTTCGATGCGTTCTTCTGTCGCTTCAAGCTCTGTTCTTCCTGCTGTGATGCTCTCTTGCAAGTCAGTAATTTCGGTTGTTAATTCCGCAATGGAAGACTCTAGCTCGGCAATGTCTGCCCGGTACGCTTCCAATTCTCCTTGTACTTCTGATAAGCTTTCATTTAATTCGTCTTCTTGTTCCTGAATCGCTGCAATGTTAGAGCGTGCTTCTCGTGCCTGTTCTTGACACTCTCTAGCCGTCACACAGGTCTCTCTTGCGTAGACATCAGCTGGTGCAAATTGCCCCCCTAAACTAAACGTTGATACAAGTAACATCAACCCTAGTAAAACCTTCGTACTCGTCTTCTTAATCATGGTGTAAAACTCCTTTTGAATCGTACTCAAAAAGAATACGTCCCCGAATATTCTACAGTAAATCACACATTGTTTCAACAGGCAAGGTCATTTTTTTATCTCTAAATCAAAATGAAAACTCTTCTTTTTCTTGTGGGTTAAGGCTCTAGCACCGTTAGAATTTTATTTAAATTAATTCCCATTTTACCGTTACGAACGTCCAGATTCCCTTCAATTACGATGACTTTGCTCGTCAGTTCTTTATAGCTCGGGTTGTAGCTTTTTGAAAAAATGGTCACATCGATTCCTGTTGTTTCGTCGCCAATTTCCATAAATGCCATCAAGTTCCCATTTTTATCTCGAATCTCTCTTACACGGTTAACAAAGCCCGCACAAAGAACCCTCCCTCTAGGTTGTTCTGGTAAATTAGAAGGGGTTAACCATCCCTTGCCTTTAATCACTTCTTGATACAGGTTAATCGGATGGGCGTTTAAATAGAACCCTAACAATTCAAATTCCCGCTCCATTTTGAGAATTGGATCGGCTTCAACTTCCTCCACTGGGTTCATCGTAAAGGAGCTTTGAAGTAAACCTCCATCGTAAGTGATGTAATCTAACGCTCTGGGTAAGTTAGCATGCAACGTCTCTTTGGATCCAAATTCACCCAAGGCGCCCACGTCAATCAAGGCAGTTACAATTTTTTCATTTAGAATCGGTTGCGTCCGTTTAATGAAATCATAAAAACTTACGAAGGCTCCCTTTTCACGCTCGGCCAACAATTTGTTGGCTACCTCTTTCCCAATGTGTTTAACGGATAAAAAACCTAACAGAAGTTGGTCTCCTTTTACTGAAGCAACGTCAATGCTATGATTTATTTCAGGGACAACCACCGAAATTCCAAAGCTTCGGGCCTCCTTAACGACTTCAGCGATTTGCTTCGTGTCATTCATGGCAGTTCGCAAGCTAGAAACAAAGAAAAATTGCGGGTGGTTCGCCTTTAAATAGGCCATTTCATAAGAAATGAAGGCATAGCTGGCCGCATGAGAACGGTTAAATCCATAATTAGCAAATCTCAAAATCAATTCAAAAATTTTCGCTGACACTTCTAACGTGTAGCCTCGCTCCACAGCTCGGCGGGTAAATTGTCGCCCTTCTGCCTGGAGCACACCCGCATCTTTCTTAGAAATGGCACGCCTTAAAATGTCAGATTCGCCTAAACTGTAGCCGGCAACCAAAGAAGCGATTTGCATGATTTGCTCTTGATATACAATGATCCCATACGTGTTCTTTAAAATCTTTTCTAAATTTGGGTGGTCATAAGAAATGGCTTGCTGACCATTTTTACGAGCTGCAAACATGGGAATGTTCGCCATGGGACCAGGCCTAAACAAGGCGAGAGCCGAAATGATGTCCTCCAAATTGGTCGGCTTAATTTGACGGAGTGCTGTACGCATACCAGCAGATTCCAGTTGAAAAACACCGGTTGTGTGAGCACGTGCGATTAACTCATAGGTCTTCGCATCATCAAAAGGGACACGGTTGATGTCAAAAGCTGGGTCACTATTTTCTTTAATTTGCGTTGAAATTTCCTGAATCATCGTTAAATTACGTAACCCTAAAAAGTCCATCTTTAAAAGTCCGATGTCTTCCAAGTCTTCTGCCTCGTATTGGGACAAATAAACATCGGTGCTTCCTTTCGTGAGCGCTGTAAAGTTACGTAAATCCTTGGGTGAGATAATGACCCCTGCTGCGTGGGTGGAAATGTGACGTGGCATTCCCTCTACCTTCATGGCTTTCTCGTACACTTGCCTCAAAGTTGGATGCATTTCTAAATAAGCCACCAATTGCTTGTTCTCCCTCAAATTCCCTTCAAGGGTTGCCCGAGAAGTTAAAAACTTGGAGACCGCATTAATCGCCGCTGTTTGCAAGCCATGAACCCGTGCGGTGTCTCGCCAAGCTGATCGGGTTCCAAAGGTTCCAAAAGTAGCAATTTGACAGACGGTGTATTCCCCGTACTTCTTTTGAACGTAGTCAATCACTTCGTCGCGGCGGTCGTCTTGAAAATCAATGTCCATATCCGGCAAACTAATCCGTTCTGGATTCAAAAATCGCTCAAAGAGCAAATCAAATTTAATCGGGTCAACCCCCGTAATCCCAAGAACATAGGAAACCAAAGAACCTGCTGCCGATCCACGACCTGGCCCTACTAAAATGCAATTCTGTTTCGCATACTTTACAAAGTCCCAAACGATGAGGAAATAGTCGGCAAACCCCATGCGTCCAATGACAGATAACTCGTATTCCAGTCGCTGCATGTGGACATCCCCTAGCGTCTCTCCGTAACGTCTAGCTGCTCCCTTTAAACAAAGAGCACGTAAATAATCGATCGCCGCCCGCCCCGTTAGCACCTCAAATTTAGGGAGCAAGTTCTTTCCCAATTCAAGATCGACGTGACAGTCGTTAGCAATTTTAACGGTGTTTTCCATGGCCTCTTTTAAAAACTCATCGGACTCAGACAATAATCGAGCCTCTCTTGACGTTAAAAAATGAAGATCCCCAGATGTGTTGACCTGACTAACGGCCGTATTCTCTTTAATGGCTAACAACACTTTATAAAGGTTCATATCGGACGCATCTAACATGCGTACATCGTTTAAGAACACGAAAGGAAGTCCCAGTGCCGACAGCCGTTTGGCAGCATCAACCTCGCCTACAGAAGAAATCCCTAGATATAGATGAGGGACATCAAGACGCTCCACCGACCTTGCTGTCGCAACGTCTACACAGACGATCAAATCGTTGGCGTATTTCAGCACTTGAGATCCGAGAACAACACCATCCAAACCTGCGTCGCTGGCTAACTTCAACAACACCCGATACCCCGTTATGTTCCGTGCAAAAAGCGTCCATTTACTGGACGCTTCACCAACACTAACGTTTAAACTTATGCCAAAAATGGGTTTGATGCCAGCTGCTTTGGCTAATCGATAAAATTTCACGGCACTATGCATGCTGCCATCTTCAACCAAAGAGACTGCCTTTAACTGACGGTCCTGTGCATAACAAATTAAAGCATCAATGGTGATCGTGCTTTCTAACAGTGAATAACAGGATCTTGTTTTCAGATTAATAAATGCCATGCTACCATCACCTAACTAAGTGCCCTTTTCCTTTGTTTGAGCAAACCCCATTCCCCAACTGTCCCTTTTTACCCCGCTACCAGTCAAAAATCGATGCGACAGGGGTAATCGCCAACCTAAATTCTACTCCTCATAGAAGTACTTGCACAATAAATCAAGCTCAATGAGTAAGTCATCGGCGGTTTCCCATTTATCAAGCATCGCTCCCGATGCTTTTGGATGGCCGCCTCCATTAAAGCGTTCTGCTAGTTCGTTAATAATTGGTCCTTCTGACCGGATGTTAGCCCTAATCTGATCTTTGTCTTGCTCAAAAAAGCAGACACGGACGAGAATCCCTTCGATGTTGGCCAGTACATCTACCAACATACTCCTTGTACCGGTGGTCAACCCGAACTCTTTTTGGACGTCTTTTGACATTTTAAAATAGGCTACGCCATGCTGGGTGACTTCAAAATTATTTAAAACATAAGCTTGCGCTTTTAAAACGTTCAGTGGCTTACGATATAAGTTCCGACTAATTTCATTGACATCGATGCCTAAAGAAATCAACGTTTTCGCCGCTTCAAAGGTTTGCGGCTTAACGGTGTCGTATAAAAAACGCCCGGTATCGGAAACAATGCCCGCATAAAGCAACGTCGCTGCCTCTTTCGAGATGGTCCAATCGTATGCTACTGCTAAGTGAACAATCATTTCACAAACGGAAGCGGCGTCTGTATTCACAAGGTTAAGGTTTCCGTAATGGTTATCTCCTGGGTGGTGATCGATCTTAATGAGATAACTTCCTTTACTGAAGTTTTTGTTGTCGATGCGATCTGAATTGGCCGTGTCGGTCACAATCACGAGCGCATCTTTATAAAACTCCTCATCGGCCTGATCCATGATTCCTAGCCATTCTAGGCTTTTTTCCTGGTAACCAACGACGCGCACGTCTTTTTCTTCCAGGTTGTCTTCGATCAATTTTTTAAGTCCTAGACTTGACCCTAAGGCATCTGGATCTGGGCTGATGTGACGATGAATCACGATTTTGTCATGCTTTTTAATTTTTTCTAATATTTGATGTTGTACACTCACAAAAATTCCTCTTTCTATTGGATCTCACTAATATTATAGTAAGGATCACTACAAATAATGTCACCAGTATACCACACTTTTTCGATTTGTGTTAGTCACAGGCTCACATTATTTTTTGAGCGTCCCATTCATTTGCCTACACGATAACCTTTCTCAAAGCATCCTTCACTTTCACCTCAAAATGCCCCTTGCTCAGCAGAAGCAGAAGTTAAAGGCTATAATTTATGGTTGCCTAACGTTAAAATCAAGAAAAATCCATGTCGAAAGGTCAAGAAATTTGCATTTTTCACCACAACTTTATATAATGGGTAAGTACATCATAGCGTTTATACACCCATGTGGTCAGCGATGATGTGCCTTTCAAAAATTTATAAACTAAAGGATTGAAATAAAATTATGAAAATGATGAACTGCCCTGAATGTGGTTTAAAGATTACCGATGCTCAAGACGAGTGTCCAAAGTGTCAAACTAAAATCGAAGACATCGTAGAAGAGGTTGCTTCTGAAAGAAGGGTGGATGAAGTTAACAATGCCCACACAGAAGAGGACGTAACAGAGGAAACTCTATGTGAAAACTGCATGGCCCCTCTGAGCGAAGACCAAAACTTCTGTCAACTATGTGGCGATACGGCTAATGCCATTGAGACCCACGACAACCCAGTCACACCAAAAACAGATGTAGAAGCTAACAAATGGGTCGCTGCCGTTGGATATGTGTTCTTTTTCTTCCCCTTCTTCTTTGGCTATTACCGAAAATCAAAATTTGCTAAATTCCATGCCAATCAAGCGCTGGCGCTCTTCCTTTCAACTCTTGCGTTGTTCTTGACCTTACTTGTGTTTAAAAACCTGGTTGATTGGCTCTGGGAACCAGCAGCGAATGCAGACCTACCTTTACTTGATTTAATTGGATCACCCGACTTACTCCCTGAAACAGGTCGTGGATTCTTTGGCACACATGGGACGGGTGCCTTCTTACGTATTTACTTAATTGCGATGCTCAATCTATTACACCTCATTCCTTTTACCTTTATGATCATGGGAATCGTGAATGCTGTCCAAGGTAAGAAACGACAACTTCCAGTGATTCGTCGTTTCACAAAATTCATTCAATAAAAATAAAAAAGGTGAACGCTATGTTCGCCTTTTTTACTTATACTAATTCGTGTTTAAAACCCATATCATAAAACGCTGAGATTTTCGATCTAGACAAGGAAGTACTTTGCGTGGCGCACCCAGAAGGTGCGTTAGCGGAGCACTGACGACGTATAGAACGGAAAGATCCAGTTTTTGTAAGGCTTTAATGCGAATTAGTATTATCTACACATACACGGACGTGGGCACCCACACGGCTTCGCTGGTCGCGTCGTCGCTGGACCACATAGCCCATGAGCATGAGTAAAGATCTCATCTGCTTGTTTTTGTTCTTGTGCCACATACTGGTGATGGCTATGATAGTTGTGAATGTCCTGCGTGATGACTGGTTGAATGTGTTGCACGTTCTTGTGGTGGTGGAAAATATTTGGCGCTGCAACAATGGCAGGCTCTACAACAACTTCTGGTTGTGGGCAGTGCTCAATGTGACATCCGCCTCCAAAAGGTAGTACTGGTGTTTCCAACATCATCGGCATGTGATGTCCCATCATTTTTTTATGACAACCCATCATCGGCATTGGTCTTGCAAAACAATTGCGTCTAAACATTTCTAATTCCCCTCTCTAAACATTTCAGGCCGTACTCCATTCATTAGCCCGGATAAAACTTACATTGTCATTATATTAAAAAAGGGATTTTGTCGGTATGGTTTACGCCTAATTTCCGATTCAACCCCTTTTATTTTATCGCTAAATTTAATCTTTCGGCAGTCATTGTGGCCGCTTTTTTGGCGACAATTCCAACGTAGTCCACGCATTGATTTTTATGCTCACCTTTTTGAAGATTTAGCCCCTTTGTTAAAAGACGACAGCAGATCACTTTTTTCCCAATCGCCTCTTTAAAATGGTCGTGAAGCTCTTTAGCAAACGCTCTTGTTTCCATGGCATCTGCTTCTAAGTCACAGCGTCCAAACAAAAAACCTAATGCCATCACACCACCTGATAAAGCACCACAGGTACAACCTGCGTGACCCATCCCGCCAGAAAAACCAGAAGCCATTTTAATGACATCTCGCGATACTGGAAGCTCCAACTTTTCTACAAAGGTACCAACTAAAGCTTCTGAACAAGAAAAACCACTCATATATAACTCTCTCGCATAGGCTTCAACTTCACTTACGTTTATTTCCTTTTTCATAATTAAGTCCCACTCCTTGCCAATTAGTTTCCCTATGAGTGGCATCAAGAAGAATCACAATTCGTATCACTCATCTAGCTCTTCTATTATAGGTCCCATTGCTAGCTTTGTAAAGCGAAAACACAGCTACTGATAGTTGTAAAATCTCTGCAATAGACGTATAATAGATGTATCTTGAACATCAAAGTTCAATCTGGTACATCTCAATGCCACTCATAGGGAAACTTGGGTATGCTAATGCCCAGTAGTTGAACGTGACAGGTACAATATTAGTTAGGTCATCAGGAGGTTTCCCATCCATGTCAATGTCTTTTTTCGAAACGTTAAAAGCCCACAATCCCATTTCCATCGGGATGCGAACTTTTAAAACGTGGTTAGCTGTTACCTTAACCGCCAGTATTTCTTTAACTTCTCTCATTGGGAACCCGTTTTATGCCGTTATGGGAACCGTGTTTGGTATGCAAAATACCGTTTCCCACTCCTTCGAAGTCGCGAGATGCCGTATCATTGGGACAGCAGTTGGTGCCTTTATCGGCTTTTTATTTGCTTACTTTGACCTCACTTCTCCGCCACTGCTGGCTCTTGCCATTGTGATGGTCATCCTCGCTTGTGGTCTTCTAAAAATTGAAGAAGCCATTTTCATTACCTTCACTTTATGCTTGCTGATCATGCTCAACCCTAACCGGGAAGGTGGTTTGTTTCTTTATACAGCTTTTCGTGTTGTCGATACCGCCATTGGTCTTGTGATTGGAGTGGTCATCAATTACTACATCGCACCACCTAACTACCTTAAAGACTTGACCCTGAAACTTGACAATTTCTATGCCTTAACAGAAAAAGTAACAACAGATCGCTCTCTTTTTCCAAAGCTAAAAAAAGAACTGGCTGATTTAGAATTTCTACATAGCAACTACCAAGCAGATTCAAAATACGATCAACATAATCTCAGTAATGAAAACATTGAAAAAGCCGTTGAGGCCTGCAGCTATCTATACATCCACCTCCGTCACTCCACACCAGATGCTAGTGTAGCAAGAGAATACCATCGAATTTTAGCAGAAGATGCTCTCGTTTACTTAAAGAATACCATCGACGAACTGAAAGGAGTTCTCTAAGATGCCTCTCCACATTGTTTTATACCAACCAGAAATCCCGCCTAATACAGGTAACATCGCCAGAACTTGCGTAGCCACCGATGTGGAATTACACCTGATTCATCCATTGGGATTTGACATCAGCACTAAAACCGCGCGTCGAGCCGGCATGGACTATTGGGAACATGCCGTTGTCCACGAATACCAATCCTTACAGGAGTTACTTTCCGCCCATCCCCTCGCTACGTTTTATCTCATCGAGACCGGTGGTAACAAAGTTCACAGCGATGCTGACCTATCTGATGCCAACGAAGACATTTTCTTCGTTTTTGGTAGCGAGTCAAAAGGACTACCTAAAGAATTCCTCAACGCTCATACTGATAAAATTCTAACCATCCCTATGGGATCAAAAGTCAGATCACTCAACCTCTCAAACACAGCAGCTATTTTAATTTACGAAGCTTTGCGTCAACAAAACTACATCAATATCTAGGAGGTTTCAAACCATGATTTATTCTTACAAAGACAAAGCGCCTAGCGTTTCAGACTCAGCTTTTATTGCCGATTACGTTACTCTCATTGGTGACATTGAAATCAAAGATCAGGCCTCGATTTGGTTTGGGACTACCATTCGCGCCGATCTCTCAAAGGTGACCATTGGTGAGGGAAGCAACGTTCAAGAAAATTCCATCCTTCACAGCGATGGAGAACCTCTAATAATCGAAGATCATGTCACCGTTGGTCACGGTTGCATCCTTCACGGTTGCACCATCAAAAAAGGAGCTCTCATCGGAATGGGAGCCACGGTGCTAGATGGCGCAGTCATTGGTGAAGGAACCCTCGTCGGCGCCGGAAGCCTTGTTACACCTGGAAAAATCATTCCACCTAACAGCCTCGTGATGGGCAGTCCTGCCAAAGTCATTCGCCAGTTGACTGATGCTGATACAGAGCACATCGCTCGAGGTAACCGAGACTACGTTAAAAAGGGGCAAGAGTACAAGGAAATGCAAAAAGCGACTTAAAACAGTCGCTTTTCTTTCGATTCAAAATCCAATAATCTTTCTTTCATAAAGGTTTTATCGCCTGCATATCCCGTGTAAGCACCACTAGCACTCAGTACACGATGGCATGGTACAATAATCGCAAAATGATTCGCTCGACACGCTCCACCTGCCGCTCGAAACCCTTTGGGACTTCCTGCGCGACGGGCAATCTCTTTGTAAGTTAACACTTCACCATAAGGGATCGCTTGTAAGACGTCCCAAACCTTTTTTTGAAACGCGGTGCCTGTGACTAAGAGTGGTAAATCAAAAGCTTCCTTTCTTCCTGCAAAGTACGCTTCTAATTGTTCAGCTGCGTCTAATAACACGTCATCCTCACCTAGAGGAATTTCTACATCTACTTCCATTGACGTTTCGTCGTATAGGAAATCGGATTTAATTAAATGCTCTCCATTGGAAACAAGAATCATTTCTTTACCAAAAGGTGTTTCGATTATTTTCTTCTTCATTGTTGTCTCACCAACCTTTGGGAAATCATACCACATAGGAATCCAATTTTCTATAGATGGACACAGAAAAAGAAGCTAACGATTGCTAGCTTCTTTTAATCGGAAGAATCAATTATTGCTTCTTCTTTAGGTAAGCACCGATACCTGCTAATGCAGCACCAGCTAAACCAACGTTAGCTGCTACGATACCTGTTTGTGGTAAACGATTACCCGGAGTAGTTGCTTCTGGAGCTGTAGTTGCTTCTTCAGCTGGAGCAGTTGTTTCTTCTACTTCTGGAGCAGTTGTTTCTTCAGCTGGAGCAGTTGTTTCTTCTACTGCTGGAGCTGTAGTTCCTGGTACATATGGAACTGTTGGAGCGTCTGTTGATGGAACTGTTGGAGGAATTGTTGGCTCAACGATTGCATCTGGCCAGCACCATCCTGAATGAAGTAATGCATCTAGGTTATGAGGCTGAGCACCTTGGAAAGTAGGTAGACACGGTAAACCAGATGGATGGTTATCTCCACCGTTAGTACCACTATATGGCCACGTTGGCTGTCCTTCTACTGGTGGACACCATGGAAGAGTTGGGTGAGGAACAGGTTGAACTACAAGACTCCCTGTGATATTAATTCCCACGTATCCATTACATGGAGCTCCTGGTTCTGCTACGTCAGCACCAGGTGGTGCAAATACGGTTGCGACAAGCGCGAATGTAACTAAAATGTTTGAAAACATTATTGGTCACGACCTTTCTTTTATTTTTTATACTGTGGGCCTAACTAGTATAGGCATTTTCCACGTACATGGCATATTTTACACTAGTCGAAATGCAAATGCAACACTTTTATGTCGAATCTTATTAAAGAAATCATGCACTTCCAGTAAGCGTTCGGTTTTCATGAGTAAGCGTTTATCCTTGCACTATTTCTGTTCTTTTTTGCACTTCCCCTTTAGCAATCTTACCACTACCCTCTACTCTATGCCAAAGTTAGGAGCGATAAGCCTAATTTTCTAAATATTTTTCTTTGCTTAACACCTTTTTTAATCCTCGGAGTCCCCGCACGGAAAGCACGCATATTTCACCGTTGGTCATTTCAAGTTCCATGCTCTGACGATGGACGTGTTTAATGTTAAGCTTGTTAACGACGATGGAGCGGTGAACACGTATAAAATTTGGGTTACTTTCTTCTACTTCGTTGAGAACCCCTCTAAATTGGATTTGTCCGCTTTCTAAATGCAAGTCAATTCGGTCGTGATCTACTTTTTTCTCAAAGAACATAATGTCTTGGAAGGGAACCAGCTGTGTTCTCCCTCTAGCTGTTACTTTAAAAAAGCTTTTCTTGGATTGTTTTTGTCGATTTTCTACAACTTGGATGCATTCCATGACTTTTTGTTTGATGCGATCTGGGTCATCGGTTTTAACAATGTAGTCAAGGGCTTCGATTTTATGTTCAAAAATAGAGGGGGCTAATTCTAGGTGAGCCGTCACAAAAACAATTTTGCCATCGGGATCTAGCGCCCGTACCTTTCTAGCCAACGCGATACCATCTATTTCACAATTTAGATCCATGTCAAAAAAATACAGACCTGAGGCGTCAGGATGTTTTTCAACGTAATTAATGAGGGTTTGGGGGTTTTCTGTGGAGAGCACAATTTGCATATCAAGCTCTTTGATGCTCGTGTGGTTTTCAATGATTCTTTCTAGTCGCTTTCTTTGAACCGCATCGTCTTCACAAATAAATATTGGTAACATCGTTAATCTCCTATCACAATTTTTTGAGTAAATGTGTTTTCAGTAATGGATGTATTTAAAAATACATTGGGTTGACTTGTCATAAGGGTCGCTAAGTTGTTCAGTCCTAACCCTCTCCCCTTTCCTTTGGTTGAGAAGCCTTCTTTTTGCAAGCGATGAAGTTTCGGCGTTCCTGGTCGGCAAGTGTTTTGAATGATAAAGTTAGTTCCGTCTTCGTCCTTCCACACTTCAACTGCCAAACGGCCTTCTGAGATGGTTTTAGCCACTTCGATCAATTCTTCAATGGCGTTATCTAAAATAATTCCAAGCATTCGCACGAGGGCTAATGTGTCCGTTTGAATATGAGTAATTTCTTCCCGCACATGTAGCTCGATGGTTAATCCTTTGTCTTGCGCCATCATCAATTTAATGGTTAAGATGCTTTTAATTTCTCGCACTCTAATTTTACTTAAGAAGCCTAATGCCAAGTCTTCTTCCATGGCCTTCTCAGAAACGGGCTTTATCTTGTCGTTAAAATAAGCTTTTAATCCGGCCATGTTGTCCTCAACGATAAAGGTATCCAAGGACGATAGAATGTTGCGATAGTCGTGTTTAAACTTCCGCATATCGGTATACTGTTTTTCAATTCGCCTCATGTACTGAAGCATCGCACGTTGTTCCTTGTTCCTTCGTTGGGTATGATGTTTGTTTTCAAGAGACCTAACGTATAAAACGAAGGTCCCAATCAGGATAAAGATAGAGCCTACGCCGAATAGAATCATCCAAATGTAAAGATCATTCGGTGTTGTGTATTGCAGGTCAACAATGGAGATAATAATTTGAAACGAAACAGACAGAAGGATGAGTAAATTAACTAGCATCGTTTGATAATCCGGATTGTCATTAACCGCTTGACGCACTTCTTTTGTCGTTCTAACAAAAAAGGAAGAAATGAGTAGAGGGGCAATAAAGCTAATGAGAACGTGATAACCGATCCAGACGATCATGCTGTCTGTCGTCTCCGGAATAAAGAAGATCGCTAGAAAAGCGAAACTGTCCACACTAATGGTCGCGATGAGATGGGATAGAATGGATAAAATAATGGCTTTAGGTAAGGTATAGTTTTTTCTGAGGCACAAAAAGATGGTAAGTGCTGTAATTAGGATGGCATTCCCTATCATCGCAATCGATGTTAACCAAAGAACAGCTGATCCCAATATAAAAATAGGAGCAAGATAAATTAAATCGATCAACCATTTTCGATGGTCTTTAGTTAAGACCTTCAAACACAAGATAACGGAGATGTAATCCATCACGGTAAATAAAATTTGCTCCATACACTGCTCCACGTTGTTCACCTACCAAACCTTCCAAGTTAGTAAATTTTATCATGATCCCTTCCTAAAGTAAACACCACTTCTTATTCCTTGTTTTTACATTTTGGTCGATTTATTGTATAATAGTAGAACTTTGGATATTTTGGATATCCATAATTGAGCATAACAGGTATCATAACCTAAACTAATTTTGCTTCATAGGAGGATATTATGAATTTCAAACGATTTAGCTTTGGATGTTTAATGGTCACAGCTTTGTTTTTATTAACTGCATGTGGTAATGGCAGTGGAGGGGACGATACGTCAGAAACTAGGTTCCCACGCGCTGATATGTCAGCATATGACCTAGAAGAGGAGCACCGTTTCTTTACCGTAACGATGGAGGAGGCACTTGAATTACTGGAAGAGGAATTTGAGGGTATTATTTACTTCGGGTTCCCAGGCTGTCCGTACTGTCAAGCGGCAATTCCGCTTATGCACGAGGCTTCTCAAAACGCAGGGGTTGACATTTTCTATGTGAGTCGTGCTCATGATTTGCGTGAAGGCGAGTGGTTAGAGTGGGACGCTGAAATGGCATGGTGGTTATATAACAATGGTGTTCCCTATATGCGCTGGATTAATGAAGATGGCGAACTTGTGGACGTAGATGCAGAGGAAGAAGAGGGTTATCGTCCTAACATTAACGTTCCACAGATCATCCATTTAAGGGAAGGTGCGGTCGTTGATACCCACCGTGGAACGTTTGAAGGTCATGTTCCAATAGGTGAAGGAGATGCCCGTCATTTACCTGAACTAACAGACAGTGAGCACGCTACCTTGCTTGCACGCTACCTTGAGATTTTTTCTGCTGTAGGTGTGTGTCCACTAGATGGAGATGCAGATGATTGCGAGTAAGAGTGAAAAAGGAGGAAGGAAACGATGAATCACATAAAGGAAAAGCCCTATCTCATTTTCTTTGGTTTATTTTTCATTTTAACCCTTCTCCCTCATGTTTTCTTGATCGAGCGACAGGCGACGATCGCCATGGGTTTGTTCTCCCTTTTGTTCCTTGCTATCGGTATTCGAATGCGCCATAAAACGCACCCCGTCGCCTTGCCAAAAAATCAGCGTTTGACCGTTATTGGACTTCAGATTATTTTAACACTTATCCTATTCCTGATCCTATTTTGGTTAATGACATAAGCTTTGTTCATAGAAAAAGAACGATTCCATGCTGCGAATCGTTCTTTTTCTTATTCAAAGGGCTCGATAACAGCTTCTAAGAAGTTTTCGTTAATGGCTTGATCAATTTCTGACAGATCATCGAAATCCAGTTGAACCTCCGATTGTTCGAGAGCTGGAGCTTCTAAAACCGGTCCTAAAATAGCCACCCGCATTTTAGTTTCTCCAATGACTTCTACTCCAACTTCAAATTGGGTATCTGCAGTAATCAATCCTTCTTCCACTCTAACATTCGTTGCATAAGGTGCCACGATTTCTTCACACATGATTTCATCGGTTTCTAATAGATGATCCCTGAGAGCATTTTGTAGCTCGATGGTGTTCCCATATTCTACCGTCGAACGCGTGACTTCTGTTTCTGTGTCGGCATGATGGGTATACCACACATGAAGGTCATATTTTCCAGATAATTCAATAGCATCCCCCGATTTTCTGACGTTCATTTGATGGTTCGTGATGAACGCCCCCAATGTTCGATCGGGCAAAGTTAAGGTTTGTGGCAGTTCAACGTCAATTTCAAATGTTTTCTGCCCTTTACCAATGACCGCTTTTGTTAAAATCTCTCTGATCTCATTCATCAAATCGCCTCATTTACACACATTTTTTACTATCATATGTGACAGTTGCCTAAAGTGTGCGTCATTTGGCGACAGATCTTATCTTTCCACTACATCTTTCATAGAGCCCAAGGCATTTTTTTCAAGACGAGACACTTGGGCCTGACTAATGCCGATTTCTTCTGCGATCTCCATCTGCGTTTTTCCAACAAAGTAGCGTTCGTGAATGATTTGTCGTTCGCGACCACTTAATCGTTTAAATCCTTCTTCTAACATTAAGCTCCCCCTCCAACGGGCATCATCAATGTTGGTGTCACGAATTTGGTCAATGAGGTCAATGGTATCTCCACCATCGTTGTAAACCGGTGTGAAAATAGAAATGGGATCTGTGATGGCTTCTACCGAAAGAACCACATCTATTTTCTTAATGTTAAGAGCTTCTGCGATTTCTTCTGTTGTTGGTTCGCGTTGGAATTGCCCTGAAAGTTGTTCTTTCATTTGCAATACTTTATAAGCCGTGTCTCTAACAGAGCGAGACACCCTTAAGGCGTGGTTATCCCGTAGATAACGTCTGATTTCCCCGATGATCATGGGAACCGCATAGGTTGAAAAGCGGACTTCATGTTTTAAATCGAAGTGATCAATGGCCTTGATTAATCCAATGCAACCCACTTGAAAAAGATCGTCTAGGTTCTCACCACGGTGGTTAAACTTTTTTATCATGCTTAAAACGAGACGTAGGTTCCCGTTTACTAAGGTTTCACGAACGGAACGATCACCGTCTTGAAGTCGTTTAAACAATTCCATCATTTCTTTGTTTTTAAGAACTTTCAACTTTGACGTGTCCACGCCGACGATGTCTACTTTATACTGACTCATACTACCCCTCCATACTTACTAAGTATTATGAGCAAGATGGAGGTTGACTATACAAAAAAAGCAACTCACACTGTGTGTAAATTGCTTTAGCTTAGATCACTTCTTAGATAGGCATCAATAAAGCCATCCAGATCGCCATCCATGACAGCACTGGCATTCCCAACTTCATAACCTGTTCTAGCATCTTTCACCATGGAATAGGGGTGGAACACATAAGAGCGAATCTGACTTCCCCAGCCAATTTCTTTTACCTCACCACGAATGGAAGCCAACTCTTCTGCTTGTTTATCTAACTCCAGCTGATAAAGTTTTGATTTTAACATTTTGACCGCTTCTTCGCGATTTTTGATTTGCGACCGCTGACTTTGACAGGTCACGATGGTTCCCGTTGGAAGATGCGTCAGCCTTACCGCAGAGTCTGTGGTGTTGATGTGTTGACCACCCGCACCACTGGCACGGTACGTATCGAATTTAAGGTCTTCGTCCCTGACATCGATGTTAATGTCTCCTTCAAATTCAGGCATCACATCGCAAGAACAAAAGGACGTATGTCGCTTCCCACTGGAATCAAAAGGAGAAATTCGTACCAGACGATGGACGCCGCGCTCAGATTTTAGAAAACCAAAAGCATTAGGACCTTTGACTTTGAAAGAGACAGATTTAATGCCTGCTATGTCTCCTGCTTGATAATCCAGAACCTCTACTTTGTAACCTTTTGCTTCAGCGTAACGGGTATACATCCGATAAAGCATTTGCGCCCAATCTTGCGACTCGGTTCCACCAGCACCTGGATGAAGTTCAAGAATAGCATGGTTCCCGTCGTGTGGTTCCGATAAGAGCATTTCCAGTTCAAAGGCATCAAGCTGGGTGCGAGTTGCTTTGACAGAGATCTTTAACTCTTTGATTAAGTCTTCATCTGGCTCTTCTATGACTAGTTCAAGCAAGGCGGTTAAGTCTTCCACATTTCCTTTAAGTTCATCGAATTTATCCACCGTTCCTTTAAGCGCGTTGGCAGCATTAATGACTTCTTGTGCACCACGCTGGTCGTCCCAAAATCCTGGCGCTTGCATGGTGTCATCGTAGGTCGCAATTTGTGCCTTCTTCCCCTCCAAGTCTAGAGCACCTTGGAAAGAGATGAGCTTTTCTTCCATCGCTTTAACTTCTGGCTTGATCTCAACTATTTCCATGGTGGCCTCCTTTTAATAATACAAATATTTTAAGCAAAGCTATTTTACCTAGACACTTACTTCCCGCAACACTGCTTGTACTTCCTCTCACTACCACACGTACAGGGGTCGTTTCGTCCCACTTTACCTCCGGCACGTTTGATCGGCTTTTTCTTTTCCTCTTCTTTACCACTTCTAGCGGCGATTGGTTTCGCCACTTGCTTACGTTCAATTTTCTGACGAATTTCGGCCGTTGTTACGTAGCGTGCCACATCGTCTTCAATGCGCATAATTAAGTTTTCAAACATCTCGAAACCTTCGCTTCGGTATTCCTCTAACGGATTGATTTGTCCGTAAGATCTCAAGTGAATCCCTTGGCGTAGGGCATCAATGGCATCGATGTGAGCCATCCAATGGGTATCAACAATTCGAAGAACGATGGCCTTTTGGAATTCAACGAAACCTTCCTCACCGATTTGTTCACGCTTTTCTTCGTAAGTGTTTTTGATTCTTTCAATCAACACATCCACAAGTTCTTCAGGGGTTTTCCCATTAACTTCCTCTAGTTGAATGGCCGTTTTAGTAAATAGTTTTCCATTAACAAATTTAACCAAGCCTTCGTAATCGTAGCTGGCCTGCTCTTTCTCTTCAAGGCTCGGCGCATAGCTATCAACCATGCGTCCAAGTGAGGAGTGAATCATACCAAAAATAGAATCCGTTAAGTCATCTGCTTTTAAGACGTTTTCTCGTTGAGCGTAAATTTCTTCACGCTGACGACGAATCACGTCGTCGTATTGAAGAAGGTTTTTACGGGTATCGTAGTTGTTTCCTTCAATGCGCGTCTGTGCTGATTCCACACTTTTGCTAATCATTTTATTTTCAACCGGTACGTTTTCTTCCATGGCCATGTTAGCAAAGGCCATCATGCGCTCTGATCCGAATCGACGAATCAGCTCGTCTTCAAAGGAGAGGTAGAAGCGCGTATATCCCGGGTCTCCTTGACGTCCAGAACGTCCACGTAACTGGTTGTCAATTCGGCGCGCTTCGTGACGTTCCGTACCAATAACGGCTAGACCACCTAATGCTTTTACTTCGTCGTTAATTTTAATGTCCGTTCCACGTCCCGCCATGTTGGTGGCAATGGTAACGGCACCCTTAGTTCCAGCATTGACGATGATGTTGGCTTCGTTTTCGTGGTTTTTAGCGTTTAAGACGTTGTGAGGAATACCTTTACGCTTTAATAGTTGTGACACCAGTTCTGAGGTCTCTACTGAGACGGTACCAAGTAATACCGGCTGACCTTTGGCATGTAATTGAGCCACTTCGTTGGCAACCGCCGTAAATTTTGCCTTCATGTTTTTGTACATAAAGTCAGGTGCATCGTTACGGACAATCGGACGGTTCGTTGGAATTTCAACCACGAGCATGTTGTAAATGTTACGGAATTCTTCTTCTTCCGTTTTAGCTGTCCCTGTCATTCCAGAAAGTTTATTGTACAAACGGAATAAGTTCTGGAAGGTAATGGTTGCCAGGGTAGAGGTCTCTTTTTTGATTTCAACCCCTTCTTTGGCTTGAATGGCTTGGTGCAACCCTTCCGAGTAAGCACGTCCTTTCATTAAACGCCCGGTAAATTGGTCAACGATGACAATTTCACCTTCAGCCACCACGTAGTCTACGTCAAGCCCCATAATATAGTTAGCACGCAAGGCGTTGTTTACGTGGTGTAGCATCACCGCATTGGAAATGTCATATAAGTTATCTACGTTTAAATAGCTTTCGGCGCGAGACATCCCAGCTTCCGTCAGCTGGATGTTCTTACTTTTTACGTCAATTTCATAATGTTCCCCTTCTTTTAACGACTTGATCAATCGGTCTGCTTGGATATATAAGTCACCTGTGTTCTTCTTTCCACCAGAAATGATAAGAGGCGTCCTTGCTTCATCAATTAAGATGGAATCCACCTCATCGATGATGGCGTAATTTAGGTCACGTTGAACCATTTGATCCACATACATCACCATGTGATCACGTAAATAGTCAAATCCAATTTCGTTATTAGTTGAATAGGTAATGTCACAGTTATAGGCTTCACGCTTTTCATCGGCACTTAAAGAGGCTAAGTTTAATCCAACGGAAAGTCCTAACCAATTGAATAATTTACCCATTTCTTCCGCATCACGGCTCGCTAAATATTCGTTAACCGTAATGATGTGAACCCCTTTACCACTTAGGGCGTTTAAGTAGGCTGGCATGGTAGAGGTCAAGGTCTTTCCTTCACCGGTACGCATCTCAGCAATGTTTCCGCCATGTAAACACGTCCCACCTACAATTTGAACAGGATAAGGCGTCATACCTAAAACCCGAGTAGATGCCTCACGAACGACAGCGTAAGCTTCTACCAAAAGGTCATCAAGGTTAGCACCATCTGCCATTTGTTGGCGGAATTCTTCCGTTTTTCCTTGAAGTTGTTCATCGGTTAATTGTTTCATTTTCCCTTCTAGCGCTACTACCTGATCTGCGACTACGGTTGCAGATTTTAGTAGTTTAATGCTCGGGTCAAATGCTTTTTTCAATGCTTTCATCATTTTCATCACCAAATTTCAAAGTTAATCACTCTAAATCATAACACTTTTAACAGCCTTTGTACATTCTTTTTATTGAAAAAAATAGAACTAATCAACCATAACTATAAAGAAAGATAAACATCAAAATTGGAAGTTGACTTAACAACTTCCAAAACGACAAAATCTTACTAAACTTTTATTTACTCCAGCCCTTGTCTAAAACGTCTAGCCATTCGCACTGTCATCAATAGTCCTAGCGATATCAAGGATAGGATTGACAACCACATGTATAACGATGTGCTGCCGTCAATGCCTGTTATCGGAATACTCACTGGCTCCCACAGCGCTTCAAATACGGTCGAAGAATCAACCACATGCGCTGCTACTCTTTCACACGACCAGATGTGTTCAGCTGGCAAGATGCCATCCCAATGTTCGTCCCACTCAGGT
>Ga0123352_10000846_pt1 | contig 38609 bp, 36 predicted proteins | sample TergutLab28metaG_FD_89700 | JGI IMG/M metagenome (GOLD analysis project Ga0123352, IMG submission 89700) | Labiotermes labralis P1 segment gut microbial communities from Petit-Saut dam, French Guiana - Lab288 P1 | ecosystem: Host-associated > Arthropoda: Insects > Digestive system > Gut ... | reverse complement strand
CCCTTCCTTGAATTCCTTCACATTTATTCTGCTTTTGATGAACATATCCGATCTTCTTTGGATTTTGTCCTTGCTCTAGTTTAGCACTTTGGTTGACTTGGTATCACTTTCCGAATTGAAGCTTCATAAATGTTTCATTGACAGCATAAACTTTCCCATGATACAATTCCCATGTAACAAAGAAACATCTTCGGGCATAATATGGAGTGACGAGAAATCGTTGTTACAATGCAGTGTTAAATATGGCAGACAACAAGATTGTTCTGCCTAGCGTTGAAGTAGGATTCTGTTTCAAGATGCAGTTTCTTATGGAGCTTTACCGAGGGTTGTGTGTTACCTCAACTTGAATAGGCGAAAGCTGAAAGAAAACGCTCCGATTTTAAGAGACTCTCGCTGAGAGTCTCTTATGCGTTTTGAGGTTATTATGGACATTTTAATAAAAGCTGCCAAGTCATGGGTTAATATTTCTAAAAGCATTTATATTGTAACATATGGTAAAAGCCGAATATTATATACTGTGAAACTTGTTTTTGAAAATTTAGACTTTTACCATCTTGCAGGATTTCAATATCTAACAGACTTGAGTTTACCAGCCGTTCCTCAATCCAAAATGATTGACGCTATTCTTAATGCCCAAATTAGTGGAGAATACATAAAACATAGCAAAAAGTATTCTTCAATGGTAGAACCGAGATTACTTGCACTGGTAGATTTGGAATATTCTCTTGACAATGATTTTAAGATGTTCAAATACAACCCTACCGTTTACCCTTTTTACACAAGTATGCGAACGCCAGAATATCTAATTAAAGGCAAAACATTGGATAACTCACTGTTCTTTTTTACGATTAAAGTTGAAGAGTGCTATAATGGAATGTCAATATTTATCAAGGGTGACAAAGATTTCTCTATAAATCATAGGTCTTTGTCTATTTTGAAAAAAGAAAAGGTTAGCCTAGACACACAGAGTGTAACAATCTTATATGATAAACTTGCAACGCAAAAACGCCATTTGCCAGGGTGACAACCCGCAGCAAATGGCTTTTTTCTTCGCATGAAGCTGCCTAAACATCAGCGAAGTAGCGGAAAAACCAACTATTTGCCCGTCCATGCGACAGCCCACTCATCTAAAGCCCCACCAAAACCACCCCGCACATAAAAAAATTTGCAAAAAACCCCCACTTTCAGGTATATTTATCTCCTAAGAAAATATCCAAAAATAATCGTGAGGTAAACACCATGACCAACATAAAAATAATTGACTACAAGGCGGGCAATTCGCAAAGCGTACAGCACGCCTTAGCCAAAATCGGCTACACATCATCATTTGCGCGGTGCGCAGAAGACCTTCACCATGCATCGCATATCATCTTACCCGGCGTCGGCTCGGCAAGAGCCACAATGGACACGATACACGACTACAAATTAAGTGAAGTGCTTGCAAAAATGGTGCTGCAAGAAAAAACACCATTCCTCGGCATTTGTGTCGGGCTACAGGTTTTGTTTGAATATAGCCCCGAAGGGGATGCGGAATGTTTGGGCTGGCTAAAGGGCAGTGTGAAGCAGTTTGACAAAACACAAGTGCGTGTGCCACAAATGGGTTGGAATAAAGTTGAATTTTTGAGGGATGCCAATGGCATTGAACCACGAAAAGACATGGCATCTGATGACTATTTTTATTTTGTCAATTCGTATTATGCCGTGCCAAGCGATGCTTGCGACCAATGGGCCATCGCGCATTATGGTATACCTTTTACGGCGGCGGTGCATCGCGGCAACATTTATGGGATGCAATTTCATGTAGAAAAAAGCGGTGAAGCTGGGTTGCGTTTACTGCATGGCTTTTTAAGCCACGAATTGAAAGGTGGGACAGTATGCTAACCAATAGACTAATCGCCTGTTTCGACGTAGTGGGCGGCAATGTAACCAAAGCCATCCAATTTCAAGACAACATCCACGTTGGCCCTGCTGCCGAATTGGCAAAAGCCATGTACGAAGCCCACATAGATGAGTTGGTTTTTTATGATATCACCGCAAGCGCGGAAAAACGCCCGATTGATATTGAAACAGTCAAAAAAGTGGCGCGGGAAGTGTTTATCCCGTTCACCGTAGGCGGCGGTATTCGGCATGTTGAAGATATGTATGCGGCATTGGAGGCTGGTGCGGAAAAAATTAGTGTGGACTCTATGGCGGTGCGCAACCCAAGCATCATCACCGACGGCGCGAAAGCGTTTGGTTCGCAATGCATTGTGCTTTCCACGCAAGTCAAACGCGAAGCGGGGTATCCTAGCGGCTATCGCGTATACATCGACGGGGCAAGAACCGCCACTGATTGGGACGCTATTGAATGGCTAAAACACGGCGAAGCGTTGGGCGCGGGTGAAATTTGTTTAAACAGCATAGACCGCGACGGTACGCTGTCGGGATATGATATGGAACTGATGAAAATGGCTGAAAAAGCCGTGAATGTACCCATCATCGCATCGGGCGGCGCGGGAAAACCAGAACATTTGCATGAAGTGTTTAGCCAAACAAGCACCCAAGCGGCAATCATTAGCAGTATGCTGTATTCCCCACGGCTGGAACGGAATTATTCTGTGAAGGAACTGAAAGATTATCTGCTGGCGCAAAAAATCCCTATGCGTCCCATTTAAAAAGGAAGATTCAAATGCAGCAACCCCCAAAAACAGTATACATCGCCCACGACAACTGCCCCATTTCAAATGCTGAACTCAAACTGACGATAACCAAAAAAAAGCAAATGTCAAATGCGGAAGACGTGGCTAAAGTGGCGGCGTCTCAAGGTGTGCAAATTTTGTACAACGCCCTTCGGATTGGACCAAGACTGATTCTGCGTTCTGCCATTGAACTGCTGCGCGCCAATATGATTACACGTGTACTTTCTGCGGTCGTTTTGCTGACTGTTGATACCGTCAGCCTGGTGCGCGGCAAAATTTCTAAAAAGCAATATGCGATAAACGTAACGCTTGCTTTTGTGTTGCTTGTTGGCGGCACGGCGGGCTGGACACTGGGCGGCGACATCATCGGCATATTTATAGAAAGCGCGGTGATGGGTATTATTGCAAGCCTTATTGGTGCGGGGGTCGTTGGTGCGTTGTTTGCCATTGTTTGGGAAAAGCTGGTGGGTCTATTTATACAAGGTGACGTGGCCGACATGCTGGACATCTGCAACGCAACATTTGCTAGGCTTGCAGAAGAAAACAAACTAAATCATGCGGAAATTGAAAACGTAAAAACGGAACTGATTATTGACAATGCCATGCTTGGCAACATGTTTACCCAAAAGAACCGTGCTGATTTTGCGCAAGCATTTATACAGCCTGTTGTGGTTGCAGCTTCAAGCGCAACAACCATAAACCAGCCGCCAACACCCTAAGCACAAACAGCATAGCAAATGTGAGGCGCAGTGCGTTTACATCGCCGCCAAGCCCACGGTAAATGGCAACCCCTACAATGGGCATCACCGCATTGGACAATGTAATCATGCATGAATAAACAGAAATAGAAAAACTGCGATACTCTTCGTCCACGACTTTCAGCAAACACTGGAAAAGATTGAGCGTGATATTCGCAAACGCCAGATGCCCCACCGCATGAATTACCAAAAACACAAAAGGGCCATAACTTAGCGGCAAACTGGTGCCCACAATGATGGCCAGCGGGCAAAGGGCAAGCCCCAGCATTCCATAGACCATTGGCCGCTCTACGCCCCGCTTGGTATTCATTTTGCTCCAAAATTTGAGTGTCACCAGTTGGGCAAGCATGGCAGTAATTGGCGCAATGCTTAGCATAATTTCATTCATTTGCAAATAATTTCTTTGCCCAATAAAATACAGTGTCCAGTCCATATGCCATGTCATGTGAAAAAATAAAATGGTCATGCTAAAAATAATAAAGGGCTTATTTTTAACCAGCCGTTTTCCAGCCGTTTTCATTTCTGCAAAGGACATGCGCTTAGGCTCGGCTGGCTTGACTGCCTTAATCCGCCGCACATGAAATGCATTGGAAATCACAAAAACCGCCGCCACTACATAAAAAACCTGATGCGCCGCAATTTTCCCTTCATCACTGGCGATGGCTGTTAAAATGCCCCCTACCAAAAGCGGCACTACCAACTGCACAAGCATGGTCATTCTTGCGCGGAAGGTGAGCACATCGTTACGCTTCCATTCTGGCACTGCTTCTGGAAAAAATGCCTGCCACGACAAGTTGTAAAACCCAAATGTAGACGCGTTTGCCAGCGACAAAAATATCAAAAATACATACACTGCATACACAGGAATAAATGCAGAAAGCCCGGCAATCATGAAAAATATACCCGAAGCAACCAGCGCGGCCGACATCATAATCCGCTTATTGCGCAAGCTGTCTGCAAATATGCCAATAGGAATCAGCATAAAAAAAACTAAAATTTGCGGGATAAATTGCAGCATGGTCAAATGAAAATCCCCCGCGCCAAGCCGCTGCAAAAACAGGTTGTTATTGTTGCCCGCAATGCCCATTGCCCCCATGATGAGCAGCCCATCTATTCCATAATTGACGGATAATGGTTGTGTTTTTATGAAAGAACGCCCGCTGTATACTGCGTGTTTTAGTTTCTTTGTTAGCATTTGTATATGCATATGTACTACATCCTTTCATTTTGAACTGCAAAAGAATTATACCACACAAAGACATTTTCATGATACAATGTCCTATTATACACGCAATATATTAGGAGGTAACACAAATGGTCAAATTTTTTTCAGGAGAACATGTGCCATTAGAAATGCACAAAGTGCGCATGGTTCAAAAAGTGCACTTGCTGCCCATTGAAGAACGGGCAAAACATATTGCCGAGGCGGGATATAATACATTTCTGCTGCGCAACAAAAGTATTTATCTTGACATGCTAACCGACAGCGGTGTAAATGCCATGAGCGAAAACCAGTATGCGTCCATGCTGCAAGCGGATGATAGCTATGCCGGGTCGGAAACATATTATAGACTTGAAGGTGTTTTGCAAGATATGTTTGGTATGGAATATTTCCTGCCTGCCCACCAAGGCCGCGCTTGCGAGCATATTATTGCCCGTACGCTGGTGACGCCTGGCTCTGTGGCCATCATGAATTATCACTTTACCACCACCAAAGCGCATATTTCTGTTTTGGGCGGGTTGGTTGAAGAAATTGTAATAGACGAAGGGCTTGAAATCAAAAGTGATTTGCCGTTTAAAGGCGATATGGATATTGCTAAATTGGAAGAAGCCATTGGGCGCATTGGCAAAGAAAATATTAGCTTTGTGCGTATCGAGGCAGGCACTAATCTGATTGGCGGACAGCCTGTATCAATGGAAAACATGCGCAAAGTCTCTCGAATTTGCCGCGATGCGGGCATTATGCTGATTTATGACGCCAGTCTGCTTTCTGACAATTTGTACTTCATCAAAGTGCGCGACCCAGAATACAAGGATACAGAAATCGTAGAAATCACCCGTGAAATTGCGTCTTTGATGGACATTGTGTATTTTTCGGCGCGTAAGCTGGGCGCGGCACGGGGCGGCGGTATTTTAACATCCAACCGCGATATGTATATGAAAATGCGTGAGGCCATTACCTTATACGAAGGATTTTTAACCTATGGCGGCATGTCTGTGCGTGAAATGGAAGCAATGTCCATCGGCTTGCGGGAATCCCTTGACCTGGACATCATCAGCCAAACCCCCATTTTTGTAGAGGTACTGTGCGAAGAACTTTTAGCGAATGGAATCCCCGTCGTTACACCGCCAGGCGGGTTAGGCTGCCATGTGGATGCCAGGGCGTTTTGTTCACACATTCCGTCGGCGCAGTATCCTGCTGGCGCATTGGCATCGGCGTTCTATTTGGCAAGCGGCATACGCGGCATGGAGCGCGGCACGCTAAGCGAACAGCGCAACCCCGATGGCAGCGAAACCCCGGCAAACATGGAGCTTTTACGTTTGGCATTTCCCAAAAGAGTGTTTACACTCTCGCAGGTTAAATATGTGGCCGACAGGCTAACATGGCTATATCACCACAGGGAAATGATTGGCGGCTTGGTATTTGAAGATGAACCCAAAGTACTTAGGTTCTTTTTTGGCACGTTAAAGCCCATTGGCGATTGGCCGCAGAAGCTGATGGCACAATTCCGTAAGGATTTTGGCGAGAGTCTATAAAGGAGTCAGCCGCATAAAATGCGGAGTCCTCATTTAAAAGGAGGTTTTTATGTCAACCAAATTCCCCCGTACCACAGTCGCAGGAAAATCCCTGCCTAGGATGCTGATAGGCACAAACTGGATGCTGGGCTGGAGCCACAGAAGCCCAGCCGCCGACACACAAATCAAAGAAAAATTTGCCAAACCAGCGGACTTTTTCCCAATGATAAACGCGTTTCTGGAATACGACATCAATGCCATCATGGGGATTGTCGGCAACCTCCCATTAATGCACGACGCGATTCAATATGCCCAAGAAAAAACAGGCAAGGCACTCATTATCATCGACACCCCAATACTGGACGTGACCGACAGCCCCGAAGGCCGCAAAGAGGCAGAGGCGGCAATCAAACGCAGCGCGAAAGCGGGTGCTACCTTCTGCCTGCCGCATCATTCCTGTGTAGAACAACTGGTTGACAAAGGAAAATCGGAAATACGCCGCATCAACGATTACACATCCATGATACGCGACGCGGGCATGATACCAGGGCTGTCCGCGCACATGCCCGAGCTTATCACCTATTCCGACGCAAACGCGTACGACATAGAAACCTACATTCAAATATTTAACTGCATGGGATTTTTAATGCAGGTAGAAATCGAAACGGTAGCTTCCATTATAAACAACGCAAAAAAACCGGTGATGACAATCAAACCAATGGCGGCAGGGCGCGTAACCCCGTATGTGGGGCTTACATTCAACTGGAACGCACTGCGCAAAATGGATATGATTACAGTAGGCTGCTTCACCCCAAACGAAGTACACGAAGATGTAGAAATCTCGCTGGCTGCCTTAGAAGGCCGCTTCCCCAACCTGGAAAAGCGCGACAGCCCCAACAAGAATCAGGACGCGTTTGGGTAAAGCCATCTATGTAAATAAAAATGAATCCAACAAGTTGCAAAATGCAGCGGGTTGGATTCATTTTATGTGAAGAAGCTAAGCAAAATTTTTGCTGAAACAAGAAACAAGTTTTTAAAGCAAGCCGGCTGCCGCGAATATTGCCGCAAAGAAAGCGACGTACAAAATAAGACCAAGTACTATGGATATCGCCATGATAATCAATGTTGCGCGGGCATAATTTTTTTTGTTCAAGTTTCCATCGCTTGAAAATGCCCAAACAAAGGTCATGATAATGCCTACGCAGGGTATCATCATAATCAATGATGTAATGACCCAGTCCTTTACGCTCATTACGCTGGTGTCACCTGTTTCGCGTGGCCTTGATGGGGTGCGTGGTGATTGATAATCATCTTGATGGCCGTACTGATTGTTGTCGTTCATTTTATATCCTCTCCCAAATTAAAAATATTATATTCATCAAAATGGCGTCCCTATTCACCACCATTGGTGGATAATGAGGAAACATATGTACCATTCTAAAAATATACACACCAAAAGCGCTGACAAGCAGAACCAGCGCAGGGTTTTGAAGCCGTTTTAAGCGATGGGGGCGAAATACTTTTTCAACAGCAGCCCACACAATAAACGCAAAAGTAGGCACAAACAATGGATGCATTCTAAAGCTATCGGCAAACCTTCCCGTTAAAAGAAGCATCCCAGCCCGTGTTAAACCGCACGCGGGGCAGGGAAGCCCTAAAAATATCATTACAGGAGAAACATGCCCAAACAGTAAGGTTGCAATAATAAAATATAAGCCTGCTAGAGCTGCCCCTAGTAAATATTTCATTAGAAAAACTCCTCTTTAAGCATCATTGTAACCCAAAAATTAATTTATTTCAATGGATGATATTTAATATAAGCTGTAATTAAGGGCTGAAGGCTTGGCCTTTTTCTATACTTTTATCCATTGAAAACTGTACGCTAAACATATCATATGATATACTTTTATTAAATAATGACGTTGTAAACAAGGGGGCGTCGATTGAATATCTATCAGGGGAATTTAAAGAAACAACACCGCGATTCTATGTTTAGATGGTTCTTTAAAGAGCCTAAACATTTCTTGCATCTGCTTAAACATTGCCGCCAGCAGGAGTTGACACTAACCGAAGATGATATCGAACCTTTTGATTTGGAATCGACGGTGGCTATACGCGTACGACATGTATAGCAGCAGGCTATATGAAAGGCGCGATTGAAAAGGAGGACTTTGTAATGTTTTATAAAGATTTTTTGGATTACGACGTGCAGCTTTTTCAGCAGGGTAAAGCAGAAGGCATTGAAGAAACTATACGCATAGCCATCAACAATAATGCGCCTATGTCTATAATTAAAGCAATTGCAGAGGCATCAAACATACCGCAAAGCCGAATTAACCAACTGTTGCAAGAAGCTACTGTGTAAGCGATTTAAAACAAGAAAATGTATTTGATATTTCAATAGCTAATAAAAAATCCACACAGCTAACATGTGGATTTTTTGTTTGGCGTTTGCGCAAGATTGGGGGAGGACGCAAACGCTTTTGTGTATGTTTCAACCCGCTAGGCGGGTAAAAACTCTATGCTTATGTTCATGTCCATGCCAGCGGCTAGGCGTTTTAGGGTTTTAATGGATGGGTTGGCTTGTCCTGTTTCCATGCGGCTGATGTCGCATTGGGCCATGGCTTTCGTACCTCTTCTTCCCTATAATCTAATGATGGTGGTTTCATTCAAAAGGTGACATGTTTTTTTTAATTTTTTCGTTCGCGTTTATTTTTTTAATTTTATAGGTTTTTTACTTAGGTGCATACAGGGTTTTGCTGACTAGGTTTTGTTTTCTAATTTTTCTTGAAAACGCACGTGATTACGCTTATAATTTAAGTCTTGGCTAAAAAACTGACAGAGGAAACAAACCTATGTGGGCAAAAAATAACGCACGAAAAATTGCAATTGCGGCACTATTTCTTACCGCCATACTTTGGAGTACGGGCGGGCTGGCATTTAGGCTTCTATCTATCCAAAATGGCTTGGCTATTTCAGGATATAGAAGCTTTTTTGCGGTGATTTTTTATATCGCCGCGTTTCGGGGCTTACCCAAAATGGAAAATACATATTGGTTTAAAACCAGCATACTTGCATATACCCTTACCACAACGCTGTTTGTTGTGGCGAATACATTAACGACAGCGGCAAATTCTATTGTGTTGCAGTATACCGCGCCTGTTTTTACTTGCATTTTTTTGTTTTTGATATACAAAAAGCCCATCCCAAAACATGATATGATTGCCGTAGTCCTTATTTTTCTGGGGATTTCTGTGTTTTTTCTGGACTCGCTGACACTGCAAGCCAGTGCTGCTATGACTTTGGGCAATGTGATTGCGGTGGTTTCGGGCGTGGGATTTGGGCTGCAAGCGGTTGTCATTGGCAAAACTGTCCAACCGCACAATGTGTTTACTTTTGGCAATATGCTTAATGTTTTTATTGCGTTGCCTTTTATTTTGCAGCATCCCCTTACCTCGTTTTTTGATTTAGGGGTACTTATTTATTTGGGCGTGGTGCAAATTGGGCTTTCTTATTTGTTGTTTTCATTTGCAGTAAAAAAAGTAGCCCCGCTAGAACTCATTTTAATTCCTGCGCTAGAGCCACTGTTGAATCCGATTTGGGTGTTTCTTTTCGACGGGCAAGCCCCATCGTTTTTGTCTATTGGCGGTGGTGTGATGATTATTGCTACTATTTTGATTTGGAGTGTGTATAAGCATCAGCTTACGCGTTAAAGCTATCTTTTTAGATTTTGTATCCGTCCTGATTGTGGTATACTTTCAATAGATTGAACGTATTAGGTTGAAGCAAATAAATCTGGCTGGCAAGAGTATGGGAAGGTGATAGTGTGGAAGCCGTTATGACAGATTATCAATTTAAGTCGATAATAAAAATGGTAAAAACTATCGTTGACAAAAGCAATACAAAAGAAGAAATAGCCGCCGAACTTGATAAACTTATCGACGATGACAAAAAGAAAAACGCCGACTAGATAGCCTAAGTAAAAATAGAAATTTCGCGCAGAACTTGTCACTGCGCTTTTTATATGGCTTTAGCATTCAGCCATTTTCGATACATAAGATAACCAACAAACCCTGCCGTCATTAACCCTGCCGCACTGTTGAATGTGGTGCGAAAGCCATATAAATCTGCGGCGATGCCGCCTAGTGCTGGGCCTACAGTCATGCCAATATCTAAGCCAATCAAATATGTTCCTGTAGCGACACTGCCGCGCTCGCGCCCCAAGCGCATCAGGCAGTCTGCTTGCAACGCGGGCATGGAGGTGCCTGCGCCACAAGCAAATAACGCCGCCGCCAGGGCTATAAACCAGACATTGCCACCATTGCCGATTAAAAGCATCGTGCCAGCGGTCAGCAAAAAGCCTGGTACAACTACGAAGGCAACGCCTTTACGGTCGATAAGCTTCCCCGCAAGGGGACGCGTGAATAAAACAATAGCCGCATTGACTATAAAGAAAATACCCACGCCTTCAATGCCGCGTTCCGCGCCAATCATGACTAAAAATGACGTGGTCAAGCCATTGCCCAGCATAAAAACCGCGGCAAATAATGCGTTTGGCAAAAGCTCGACGGCTACAAAATCTTTGAGATGAAATGAATACCTTATAGGCTTTTCGGTTTTTGGATTTGACGCGACCTTTGTCGTTTGCTTGTATTTCAACCCCAAAACCATCAACCCAGAAATCATGATGACAACACCACTGATTAAAAAACTCAACTGAAACGAATGATGTTCGGCAACAAGAATACTGATATTGGGGCCCACCGCCATGCCTATAATTTGCCCCATCCCCATAAAGCCAACGCCTTCACCCATGCGTTCCTTAGGAATATACTCTGCACCAAGGGCAAATGATACAGTGCCGCTAATGGAAAACATCAGCGCGTGAAAAATACGGATAGGTATGACCAATGCCAGCGTTGGCACAAATGCATAAAGCAAAGTAGCAAAACCGTTTAATACAAGCGACACAATAAGTAGTCGCTTTTTGTTTAGCCTATCACCCATAATGCCAGCAAAAGGCCGCCCAAAAAGCGCGGTAGTAGAAAACATGGCAGTCACAATGCCCGCGACAGAAAGCGTCGCGCCAAGGCTAACGGCATACCCAGGGAAAATAGGAATACCCATGCCAAACGCACCCATGTTTACAAAACTCACCACCAGCAAAAAGATGAACTCGTGGCTCCATAATTTCGCTGGTTCTTTGTTTTCGGTCAAATCGCACGCTCCTATAGATAGTTTAAGACCGTGGGCGTTGCCCACACCCACTTCTTTTTTGAAAAAAAGAAGCAAAAAACTTTAACATTTAACTTTAAAGTATGATTGTTAGCATTTCGCTGAATTTATTGATGTGATACGTTGCGCCGTCGTCATTAGCGGCGTCTCCCATGCCTACGCTATGGAAGTGGCCTGCGGTTGCGGCTTCTATTCCCGCTTTTGCGTCTTCAATGACTAAGCATTCGTCAGGTTTTAATGCTATTTTTTCTGCCGCAAGCAAAAAAACTTCGGGATGTGGCTTGGAATGTTGAATCATGTTGCCGTCAGCAATGGCATCAAAAAAATCGCCTAAACCTATGCGCTCCAATATAAGTTCAGCATTTTTGCTAGACGAGCCTATGGCTAGTTTTACGCCGTTTTCGCGTAAAGTTTTCAATGTATTTGCCACGTCTCCGGATAGATATGTTTTATCCATTTGCATTAGTGATGCTTTGTAAATTTCGTTTTTTTCTGTGGCGATGTTTGTTTTTTCTTGTGCGGTTAGAGGGACGCTTTCGTATCTTTCTAGTACGATTTCAAGACTTTCCATGCGGCTTACGCCACGCAAGCGGTTGTTTATTTCTTCGTCGAAGTAAATGCCCAGCTTGTCTGCTAAAGCCTTCCATGCTTTGTAATGGAATACATCTGTATGACAAATGACTCCGTCTAGGTCGAAAATTACACCTTTGTATTTCACAGCAACATCTCCTTTATCTTCTATGCACCGCAAGACTCCCTACATATATAAGTAACAGGAAGTTCCACATGACGGGGCGCATCAATCTTACCGCCCAGTTGCATCAGCAATAAATCTAAACTTTCTTCGGCTAATTTTTCCATTGGAATAAAAAGCGTGGAAACAGAAACATTTGAAAACGCCTCAACGCCAGCACCGTCAACACCAATACTAATCAACTCAAGCTGCTGGGGGATTTCCACCCCTTTTTCGCTAAAAGCCCGCATCGCGCCCAATGCCATCACTGTAGATATGACAAACACACAGTCTGGCCGTGGCTGCATGTTGCACAGGGCAATGCCCGCATTGTATCCGCCGGTGAGGTCTTCATTTTCATGTACATGCGTGATTTGAAGCCCATAGTCTTTAGCCACTTCAACAAATCGCCCTGTCCATTGATTCATGGCGGCAAAATACTTTGTAGAATCCAAAACAAATGCGTGTTTATGTCCTCTACGCGCAAAAATATCGGCTGCCATTTCGCCAATGGATGAGTGCTTGATGCTTGCAGTAGAAAATTTGTCACTTTCGCGAAGACACAAGACAATAGGTACAGAAATATGTGATGTATGCAAAAATTGTAAGTCATCCTCATTGGCATTGCATATGACAGCGCAACTTGTCAGCGAAAGTGCTTCTTCATGGGTATGAAGCCTGCCGCTTTTGTACGAATGAATGACCAGCTCAATCGGCTGTTTGCATTTTTTAACTGCGTCTTGCATACCCAGCAAAAATCGCATCATAATATGCGCACGTGCGTCTAGTGCCATAAAAACCGACACCATTAGTGTGTCACCATGGTTGGCTCGCAAGCGGCGCGCGGCAACATTGGCACGGTAGCCAAATGATTGCGCCGCATCCAAGATTTTAGTCCGTGTTGCTTGAGAAACTCTGCCATTTTGGGCTTTTCCGCTAAGTACAAGAGATGTTGTTGTGGTAGAAAAACCAGTGGCCTTTGCAATATCTTTTATAGTTGCCATTTGTCACCTCACCAATCACCAAAAAAACAGGGGCAAGCCTAAACTTGCCCCGCTTCAAGCTTAAACCGTACTCAAATCCCATTCTTCATGAATTTTTGGCACGTCGCTAATCAACCGCTTTGTATATTCTGCCTTGGGGTTGATGATAATGTCCTCGGCAGACCCCACTTCCACAAATTTGCCCCGCTCCATGATGTACACCGTATCCGATACATAATAAGCCAAGCCAATATCGTGGGTGATGAAAATAATTGTCATGCCAATTTCATCACGCAGTTTCATTAACATATCCAAAATCGTCGCCCGCGAACACGCGTCAACCATAGATGTCGGCTCGTCGGCAATCAAAATTTTAGGCTTCATCAAGAACACACGCGCAATCATCAGCCTCTGCATTTGCCCGCCAGACAGCTCAAACGGATACTTGTTTGTAAGTTCATCATACTTTAGGTTTACAAACGAACAAGCCTCACTCATCATTTCATATTTCTTTTCGGCAGAAAAATGCTTGCCGCCCATCAAATTAATGCAATCAATCAACAGCGAATCAATTTTGCTAAAGATATTAAATGCCGAAAAGGGGTCTTGGAAAACGGCCTGAATACCGCGCCAGTATTCCTTTTTCTTTTTGTGGCTGGAAATATCTCTAACAGCGTCCCTAAAATACACAGTGCCTTCGGTGACACCAATCAGCCCCAGCAGCATTTTAGCCAGCGTCGTCTTGCCCGAACCTGACTCACCAACAATAGACACGACCTCGCGTTCACGGAAATTAAAGTCTACTTGGTTTACCGCAACGGTCTTGCTATTGCCGTATCCAAATATTTTTGTGACCTTGTCTCCGCGCAGGACAGAAGGCCTTTTTGATAAATCTTCCCTGACTAAATCATTGTTTTTAACTAATTCACCCATGCCCTACACTCCTTCCTTTGCTACACTATTGGCTTCCCGCTCTTTGGCATACAAATCTTTCAAATAATCCACGCCATGTATGCAACGGTGCATTCTAGTGTCTTCAAAAATTCTAGCCGAACGCTCGCCATGTTCGCATGGTGGAATTTTATATTTGCAACGTGCAAAGAAACGGCAACCTGGCGGTGGTTTTTTAAGATTTGGCGGCGTACCTGGAATCGCTTCCAGTTTCACATCGCGTGTACCTTCTTCGGGGACAATAATAGAACCCATCAAGCCCTTAGAGTATGGATGCACAGGATCAAATACCATTTGTTTAGCCGTGCCGCGCTCTATAATTTGCCCAGCATACATGACCATAATGTCATCGGTCACGTTATACAACAGCGGCAACTCATGCGTGATAAAAATCATCGCCTTGATATAGCCCTTGTCCATCAAATCACGCATCATTTTAATGACCATTTTTTGCGAAGTCACGTCCAGTGCAGACGAAGGTTCGTCAGCAATCAGCACTTTAGGTGATAAAATAGTTGAAATCGCAATGACCGTACGCTGTTTCATACCGCCCGAAAGCTCTACAGAATATTTTTGCAACACCTCTGGCGGCAAGCCCAAAATACTAAAACGTTCAACAGCCATATCATAAATATCTTTTTTGCTCATGTCTTTATTGTGAACCCGCACCACGTCCTCAATAAATCGAATCACACGCTGGGTGGGGTTTAACGCGTTCATTGCCGCTTGCGGAATGTACGCCACCTCACGCCCAAGAATTTTCTTGCGCACGTCGTCAGGCTTCATGCCAGAGATATTCTTTCCGTCGATGATAATATCCCCGCTGATATAATGCAGCGGCGGGAAATAATATCCCATTAAGCTGAGTGCCAGCGTAGATTTACCGCAGCCGGATTCACCTGCAACACCCAGTGATTTACCTTCCTCTATCGTCAGCGTAACACCATCAACGGCATACACATTTTCCCTAAAACGTGTGACATATTTTGTTTTCAAATCCTTCACTTCCAAAATTGGTTTTCCCAAAATGACCCCTCCTAGCTATCCCGCAACTGCGGATTAAATACCTGGTCAAGGCCAGTGTTCATCAAGTTTAGTGAAAATGCCATCACAGCCAGTGCCAAAATAACAGGCACAAATGCCCACCACGCACCCACTTGCCATGCGCTAAACAATGTAGACCATTGCATCATCAGCCCAAGCGTTGCCACTTCCGCAGTGTTTGGCCCAAGTCCCAGCATGGATAGCTGCGCCTCTGCCAAAATAGCGGTTGAAATTTGCAAAATCAACGCCATCACAACATACGAAGCCACATATGGTAAGATATCCTTCAAAATGATACGCGGCATACTATGCCCCGATAATTTAGACAAATTTACATGGTCACGGTTGCGCAACGACAACACCTGCGAACGCACAGAACGGCAAGTCCAAGGCCACGCCGTAAATCCAATAACAATTGCCACAGGCGTTACCCCCCGCCCCGCAGGCCCTAGCGAATAGGTAATTAAAATTAGCAGAATAAACGCTGGAATCACCGTAAACAAGTTTGTGATAAACAAAATCGCGTCATCAATAAATCCGCCTAAATAACCTGATATCAGTCCAAGAGTCAAACCAATGGATGTCGCCACAAGCCCAGCAATCAGCCCCATGCGCAGGGAAACCAAAACAGCCGAAAGCATTTGTGTAAGCATGTCACGCCCAAAGTTATCTGTTCCCAGTGGAAAGTTATACACATTGACGATATCACGCATGTGTACAAAGTCTTGGGTGTCAAATGCGGTACGTGGGTCGGTTTCAAGATAGCCGTCTTCATTGTAAAAAGCGATAACCACCGTGCCGTCCAAAGCCACTTGCAGCCGTTGGTTAAAGCGAATGAATGCATTATGCTCTGCCATAATCATGCCTTGGTGCCGTACTGTTGGGTCATAATAATTTTGCCAGTAATAGATGACTGTCGCTTGGTCATCTACCGACAAATGCCCTTCTGGGACGCCAATAAACGTTTCTAAGAAATCTATCATTTGCTCGACATCTGCATCGTCAACGACATTGCCTAAACGGTATTCGTCCACGTCAACCAGAATCATGCGCCTGTCAAGGTTGCGTACCTGAATCACGTCTTGGATATTGACATATCTGCCTGGCGGTGCAAATCCTGGCCGCGTCACAATTTGCAGTGGTTCCCATATAGAAATCACAGGGTAGATAATTGACGCAATCAAAAGCGAGAAAAACATGATAAAACCAACTAAAAACTTGGGCGAACGAAACGCCTGTTTAACATTATGAAACATACTTTCATCCTCCCTTTTAGGTATCTTGTTGAGCCGCTTTAATGCGTGGGTCAAGCAGTCCATAAATGATTTCAATAAACAAGTTTGCCAGCAAAATCATAATGGTAATAATCAACGTTGCCGCAGAAATAACAGGATAGTCGCCGCCACGAATGGCTGACAACAATGTAATGCCAATGCCTGGGTAGCTAAAAACAGTTTCAGCCACAATGTTGCCGCCCACCATTGCACCCAGTGCAAACGCAAGACCTGTAATTTGCGGAAGCATCGCGTTGCGGAATACATATTTGATAATTTTGCTGTCTCGAATGCCAAGGAAGCGGGCATATTTGACATAGTCGGCGTTCAATTCATAAATAGACATCGAGCGCATACCAATGGCTTGCCCACCCATTGCAATCAGTACCATTGTCCAAAACGGCAGTTGATAATGCAGTAGCACCGACCGCACAAATGCCCACGACATATGCGGTACCATGTCAAAGGCAAAACCGCCCCCCACTGGGAACCATTGCAGATTTACCGCAAACACCCACAGCATTACAATGGCCAAACCAAAGGCTGGTACGTTGCTGATGAACATTAGCATGGGCATCAGCCCTTTGTCATAGCCTTTCCGCAGATATGCGGCAATAGCACCAAGCGTATTGCCCAGTATCCAGCCCACAATAATGGCAGGAATCTGCAACGCCAACGTCCATGTAATAGATTCGCGAATAATATCTATCACTGGGCGAGGATGCTGCATGAAGGAAGTGCCAAAATCCAGCATGGCAACATTACGTAAGTATATGAAGAACTGCACTGGCAAAGGTCTGTCTAAGCCAAAGCGTTCAATAAATTGCATTTCTATCGCCATGATATCGGCAGCCCCAAGTACCGCGCCATCACCTATCGCCTGCGAAACCATTGCCGCAATAGGGTCGCCTGGCATCAGGCGGGGAAGAAAGAAGTTTAGCGCAAGTGCAACAAACAGCGTTGCAATGTACCACAAAATCTTTTTTCCATAATACTTTTTGTATCCTCGCATACGACTATCACCCTCATTTTCATTTTGCAAAACTTAAAACTCTAAATAAAATGGCGGCCGTGACATTTAAACCACGGCCGCCACCATTCATTTACATAAGTTTCAGGAACATGAATTAACGAAGGCGTAAGTTGTAAAGACCTGCAATGCCGTAACCAAGAAGCAATACATTTGGCGGAACATCTGTGCCATCGCCGTATTCTGGGAACCCAGTCCATATAGATTCATTGACTGTATGGAACATGGCAGGACGATACATCAGATATATCATCGGCATTTCTGTAAGCAAGTGACGGCTTAACTCTGTATAAATTTCGATTTGCTCTTGCATGTCTGTGACAGATGCTGCGCGTTCAATAAGTGCATTAATTTCTGGGTCATGCAATCTATGCCATGAACGGAAGTAGCGTTCTGCACCTGGGTCGTCAATGTGGAACATTTGGAATGCGCGTGTCCATGGTGTTGCAACGTTTGTTGCCGCCACAGAGTTCATGATGATATCAAAAGTACCCACTTGCATATTTTCTGTCCAAACAGATGCTTCTGTAAAGTTGGTTGAAAGGTCAATACCAATTGCTGCACCAGCCGCGGCCACGATTTCAAGTGAAGCGTTCCAGTCTGTCCAACCAGCTGGGCAGGTCAGTTGAAATACGAGGTCATTTCCTGGAGGCCATTCGCGTATGCCATTGCCTGAGTTGTCAATGATGCCATGATAATCTAAGAGTGCGTTTGCACGGGCGATGTCTGCGTTGCCCCATTGGTATGATGCCAAAGCATCCATATCTATGAATGCCATTTCACCAGTAAATGGTACGGCCAGCGAACGTGGTGCGTTTACAAATGTTGGTGAGTAGCCGCTCATCGCTGCCGCTATAATTTGCTCGTAGTCAATGGCAAATGCAATAGCTTGGCGCACATAGCGGTTGTCAAGACCTTCACGGGTGGTGTTAAAGATAATCGAAGGCATTGTACCTGGCATATAGAATGGAGGCTCTGGAAGGAATGTAGACACAGGTGCGCCGCCTTCCCAAAGTTCCCATACATTGGACATAAATTGTTGGTTTACGTCAATTTGACCAGCGGCGAAAGATGCACGTTTTACGTCATTGTCTGCATAAAAGTTTTGCACTAAGAAACGTGGTACTGGCAATTGACCCCACATAGAAGCGGCTTGACCCCAGTAGTCGTCGCGGCGTTCAAGCACTTGCATCAGGTTTGATTCATATGCCACGCGGTATGGGCCAGAAATAGGTGCGTTATCCCAGTTAAATTCGCGGAATGCGGGATAGTCAGCCGTTGCCGCCAGTGCGGATTCAATGAAATCTGCTTGCTGTACATAAAGAATGGTCAGCTGGAAGTTTACAAGGTGCGGATTAATGTTGTCAGGGTTCATATGAAATATGACTGTGTGCGTATCTGCTTCTTCAAAATGAGTGACAAATGGAGAAAGCTCTAAGCCTGAGCCTGTGGCGGCGCGGCGGTGTGTTTCCCATGTAACTACCACGTCGCGTGCGGTCACGGGTGTGCCGTCACTCCATCTTGCATCAGGGTTAATATTGATGGTGACGCTGGAAAGGTCTGGTGCCCAAATTGGCTGACCAGAAGCCAAAAGCGGATTCATATCGCCTGTCATGGGGTTGAACATGAATAATGTTTCATGCACCGACAAAACAGAAGCAGAACCTAAACCTGCTTGGTTTACAACAAATGCGTTGGATGGGTTTGGGTGGAATGGGTTGCCGCTTACAGGTGCGCCCCATTGTAATCCGCCAAAGAATACGGTTTCGTTGCGTGGCAGTACGCCCAGTGCAAACTCAACATCGCCTGTGGCGGCGGGTGTTGGTTCGTCTGTTGGGTCTGCCGCAGCGGGTGCAGGTTCGGTTGCGGCGGGTGCGGCTGTTGCCTGAGGTGTTGGTGGCGGGGTGGGTGCTGGTGTTGCGTCACCACCACATGCCGCAAACATAAGTACCATAATGGTTAAAACTGCAACTACTAAAAGCATTTTTTTCATTTTATTGTCCTCCTCTTAATATGGGGCATACCCCAACCCCACCTCATTTGCTCACTTTGTGTGTGTTGGTGGGAAATTTTTGTTTTAGTGTTGTTTAATTAAACAAAATTTATGCAATATCCCCTTTCATTCTTAATGAGTTGTTAACTTACACAAGAAATAGGACTTGACAAAGTGAATTTCTATGATTAACATCAGTGTATCGCTACACTTGGAAAATGTCAATATAAATTTTCCAAGAAGCCGAAAAATTTATACAAATTGCACAAAGGGAGGTTACAAATGTATGTCATTTCTTAAAGAGAAGCCCTTCTACCTAAATGACGAAGACATCAAATGGGTGGATGAAACACTAGCGGGCATGACCGACGAAGAAAAAGTCACCCAGCTATTTTGTCTCATTGCCTATGATGCCGAACCAGAAAAGTTAATGAAGCTGGCGACAGAAATTAAACCAGGGGGGCTCATGTGCCGACCCATGCCAGGCGAAGAAACCGTAAAGTCTGTGAGTATTTTACAAAAAAACAGTAAGATCCCTATGCTTATTTCGGCAAATTTAGAACGCGGTGGCAATGGTGCCATTGCAGAAGGCACAAGCATGGGTTCGCCGCTGGCAGTCGCCGCAACCGACAGCGTAGATGCCGCCGCAAGACTGGGTATAATCTGCGGCCGCGAAGGCAAAGCCGCTGGCGTAAACTGGTCATTTGCGCCAATCATTGACATCGATTACAACTTCCGCAACCCCATCACCAACATAAGAACCTTTGGAAATGACCCTGAACGTGTAAAGAAAATGGGCGTTGCCTATGTAGAAGCGTTGCAAAAGGAAGGCTTGGCCGCGTCAATTAAGCATTTCCCTGGGGATGGTGTTGACGAGCGCGACCAGCATCTGGTGACATCGGTCAATACGCTGGGATGTGATGAATGGGACAAAACCTTTGGCGAAGCCTACAAAGCAAGCATTGACGCAGGCGCAATGACGGTAATGATTGGACATATTTCACTTCCTGAATATTCTAAAAAGCTAAAACCAGGTGTGGCAGACAAGGACATTTTGCCCGCGTCATTGGCATATGAATTGACCACCACCCTTTTAAAAGAACAGTTAGGTTTTAATGGGCTAGTCGTAACCGATGCCACGACAATGGCTGGCATGACGATTCCTATGGGCAGGAAGCAGGCAGTTCCCGCCACCATTATGGCTGGCTGCGACATGTTCTTGTTTACTAAAAATATGGATGAAGATATTGAATACATGCGTCAGGGCATCAAAGATGGTGTGCTTACCCAAGAACGCTTGAATGAAGCATTGACAAAAATTTTGGCATTGAAAGCGGCACTTGGTCTTCATAAAAAGGACAACATCCCAACAGGTGAAATACCTGACAAGGAAGAACATGTACGCTGGGCAAAGGAATGTGCCGACCAAGCCATTACGTTAGTCAAAGAAGAAAAAGGCGTTTTGCCCATTTGCCCTAAGAAGTACAAAAAAGTGTTGGTCTTCCCTATCGAATCAGAAGCAGGTTTTGCCTATTCCGTTCGCGTGGGCGCGGCGCAATTATTCATTGATTCCCTTAAAAAAGAGGGTTTCGACGTAGACGTATTTGAAGCGTCGCAGGGCTATGAAGGTATGATGTCGCCATTTAGTGAAATGACTGAAAAATATGACTTGATTTTGTATCTGGCAAACATGGGAACGAAAAGCAACCAAACAATCATTCGTATCGAATGGACTATGCCGTTTGGTGCAAATGTGCCTATTTATATGGAAACAATCCCCACCGTGTTTATATCTATAGAAAATCCATATCATTTATTGGATGTGCCACGGGTGAAAACGTTTATCAATACCTACGCATCCACAGACACTATGCTTGAAGCGTTGATGGACAAACTGATGGGACGTTCTGCATTTAAAGGAACTTCACCTGTGGATGCATTCTGCGGCATGTGGGATACACGGTTATAAAGTTAAACAATCTAAAGGAGATGCAAACAATGGACAAACGGTACATTCAGCTGTATTCGTTAAAAGATGAAACAGCCAAAGACTTTCAAGCAACACTGAAACGTGTTAAAGAAATCGGCTATACTGGCGTGGAATTTGCTGGGCAGTTTGGCGGCATGAATGCGAAAGATTTAAAGGCATTTCTTGCCGACTTAGGCTTGGAGGCACTGGGATGCCATACACAAACAGGCGCAATTCCCAACAATTTGGCATATGCATCTGAACTTGGGGTGAAGTACATCATTGACCCGCTGCAACCATTCAATGACTATGATGCCGCCATGGTTTGGGCTGAAAAATTCAACGAAGTAGGCAAACAATGCAAAGATGTTGGCATTCAGTTCGGCTATCACAACCACCGTCATGAATTTTTAGAAAGTCCAGATGGATACCTGCTTGAAACCATCATCAAAAATACTGACCCCGATTTGGTATGCATTCAGCTAGATGTGGGTTGGACAGCGGCTTCCGGCGTTGACCCTGTTGCGTTTATTAACAAACACGCGGGACGCATTCAATTAATCCATGTAAAAGAAACCGACAGGGTCGCTGGGGCAGAACCATTCCCGGATATGTCAAAATATCCGGTGGACGCAAACGGCCGCCCGCAGATTCCACCAGATGTGCTTGAAAAAATTCTGGCGCAGCTCAAATGGAATTGCGCCACAGGCAAAGGTATTATCGACTGGGCGAAAGTACGCGACGCCGCAGTAGCCCAAGGTGCGGAAGGTTTTATCATCGAGCGCGAATTTGACTATGCTGGTGACTTATGGAAATGTGTACAGGAAGACCATGATTTCTTGAAAGCGTTGTAAAAATCTTATAAAATATGTTTGAGGGCGAAGTCCTCATTTAAATGAAAGGGGTATGCCACCATGGCTATCAAAGTAGGATTCATTGGGTGCGGTTTTATCGCATTTCAAAAACATTTCCCAGGAATGGCGCAAGAAAAAGACGTAGAAATGGCAGCATTTTGTGATTTAGTCGTCGAACGCGCTGAAAAAGGCGCGAAAGAATTTGGTGCACCAAACGCTAAAGTCTGCACCGATTACAAAGAACTCATTAACGACCCAACACTGGATGTCATTCATGTACTCACACCAAACGTATCACACATGCAAATCACAGTAGAAGCCCTTGAAGCAGGCAAACATGTCATGTGCGAAAAACCGATGGCAACAACCAGCGCAGAAGCCAAAAAAATGCTTGAAGCCCGCGACCGCACAGGCAAATTGCTCACCATCGGCTATCAATATCGCCATTATCATGAAAATCAAATTGTTAAAAATGTGGTGGACGAAGGTTGGCTAGGTGACATTTATTATGCCGAAGCAAGCTATATCCGCAGACGCGGCGTACCCACATGGGGTGTGTTCACAGACAAGGCACAACAAGGCGGCGGCGCGTTAATTGATATCGCCACTCACGTGCTAGACCTTGCGTTGTTCATGATGAACAACTATGAAGTAGACCATGTCGTTGGCACATCTTTTGAAAAACTGGGCAAACTGCTTGAACCAAAAGACCAAGGTCAAATGGGCTGGGCACACGGCTTGCCAGACCCATGGGACAATAAAACCTTTGAAGTCGAAGACTTTGCGGTGGGTTATGTAAAAATGAAAAATGGTGCGGTTATTCACTTGAAATCATCATGGGCATTAAATATGGTGACAAACCCCGCACAAGTGTTGCTTTGCGGAACCAAAGGCGGCGTGGACACCACCGACGAACGTGTACGCCTAAACCATGTCGTCGGCGGACAGCAAACCATATCCATGATTGGCGAAAAAGTAGCACCATTTATTCCTGGTTTTTCAACAGGAGAGCCACCACCATCAAAAGAAGCACAGCTTTGGGTAAATGCAATCAAGGGCGAAGGCGATTTGTTTGTCACTGCTGACCAGGCATTTGTTGTGACTCAAATTCTTGAAGCTGTTTATGAATCATCACGTACAGGCAAGGCTGTTCATTTTTAGTATGTAGTCTGCTTAAAAAGGTTTACAAATTTGAAGTTTGAGTTATAATAAAAGCAGGTAATCGTCGCAGATGCGACTCGCCAATAGAGAATTGCTACAATTGTAACCACTCAGCTACTGTGAATAGCAGAGTGGTTTTTTATTAGCTAAACGTAAAAATAAACGTCAGCAATGCAATCAGAAACATCCCAAATGCAAAAAGTAACATCAGGATTTTAAACGAATCTTTCATGCAATCACCTCCCGTCTTTTGCAAAAGAACGAAAGGCAAGCCACATCTGCTAGATTACCTGCGTTTTGAATCATAAGATAGACCTTTGCGCCATGTCTATATTTGGTGAAATATGCAACATCAATAATAATCATGCGCCAGCTTTTTCACTGCCTTGACACAGTTGCCCTCACAAACTACAATTGGCTTTAGCAACGGACATTTTCCTCGGATTGGGCGCAGCTTGTATGTATAAAAAGATTGTTCTTTTAATCACATTTTTATCGCTTTTGGTAGTGATGGCACTAGGTGCAGGCATTGCCCATAGTTTTGCTGTCAATTTAAGGGATGTAAGTGGCATTCAACTTAGTGGGTTTAGCAACCTGAATGGGCTAAGCGTCACAAGCACAGAGGTTTCAGCAGCTACCAATCAAAACACTGTCGCGGCTACCCCCGCGCGGTTTTATTCTATGATTCCAGTAAACGACATCGCCGCCCTGGCTGGGCATGAGGCAAATCCACAAGATTTTGTGGCACATTACCAAAACGGCAGCAATGTAGAGGCACAAATACTATACCCACCAGAAATTGACTGGCACAACCTAGGGCGGCAAGAGGTTGTAGTTAATGTTGTCGAAAACGGCGTTTCTGCGCGTGAAATAGCCGCTATTTACATATTAGAGCCTGTGTCTTCTATCCAAGTAGAGGCAGGTTCTTCCATAGAAGAACTCAACCCATTAGATTTCATAAATGACTCCCAGACGTTGGACGAGTGGGTTTATTTTAATATCGCTTTCACGGGTGATTTAGAATATCTAACCGCCGAAGTGGGTACACAAGAAGTGTCTCTTATTTTCAACGATGTTGCTTTTAGCGTACAAGTAGACATTGTAGACACGACGCCGCCCGTTGTAACACTAACGGATGTGACTGTGCGTTTAGGCCGTGAGGTTTCCCCTTGGGACTTTATCGTTGAAGCAATAGATATTTCCGAACCCATCATAGCCGTTTTCACCAGCACCGTGGATGTCAATAGAGAAGGTCAGCACTTAGTAAATATCGTGGTTTCAGACTATTTTGGCAACGCCGCAAATCACGCCGCCATGCTAACCGTTCTGCCAAATACAGAGCCGCCAACCATCATTGGTGCGCAGGATATAGAAGTGATGATTGGTACATCAGCCATGTTCAGGCAAGGCGTTACGGCACAAGATGCATTCGGCACGCCGCTTCATGTCTATGTGGATTCTAGCTTGGTTAATGTACACGAATTGGGGATATTTCCTGTCACTTATTCTGCCGTTGACGTAGGCGGGCTTCGTGCAGAATTAACAGTCAACGTATATGTCATAGATGTAGATACCCACGAAGTACGCGAACTTGCCCAAGCCATTCTTGATGCAATTTTGCATGAAGGTATGACCCAAGTAGAAGAATCCCGCGCCATTTTCAATTGGGTTAGCGCGAATGTAGGCTATGCGGCGGGGTTTGAACCGCGCTCGGTCTACGAAGGTGCGCGGCAAGCATTGGTGCAAAGGCGCGGGGACTGTTTTACTCTCCAAGCCGTATCAGAAGTCATGCTAACGATGGCTGGTGTGCCAAACCGACGGGTAGACCGATACGATGGTAGTGAAACCAGACATGCTTGGAATTTAATCAACCCCGACGGGCTAGGCTGGCATCACTTTGACACGACGCCCATTAGAGGTGTAAACATCGACAGGTTTATGTTTACCCAGTCGCAAGCACTACAGTTTTCGCAATATATTAGAGAAACACATGGTAATCGCAATTATTTTGGATTTGACACCGCCCTCCACCCTCAGGTGGTGTACTAATGATTGGCGTATTAGGCGGTATGGGGCCGCTTGCCACAGCTATTTTTTACGCCATGCTCACCAACAAGCAAAAAGTATCCGCCGAACAGGAACACCACGATATAATCATTTACAGCAAGCCGTCTATTCCAGACCGTACGGCTTTTATTTTGGGGCAAAGTGAAATAAGTCCACTCAGTGACATGATTCACGTCGCCAAAACATTACAACATGCAGGGGCAAGCTTTATTGCCATACCCTGTGTTACATCGCATTATTTTTATCAAGAAATTGTACAAGCAGTGGATATCCCTGTCATCCATGTGGTTGATGAAATTGCTAAACATATTTTCTCAAAAGGGTTTAAAAAAGTGGGGGTTTTGGCTACTAACGGCACATTGGCAGCAGGGCTTTTTCAAAACGCTTTTGAAAAGCACGACATTGAAATGCTGCAACTAAATGCACAAAAGCAAACCGCATTGATGGAAATAATCTATGACATAAAACATGGACAATATATAAAATCAGAAAATTTTGATGCACTGGAGGAAGCGTTATTCTGTCGTGGTGTGCAAGCAGTGGTGCTAGGTTGCACAGAACTTAGCATGGTCACTGGCCCGGTAATAAAAGAACGCGTTGACGCACTGGAAGTACTAGCAAATGTCGCACTAGAAATGAGCAAAAAAAGCCCATGAAAAATATACTAGAATACTTAGAAAACACTCCACACCCAAATAGGATTGCATTTGATGATAGTCAAGCGCAGCTCACATTCGCCGAAATACAGCAGCAATCTCGCGCCATTGGCAGTTTCCTTGCGATGCGTGAAATTTATAAACAGCCAATACCTGTATTTATGGAAAAAAGCCCCCAAACCATATCCGCATTTTTGGGCGTGGTTTATGGTGGAAATTATTATGTACCACTCGATTCAAGTATGGCAGATTCACGCATTCAAATGATTTTGAAAAAGGTAAACCCTTCTATTATCATTTGCGATGATTCAACCTGCCAAACTGCGAAGGACTGGGGCTATGACGTCTACACATTTTCAAAGCTAGTCACCCATGAAATAGACACCCAAAAACTTTTAAACATTCGCCGTCATGCAATAGACATCGACCCTGTCTATGTCGTGTTCACATCTGGCTCGACAGGCACCCCCAAAGGAGTAGTCGCCACCCACAGCGGTGTTATCGACTACGTCGAATCGCTTTGCCCAGTCATAGGCGCAAACGAAAATTCTATTTTTGGAAATCAATCTCCACTATATTTAGATGCATGTCTGAAAGAGATTTTTCCGACCTTAAAGTATAGTGCGAAAACATATTTGATACCGCCGTCGCTGTTTTTATTTCCAGTGAAACTTATTGAGTTTATTAATAACAACAACATCAACACCATTTGCTGGGTAGCGTCGGCGTTATCTATCGTTGCAGGGCTTGGTGCACTTGAAAAGCATGTTCCCAAGTCTCTGAAAGTCATCGCTTTTGGAAGTGAAGTCTTCCCAAAAAAACACTTGGTTAAATGGCAGGAGGTACTACCTGATACTAAATTTGTACATCTATACGGCCCAACAGAAACAACGGGAATGGCAACATATTATATCGTAGACAAATCCTTCGAACAAAATGAGCTAGTACCTATAGGCAAACCTTTCCCTAATCGCGAAATCATATTACTGGACGAAAACGGAAAAATGCCACCCCAAGGCCAAATGGGCGAAATTCATATACGAGGCTTGCAACTAAGCCCAGGCTACTTTGCCGACGAAGTACGTACAAAGGCGGCATTCATTCAAAATCCGCTGTCTCCATTTCCAGATATCGTGTACAAAACAGGTGACAGGGGGTATCAAAACAACGATGGCAACTTCGTATTCACCGCAAGATGTGACCATCAAATCAAACACATGGGCTATCGCATAGAGCTTACAGAAATAGAAAACGCTGCCCTAAGTCTAAACGGCATAGAAATGGTATGTGTCGTGTTTGATGCAGAAAAAAGCAAAATCATTTTATACTACACTGCGGCAATAGAGCCATCCGAACTTAATATGCATTTAAAATCAACACTGCCGCGATATATGCAACCTCATAAAATGCATCAACTAGAAAAAATGCCACTGACGCCAGGCGGCAAAATAGACAGAGTGGCATTACAGAAAGGAAACCAATAATGGATGAACAGCTACTAACCATACTTGTAGAAATGCACCCCGACGTAAACTTCGCCGCTGAAACAGCACTAATAGACAAAAAAATAATAGACTCCTTTGATGTAATCACCATAGTGGCAGAAATAAACGACAGGCTAGATATTAGCGTCCCTGCCGAAGAAATAATCCCTGAAAATTTTAATTCGTATGCCCAGCTTAGGGCATTGGTGGAAAGGCTGGAGGTGGAATAAGATTTTGAAATACTGGAATACTTTGTGTTTTTCATGACTAAACTACTACTATGTCCTTAATCGAGAGAAATTTTCACTTGAAAATACTAGATGGTGGTGTTATAGTCATGCAAGGAGGGATTCCATTGTTAAAATCATTTGAAATTAGAAACGCATATTCATTTTTGGATGAGTGCGTAGTGGATATGGAAGCTACAAATATTAAAGCACATAAGTATTCGTTGATTACTAGCGAAACTAACGAACATGTACCCGAAAAACTATCACTCCTGCCTGTGCTTTCAATTTATGGCGCGAACGCAAGCGGAAAAACCAATTTGTTGCGCGCACTTTTATCTGTTTTTAATTCCATTACCTCAGACTCAGATAATCCTATTCATGGTAACTATTTGAGTGGGCTAAAAAACTCCAGCGATTTGATTGAAGGAACCACCCTTAAAATGACTTTTATTCTGAATAGAAATGAATATGCCCTGTCATTTTACTTCTTGGCAGGCGAATATTTTAGTGAGAAATTTCATTATCGTAAAAATTCAAAAGGTAAGATGCTAAGGGTTTATGAGCGTAACTGGGACGAAAAAACAAATGTTTGGAAATTAAAAACAGGTTTAACTATAAATAAAGAATGGCTTGACGAGATCGAGTATGTCAGTAGCATGGAAAGAGATAATAAAAATTTATTGCTGTATGCTTTGTGCAAAAGAAGCAATATTTCGCTTTTTTCATCTCTTGCAACTTGGGCTTCCCGTTTTAGCAATGCAGAATCACCTGTTTCTTACTCAATGGATCCAAGGTCACTAACAACACGTGAAAAAAATCCACATTTAAAAATTTTCAATGACAAAGCCTATAAACCTCAAATAATAGAGTTTGTTCGGTCTATTAACCCGCTCATACAATCATTTAACTTCGTAAAAGACACTGACGAAAAAGAAATGACATATCAGCTAGAGTTTCAATATACACAAAGCTATAATGATGACGATGATGTTGAAATCATTGATAAAACGCTAACGTGTTATGAATCAAGAGGGGTTTATTCTGCAATCACATTATTGCCATCTATTTTGCTTGCCCTTAAAAAAGGTGGTTTGGTCATTGCCGATGAACTAGAAAACAGCCTTCACCCGCTTCTTATGACAAAAGTAATCAATTTATTTACCGACCCAGATATAAATGTGGGCGGTGGACAGCTCATTTTTACGACACACAATGCCTTAATTATGGATAAACGCTATTTAAGGCAAGATGAAATAGGTTTTGTGGAAAAGGATGAAGATGGCAGAAGCGAATTTTACAAACTTTCGGATATTGATAATGTGCGAAGTGACTTAGATTTTTCTAAAAATTATATTTTGGGGGCGTTTGGCGCAATTCCAGAAATGAGTTGAGATGAGGGGCATTTGTGGGGAAAAAGTCTGCTAAAGCAAGAGCAAACGCATTAAAATTGTGGATATCTAAAAAACCTCCAAAGAAACCGTCATCCGTCAGGCCCAGTTCAAATATGTATCTTTTGATGGATTCGCTTAAAAAATTTGCAGAATAGCGCAAAGAGCCATAAATTTGTATATCATTAACAAACAGACTAAATCATTAGAAACTAGTAGTTTCAAGGTTTAGTCTTTTTTTTATGGACTATCAAAACCTCTACCGCGACATTGTGGAATGTACAAAATGTGATATCTACATAGGTGCATCTGTCATAATTGGACTAAGTAAAGCCAGTGATTTAGCGGGTATCACGAAACTTAGTCCTATTTTTTTATATGCTGGGTAACTGCTTCGCAGCTTTTGGACAATTCAATCGGTAAAAAGTGGCTTTTCCTCTTTGCTGTACTCTTTTCCATCCTTAGAGTGTGCATTATAACTGTCACAGTTGCTTCGGAAATCTATAAATAATTAAATTTATAAATGTATTGACATGTCTTCTTTTTTTTTTTACAATGAATGCACTAAAAATTATGTCATTTAATGTCATAAAACAAAGAAGGAGGGTGAAGACATGTACGGTAAATTGAATAACTAATTTGTTAAAAGTTGAGTGCAGGCTGGTAGATAGTGGTCACTATAAATACTTACTTGTTTAAGTAATCACTGATTAACCCCATTCTATCAGCTCTGTACACGGCTTTTGCATTTTTCAGTGTTGCCAAAAAACCTTATACACACTTCGTAGTCGCTGTTTTTTATCGTCCTGCATAATTGCAAAATTTGGAACAGGGTTAACGAAGCGAGTTAGCCGGTGCTACTTAAGCAATTTACGTCTAAAAGAATCTCATAGTGAAGGGAACTAGAAATAATGTATACAAAAAGCGCAACTGCATACTTTAATAAATCAAGTAGTGGAAATTTTGTTGGATACGGACATTATCAAATTGCTGTAGATGATTCTCAATTTGAACAGCTTTTAGAAATTGCTATTTTTGCAGAAAGCGAAAAAAGTTATGATTCGTTAGTGACATTCATTAAAGATAAAAGTATTCCTGAAGATATATTTCGCTTAGCGATAGATAAGAAAATTATTACAAAGTCATTTAATTGGGATGAAAATCCTACGCATATAAAAAATAAATACTTTTTAGACTTGCTGCTTGATTCAAATAAAGCCATGGACTTTTCAAATCATCATGTCGTCGTGATTGGGTGTGGAGGCATTGGCAATTTTATGTGTTATCCACTGTCAACTATGGGCATTGGAATGATGTCGTTAATTGATGGGGATAAAGTTGAATATTCAAACTTAAATCGACAATTTCTTTTTAACTTAAGCTCAATCGGCAAGTCAAAGGTTAATGAGGTTAAAGAAAAAATTGAAACACTAGATAGCAATCTGGTTATCAACAAATATAAAGAAAGTGTTAGTAATGAGTTATTAGAAAAAATATTTTTAGAATCGTCATTAAAACCATCAATTATAATCCTTTCAGCAGATGATGGTTATTGTCTTAATATGGTGAATGACTTTTGCATTAAATTTTCAGTGCCATTTATTAATGTGGGATACTTAAATGACTTTTCTGTAATAGGTCCATTTTATATTCCCGGGGTATCATCATGTCCGTATTGTCAAAATAATTTAGGTATAGATAATAAAGATTCAAGAAATATAGAGCTTGACAGCAAAATTGAGAGAGTGAATAATGCCTATATACCCCCTGCATTCTTTACAAACAATGCATTTGCTTCTGGCATGGCCTTAATAGACATAGCTTATTTTTTTAATGGTAAATATGAAAAAATAAACTCTTTGAACAAAAGAATTGGAATAGACAATCACGATTTTTCACTACACAGTGTCGGTGTTGAAAAAAATGCATTATGCAAATGTGGTATTGAAAAGCATGATTAAGATAATTTCAGAAAAACATGAAAAAAAATATCTATACTCTGTATTTTTAAGTGAAGTAGCTCGTACATTACCTCATGCAGTTTTAACATTAATACTGTTTGACAAAGGTGTTAGAGTTGAGCAAATAGCATTGGTGCAAATTTTTTATATGCTAGCAATGGTTGCGTTTGAATTTCCTTCTGGGCTTATGTCTGATATTCTTGATAGGAAGTTAGTTTATCTGCTCTCGATAGTTTTTTCAATGATTGCATACGTACTAATTTTTTTTTCCAATGCATTGCCTATGCTATATTTAAGTTGGTTTATATACGGGACAGCTTCTGCATTTAATAATGGTACATTAGATGTGAGTTTCACAAAACTATTTCAGACGAATACAGAAAAGTTAAAACAATTTTTATCGAGACAAAAGATGGTATTAAGTGTATCGGCTGTACTTGGAGGATATCTAGGGAGCATATTATTTAATAATATCGGTACATATCTGTTTTTTGTGTCGGTAGCAATTTATGTGGTCTCTGCTACAGTTGTGATTATATTCATACCAAGTGACAGAAACAACGAGCGACTTGGCAAACCTTTTCGAGAATACCTCGCGAACTTTATGTTAAACTTAAAAAACTTAATTAGCTCACGTATCTTGATAGAGTTAATTATATTGATGGGAGCAATTCAATTCTTCTATCAACCCTTTTATCAGTATTGGCAAGCCATGTTTTTAGAAAATAGTATCAACCCTAGTGTATTTGGCTTTATTTATATTATTTTTAGGCTTGCTTTCGCCTTGGCGGCTTGGATTTTCAGAAAAGTGAAGCACTCAAATAAGAACTCATATATTATTTTGGCAATGATTAGTGCCCTGGCAGTTGCTACTTTTTTAGTTGATTTTCCAAGCTTCTTGCTGGTCTCAACTCCCTTGATGCTAGTTCTAGTTTATATTTATAATTTGAACTTAGATTGTTGTCTTAGAGAACAAACAGATGCTTCTGTATTAGGTACCGTTGAGTCTATAAATAGTACTTTTACTAGAATTTTGTCTGTTATAGTACTAGGCATAAGCTCTGTATCAGTTACACTTTTTAGTGTTACAACGATGTTTGTAATTTTGGTAGTTGGATTCACAAGTATTTCAATTTTTATTTTATATATACGTGGCAGAAAAAAATAGCACATACATCTTCCATTCCTGCATATGATATTGTATCAGTACAATTCAAATTGTATGACAGAAAAGGAGTTTTTTTATGGACTATCAAAACCTCTACCGCGACATTGCGGAGCGTACAAAAGGTGATATCTACATAGGCGTGGTTGGCCCCGTGCGTACAGGCAAGTCAACATTCATCAAACGATTTATGGATTTGCTTGTCATCCCCAACATCGATAATGCATACAGTAAAGAACGCGCCAGAGACGAACTGCCTCAATCGGCAGCGGGGCGCACCATCATGACCACCGAGCCTAAATTTGTACCCAACGAAGCGATAGAAATTCGCTTAGACGATGCGGCACGTTTTAAAGTGCGCATGATTGATTGTGTCGGCTATCTAGTGCCAGGCGCATCAGGTCATTTAGAAGGCGATGATAACGCCCCGCGTATGGTATCCACCCCTTGGTCTGAAGATAAAATACCTTTTGCCGAAGCCGCAGAAATGGGTACGAAAAAAGTAATAAACGACCACTCTACAATAGGCATCGTGATTACAACAGATGGTTCCATTGCGGAAATTGGGCGTGATGACTACATTGAGGCAGAGGAACGCGTCATTCGCGAGCTAAAAGAAATCAACAAACCGTTTGTCGTACTACTCAACACACAATCACCATTTTCACCAGAAACCGACCGCTTGCGCGACGAGCTTTCTCAGAAATACGGCGCACCCGTTATGGCAGTGAATTGTGCCCAGCTTAAAATTGAAGATATCCACGCGGTTATTGAAAGAGTACTGTATGAATTCCCTGTGCAGGAGATTCGTATCAATTACCCAAAATGGATTGAAACTTTACCGCTGACACACTGGCTAAAACAAAGCTTTATTGGTACAGTCAAAGAAATGGTGACAGGCATTGGCAAATTGCGTGAAATGCGCGACCACATCCCGTTGCTGGAGCAAAACGAACATGTTAAAAAGGCATTTCTGGACAAAATAAACCTAGGCGAAGGTACAGCGCATATCGAGCTGAGTGTCAATGATGGATTATTCTACCAAATTTTGAGCGAAACCACCGGTATGGATATTGCTGGCGAGCATCAATTGATTTCTACAATAAAAGTCTTAGCCGAAGCCAAAAAGGAATTTGACAAAATCAAGTACGCATTGGAAGAAGTACGCCGCAAAGGCTATGGCATTGTAACCCCCGCAACGGACGAAATGAAACTAGAGCCGCCCGTGCTTGTGAAACACGGAGCGAAATACGGTGTGAAAATCCGCGCCAGTGCACCAAGTATACATGTTGTGTGTATCAAACAGAAGCATGAAATTTGCCCGAGGTTCAACAGTTCGCAACCAGACATATACGCAAATTTACAATATGGAAATCTTTATGGCAGTTTGAAACAATATGTACAAAGCCCAAAGCAGGGCTTTTTTTCTTATCCGCGTTTCCTGATTATACATAGCACGGAACTTTCATTCACCTTAAACTCTAAAGGCGGATTTCCGTTACGCTCAAGTTCACGCCGCGCAATTTCTATGCCCCGTCCGAAGGATTGGATAAATCCCAATGTTTTTAAGACCGAGCCGATACCGGGATTTCTGTAACCGACAACGCTGGGTTCTCCGAAGTTTTCAGGCGTGACATTTCCGAACGGTCCGCCGGGGCTTCTTATTTCAATTCTGTCATTGTACCAGTAAAGGTGAATCGGCGCGTTTACATATTCATACGTCCGATGTTGGACGGCATTGTACAATATCTGCAAGACGGCGTGCAACGGATAGGTCGGCTCTATTTTGTGCTTGGCGGCATCTTTCATATTTACTGCTTGAAAATTGTGAGCGTTCAGTTTCTCCTTTACCATGCGTAACATACTTGGAATCGCTCCACCGATAACCAAATCATCAATGACTTCATCGGAAAGTTCTGTGCCGTTAATGCGAAGAAATTGAATATATGCACCGAAAATTATATCCTGCGGATTTTTGCCAACGGTTAAAACCCCCATAACGGTTGGCGTTGTATCTGCTGGGGAAATAATCATTCCGCATGACGCAAGTTTTTCTTCATAAGAGCGGTTATTTGCTTCAAGAATATCCGGTGCTACGGCAACAGGAAGATACTCATGTTCAAAAATAACTCTTGATAAATCCTCCAGTGCGGCATCTGCCACAGGATAATGGTCAAATGGCTTGTTTTTGTAACGCCGCTTTTCGACTAAAATTCTTTCGTCTTGTTCGTTGGCTATGCCTCGCCTTGGTCCGACCCTAACCCAAATACGTCCTTTATATCTAACAGGGGGCATATCTGAAGGCATGACAGTAACAACTGCTATTTCTGTGCCATTCAGTGTCCTTTTTTCCACAGTCATAACAGGTGGGGGCAGAATGTTTCCATCCGTTTTCATTGCAGACAAATCTAATAGCAGCTTATCTGTAATAGACAGATTGGAAGGCATACCATTATCTTTCGCTCCTACAAATAACACCCCAGGCTTATTGTGGTTTGGCAAATCGTTGGCAAAGGCACAAATGGCTTGCCGTGCTTTATCACCATCACTAAATGATTCTTTACGCTCCGCATTATCTGATTCAAGTTCATTAAGGAGATTTAATAAATCTGTGTCTGAATAGGGTTTCATTATCTGTCAGCCTTCCGAAAAATTATGTAATGAGTATAATATGATTTTGTTCAATTTTCAATCTAAACAAACCAAATATATTCAAGGATTCCAAGCCATAAACCTGTCTGGAATCAAGAAAAAACAGAGGTGCTAATTATACAGTAACGACAAAAAAATCTTGCAGAATTTCTCAATTTCAAACGCAAAATGCAATCACTTTGTAAAATTTTGTTTAGTATGTGCCTTGCTAACCTACGCTGGAAACTGCTGTTCCGACATCGCCCTTGTACAAGTCGCAAAAAATTTATTTCAACGAACAGGGCTATAGTAAAAATAAAAAACTCCCATGATACAAAATTTGAAAAAAAATACGCTTACTGGAAGCCGAGAAAAAGAAATTATACAGCGGCTACCGCGAAGCACGGGAAGATATGATTGACGTGCAAAAGGCTTGTTAATATGAAACCCAAAAACCTTGTCGCACTCGTGAGTTTTATCTGTAAAATAATGGCGTTTTGGTCATGTGGCGACATCTTTCCGAGTGCTGACTTTACTGGTTTTTCAAATTTCCATATCTTCAAGAATATCATTTGCTCTAAGCAAAACGTCTAAAAGCCTCTTGTTTGTTGGACTTGTCGCAATGGGACAAGAATTAATTGGATTCATATAGAATGTTCAAATTACTTCAACACAAATTTTCTACGTATCTAACTCTGTCGCTCAAGCGGCAAAAATTTTCACGTAACAGATAAACGACAATGCGGGAAAATTTATATAGCGACAACATCGCATAAGCCACCGTAGGCGGCTTTCGGCATGGGTAGCAACCCAATAGGCAAGCAGATGAATACACCAAAAGGTCTACACGTCTTGCTTGCTTGCCACTTAGAAATTTAGCGAAAACATCATTATTTTATATCGCCGTAATAAATTCATATTCATCATATAATTTTTTAAGGTCGCTATGTCGTTTTAGAATAGGTAGTTTTTGATTTTTCAATAAATCGGTAGTCTTTGAGCAATAAATACAACCCAACTCAGGGCGTTTAGTTACTAACTCCATCCCAAAGTGTTTTTCACAGTATCTTATTCCATCCATGCTATATGCGTAAACATACCAATCTCTAATAAATATTTTCTTTCGTGCCAATGCTTTTACTTTCTCTATGAAAGCATTCAAGAGCACTCCTGCATGTTTACGATATTTAGGTTCATTAAGTATTGCCAATCCGACAAAGAGGCATGTATATTCGCCTTCGTGAATCATTGGTTGAACAACATCAGAAAATTGGTCATCAAGTAAAATCCCTTTTTTTAACTTTGAAACATAGAGGTCGTCTATGGAATAAAAACTATAGTAACCTGCTATTTTTTTGCCGTGAAAAAGTAGTTCCCATGTATCAAATGAACTCCTATGAATTTTAGCAAATGCTTCAATTGACCCGTGGGCATTTGGAACAAGCCCTTCAATCGTATCTATATCAATTTGTATAAGCTCTCGTGCTATATCAAAATAGCTAATCCCCATTTTTTCTATCTCGCTATAGCCACTTATAGAATAGTTATCGTCATCTAATATTGATGGTGCATTTTTACTTTCCAGAATGCGTGAATATTCAGTTGCAACTACATCATCAACTTCATTTTTCGCATTAGTTACGATTTCTTGAAATTGTATACACAATGCTTCAAAAAAAGAAACTTTGTCTTGATTGACCTTATTGAAAACACCAAAGTTATCCATTATATTTTCTAATGAAGAATCTCCAATATGATCGCCCAAAAAGACAATTAAGTTTTCTTGATGTATTGGGCGTGGGAAGCTTTTTTTGATATCATCGGTAAGCAACCTATCACCAGAATATATTTTGTATTGATATGAAAAAGCCTGATTTGAGTGGTGAGAAAAGAATTTGCTCCCAGCTGAAAAAAATAACTCGTTAATAAATATTCCTCGATTTCGTATTGTCATATATGGATAAAGGTTTTTTGAAAATTTTGATATGTTCAACGCGTCCATGCCCCCAAGCCAAAACATTTTTATTGTGTCCAATATCTGTCCAATACTTGTCCATTTCCTGCTTACTAGCAAGTGTGTTAAATTATACATTGTCCAAGCTGTGGAAGCAATTTATATATAAATTCAAAGTGGTGCATAATTGTAGATCAATAAGGTGCGCATATAAAAGGAGGAAGACACATGTATATGTCAAGTGGAAATTTTTCAAAAAAATTAGCAGTTTTGTTGTCCATTGTAATGTTTGTAAATGTAATTTCATTTTCAGCATATGCTGATACTTTTAATGATCATGGAATGAATACCATCATTGTTTCATTTGACGCACTACCTGAAGATATCTCATTTCAAAATGTGACAACAGGCTCTGCGCTTTCGCTTGTTGTTTTACCAGATGTTCTTATGGCTACCAATGTAAGTGGAAGTGCTATTATTATTCATGGAGTTATTTGGAAAGGTGAACTTTATTTTGATTCAGGCATTTCTGCACTCTATACTTTTACGCCTATGCTGCCTACAAGATATATGCTGTATAACAAGGTCGTACTTCCAATAATTTATGTGCAAGTAGGAGATTCCCCGATATTAGACGTTGAGCCATTTGTTTGGTTTTCACATTATTTGTTCACAATTAGAGGGCTAATGCGAGATAGGTCTGCACCTTTTTGGAATAATGTCTATATCGCAGAAGTTGGAACCTTCTTTGAGGCTGAGATGAGGCAGCTTTGGGGGTCTGGAGGATTTTGGCCACAAGATAATTATGTTATTGAGATGCTATCGACCAGCTTTTGGCCAGAAACTATAGCTGGTGTTCCAACTGGTCTTTCACGCTTTAATCAATTAATATGGGGAACGCCAACTAGGGTTGGTACTTTCAGACTTGATATGAGAGTGCAGAGCGTAGTTACTGGAGCTAGTGATACACAATCCTATATAATAAATGTTATTCCAGCACGTTCAGACATTTCATCTATAGCAATTAGTAATATTACACCTCCGGTAACGGGAGCAATGCCAAGCATTTCGCATTTTGCTGGAAATTTCCCCAATTTTACTGTGGACTCAGTGACATGGCGTCGAGACACTTTTTTTGGCACAGAAGTTACAACACCTTTTTCAGCTACGACCGAATATGTCGTTAGAGTTAGATTGACAGCTAACGATGGATTTCGATTTCATAACAATGTGGCAGCTAGCGTAAATGGACAAGTGGCATGGGTGGGTGTAAATGATAATTTCCAGCACTCTGTAGATATAATCTATACTTTCCCTGCTACCGCACCAATTTATGTAACAGGAGTAAGTTTGAACAGAAACTCTGCAACAATATTGCAGGACAGTACGGAAACATTAGTAGCAACTGTTAATCCATTAAATGCCACTAATAGAGACGTACTCTGGAGTAGTAGTGATAACAATATTGTAACTGTAAACGCCAATGGGCTAGTGACGGCAATATCACCCGGAGAGGCAACTATAACAGTTACAACCGTTGATGGAAATCATGGGGCTGTTGCAAAACTGTGAAAACGGTTAGCAACAGTCCTTTTTTTAAAGAAACCTGGTAATGAGATAGAAAAAATGCCCCGAATGAGTGCAAAAATCGGAAGGATGAATTGTTTTTTGTTG
>Ga0123352_10000844_pt1 | contig 38681 bp, 47 predicted proteins | sample TergutLab28metaG_FD_89700 | JGI IMG/M metagenome (GOLD analysis project Ga0123352, IMG submission 89700) | Labiotermes labralis P1 segment gut microbial communities from Petit-Saut dam, French Guiana - Lab288 P1 | ecosystem: Host-associated > Arthropoda: Insects > Digestive system > Gut ... | reverse complement strand
GTTCCATCCCCAGGTTTTTGCGTGCTTTTTATTCCCTGCTCCTCTGCCCTCAGCTTTTCAACACCACTTCTTACTCTCACTTTTCTCGCTTTTTGATCCTGTACATAGTGTGAATACTAACATGGTATTCGGAGAAAGGCGTCTACGGCACGGCGGGCTGGATGAATGACACGGACCTGCTCAAATGTTTCGACCTGACGCCCGAAGCAGAGGCCGGCAATGTGAAAGAAGTTATCTACGGCATAAAAGACGGAATGGTCATTAGCCGTAAGTCTGATTCCATGATGAACGAGCACACCGCCATCCTTGGCTCGTCCGGCTCGATGAAGTCCAGAGCATTTGCGCGCGGGAAAATTATCTCCTGCGCCCTTAAAGGTGAAAGCATTTGCTGTACCGATCCAAAAGGTGAGCTGGCCTCCGACACCAAGGCTTATCTGGAGGACATGGGCTACACGGTTAAAATCCTCAACCTTGTTGACCCAAAGAACAGTGACCGCTTTGACGGCTTGGAGGGCAGCAGGGATGAACCCATCTTTGTATCCAACATCGTGGAAGCCGCCATATCCAACACCGGAGGGGCGAAAGGCGACCACTTCTTCGACGCCGCTGAGGGCAGCCTGCTTTCGGCGCTTACCTTCTTACAGATGGAACGCGAGACTGGGGAGTTCCCCACCATAGCGGGCGCGTACCGGACGCTTGTGGATATCAAAAGCGTTCAGGAGTTAAACGACATCTTTGACGAGCTGCCGCCCGGCTCGCGGGGGCTTAGAAGCTACAACCTGTTCCGCATGGCCTCGCCCAACGTGCAGGGCAATGTCATCATCGGGCTTGGTGCGCGGCTGGCGGTCATGCAAAATGACGAGATTGCCGATCTGATGAGTTTCCCCGACATGGATATGCTCGCGCTCGGCAAACAGAAGACCGCTTACTTCCTTGTCCTGTCCGATCAGGACAGCACCATGCGGTTTGTATCGGCGATGTTTTTCTCTCTGCTGTTCTTGCGCCTGGTGCAGTTCGCGGACAATGATTGCCCCGGCCGCCGTTTGCCTGTGCCGGTAAATCTCATTTTGGATGAGCTGTGTTCAGTTGTCGGCGCGATAAAGGACTTTCACATAAAGATGAGCAACGTGCGAAGCAGGGGCATCAACATTTCGTATTTCTTCCAGGCGCTTGGGCAGTTGCAGAACAGATACCCCGACAACATGTGGAGCGAAGTTCTCAGCGGCGCGGATACCACACTTATCATGGGCTGCAATGACCCGGTTTCCGCAAAGTACGTTAGCGAGCGCAGCGGCGAGGTCACAATCTACGCCGACACAGTGATGAAGCAGCGCAACATCTTTCTGCCGGCAATGCTCCAGCCGAGCTTCCGGCACAGCGAGGGCACGGGGCGGCGCAAACTGTTGACACTGGACGAAGTGCTGCGCATGGAACCGAAAAACATGCTGCTCATGCTGCGCGGACAGCAGATATTGGAGATAGAGAAATTTGACTACACCCGCAACCCGGAGAGCGGTAAGTTTCGGCCTGTGCCAATCAAGGGATTGAAAGAAGTGCCGCAATATCCGGCGTAGCCAACCGCCGCCTCGGCAACTGTTCAAGTTCCGTCCACCACCGCCGCGGCGCCTGGAAAGGAGGTGGTGCGCGATGTGACCTATAATAAACAGCCAGATACCAATTACACCGGCCCGACAGTCAAGCAAATCGAACGGCCAAAAATTTAGCAAACAGGAGGTACGCTTATGCAAGATATGGACTATGGCCCAACCAGCGGCATCTTCAACCAAGAGCATGATCAGGGCGATGAATTAGCGGGGGAAGGCGGGATGCCGGATGAAACGCAGACCCAGGAAGAAGAAAAGCCGAAACGCCGCCGCAGGAAATCGGAGGAGGAATCACCGCAGGCTGTTTCAGATGATGAGCAGCTCGGTGACAGTGCAGGGCCAACTGACGAACATACAGGCTTCGGCGATGAGGGACAAGAGCCGGATGAATCGGACTTTCCTCCGGAGGCCGATGATGATGTAGCCTCCCCGCAGCGCCGGGAGCGTGGCCTGGACGGTTATGGGCGCGTCATTTACGACCAAAGCGATGGCGCACAACATGACCTCAGTATGCTCACCGGTGCGCGCAATGCCCGCAGGATCTTGACAGCCACAATCGATGGCATCGACACGGACGGAGATTCTTTGCCCCGTGTCATTTTTTATGTGGGAACCGTCAAGGTGTTGATCCCTTTCGCTGAGATGGGCATGGACTTGAACCCCGCCGAAATTGAGCCGGGCCGGGCGGCAGGGATTATAGATTCTATGCTGGGCGCCAAAATCGACTACATGGTGCGCGGTGTGGACATCAGGAACCGGCTTGCGGGGGCCAGCCGCCGGGAGGCTATGCTGTTACGCCGCCGCACCATCCTCAATGCCCGGCAGGGTGATGACTTTCGCATTAAATTGGGTACGATTGCAACTGCCAGGGTTTTGCAGGTCTACCGCGCCTCGATGCTTGTCGAGGTGTACGGGTATCAGACCTACATCCGCCGCAATGCCGCGTCCAACCTGTGGGTCAATGACATTCGTGAATTTGCGGATGTCGGCGAAGAGAAGCCGGTTGAGGTAGTGGAGCTGGAGCGCGATCCGGGCACCGGCGAAGTGGTGCATCTGGCGGTCAGCATCAGGGGTGTCGAGAATACCCCGCAGATTGAACTGAGGACCGGGAACACCTATACCGGTCGCATCACCGGGTTTTCTGACACTGCCTACTTTGTGCGTGTAGCGGGTGTGCCGCTGGACGTGAGGTGCCCCATCAACTCCAACAATGTTATGGATACGCTGCGTGCCGACGACTATGTGAAGTTCGTGGTACGCGGTGTCTATGATGGGCGGCCCACGGGGTCTATCCGCAAAATCATCAAGAAGGCCGCCCCTGGTATGTGGTGATGGCTTTCATCATTTGAGGAAGGAGAGGGCGGGGCCTGGCGCCTCGCCCGATATTTTGTATGAAATATCTACTCGCGACAGCGCTGGCTGATAAATTGCATGGCCTTGATGCCCAAAAGTATTTCGTTGCTGTGATTGATGACCGTGTTCTGGATGGCGCGGTTGTCCTCTCGGCGGCAGCTACCAAGGATGCTTGCACACTGCGGTATTGTTACCCGATCTATCAAACCAAATCTATGCAACTGGCCGCCTCCGGGTACACGCCTATGCTGCGCTTTAAAATCCCTATGGCCGTGGGGATTGATGAGTGCGGTGGTATTCCTTATGCCTACTGTTCGGCAAAGTTGCCACCTTATGGCAGTGCGGTGGATTTGTTTGATGCGCTGGTTCGAATTGGCAGGGAGCTGGAGGCGTTTCTAACGCATACAAAGGCGGGCGAATCGTAATGGAGAAAACGAATCTAACAGTAAAAGCTGTGCCCGGGCAATCCGCCAAGGTATTGATAGACGGCCATACGGTGAGGCTGCACTTTGCGGTACGCTCCCCGGAAAACACACTGGGCAACATCCGGCAGGTACTCTTGAACGCAGTAGGAGATTCTGGCATAAATGAAAAAAGGGGCTAACTGTGTCTGGACTAGCCCGGGATTTTGTGCGATAATAGGAATGTAAAAGCGCACCTTGAAAATTTCATATGCGGTTAAAAACAAAATACACCTATCATCTCGCGCAAAACCACAAAAGAGAGGGTAGGTATTTATGACCAACGAAAAGAAGCGCGTTTACGCGCTATACCGCGTGTCCACAACAGGGCAGGTGGAAAAAGACGACATCCCCATGCAGCGGCAGTATTGCCGGGAGTTCGCGGACGCCCAGGGGTGGGAGATTGTCCAGGAGTTTTCCGAAAAAGGCGTCTCCGGGTTCAAAGTATCCGCCAAAGACCGTGACGCCATCCAGGAAATCCAAAAAGATGCCGCCATCGGCAAATTCGATATCCTGCTTGTCTTTATGTTCGACCGCATCGGCCGCCGTGAGGACGAAACGCCCTTTGTGGTGGAATGGTTTGTCAAAAACGGCATCGAAGTCTGGAGCGCCCACGAGGGCCAGCAGCGCTTTGACAACCATGTTGACAAACTGATGAACTATATCCGCTACTGGCAGGCGTCGGGGGAGAGCATCAAGACCTCCATCCGTACCAAGACCCGGCTTGGCCAAATCGTGCAGGAAGGCCGCTTCCGCGGAGGCTCTGCCCCTTACGGATACCGCCTGGAAAAGCAGGGCCGCATGAACAAGAAAAACCATGAGCTGTATGAAATCATGGTTGACGAGATTGAGGCCGGGGTGGTCCGCAAAATATTTGAGCTGTACCTGAACCGCGGATACGGCTCCTTGCGAATCTGCCGTTACCTTGAAGAACACGGCATACGCAACCGCAAAGGCAACAACTGGACAAACGCAACCGTCCAGCATATGCTCAAGAACAACGCCTACACCGGTGTACTTAAAAGCGGGGAGACGGTTTCTGAAGTCTTTTCCGATTTGCAGATTATTGATGAGCAGACATTCAGTGCGGCGCAGGAGCTTCTATCTAAGCGCTCGTCGAACCACAAAGAGCGCACGGTGCCTTTGAATACAAGAGGGCTTACACTGCTGTCCGGCAATATCTTCTGCGGGCACTGCGGGGCCAGGTTGACGCTTACCACCAACGGTAAGAAGTACATCCGCAAAAGCGATGGGGAAGAAACCGTTACCCCTAAAACTCGCTATGTCTGTTACAACAGGACGCGGCACCCGCATCTTTGTGACGGGCAGACCGGGTATACGTCAAAAAAGCTGGATGGCATGGTTGAGCAGATTGCGCGGCACATCTTTGAGCAGATTAAGGACTGCCCGGGGGATGAGCTTGTCGAGGCGAGATACACAAAGCACCTGGAAGAGTGCAAGGCCAGCCTTGTGCGTGCCAATCGGGAGCTGAAGGAAAACAGCGATGAGCTTGCCGAGTATGAAGCAGAGGTCATCAAGGCGCTGCGGGGAACGAGCAAGTTTAGCTCCGACCTGCTTAACAAGCTCCACGCGGAGGCAACTGAGCGTACCAAGCAGGCAAAGAAGAGGGTTGCACACCTTGAAACAGAACTCGCAAGCAGCGAGAAACGCCTGGGTGAGCTTCGGCATGAGTATTCATCTTTGCTGTCCTGGGCCGATGTCTTTGATATTAGCAGCATTGAGGCGAAGAAGATGATACTGACCCACATTATCAAAGCCATACGGGTCAAACGGGATTATGAGCTTGATATTGAGCTGCATATATCCTGTGAGCAATTTTGGGTTGCTAATAGTGAGGGTAGCAAATCGGGGTGACTTTTGGGTGAAATCCATCGCATCAATGGCATTCTGAGGGAGTACGAGGTTGTATGAACTGATGCGAAAAACGCGCCGGTGAGTGTCGGCGCGTTAACTGCTTTGTGAAATTTGCTTTGTTAAGCCCTTTATCTCTCGGGTCAAATTGATAAAGATTTGCAGTTGATAAACGGTCATGGGGGTTTCTCCGCGCTCGTAGTCAACACAGTCGTCAAATCGCAAAGATTTGCGCAGCTCTTCCCATTCTCTTAGGCTGAGTTGAATGTTCTTGCCGTCGTTGCTTTTGACGGTAACGATGTCGTTGTCAATCGTAACACAAGCGTCAAGCGCCGGGAGTCTTAACCCGTTCGGTGTTGTGTTGAGCGGAGCATTTTTCAAGGCATTCAACTGTTGTTCCTGCGCGGCGCATTTATCCTTTAGTTCCATGTAACGCTTGAATTGATAATCTGTCATGCCGCCACAACTTTCAAGGCCGGTTTCAAGATGTGCTTTGATTTCTTCAATCGCTGCACCGCGCTCTATTTTCAGCAAAAGTTCATAGCGCAGTCTTTCTGTTTCCCTTGCCAGTTGCACAGCGATTTCGGTCGCGCTTGCCATTTCCGCTACTTCCTCCGGCAAGTGGTTTCTTTCCATGAAGCCACTGCAATCAAGCCTTTCTACGCGCTCGGCACGGAATCTTAGCTGAATTTCCTTTGAATCAGTAAATCTGCCGTTTTCGACAAGGATTTCGGGGGCAACATATTTGACATGTACCATTAGGGCGTCCAGTGAGCCATCTTCTAAAGCTATCGGTATTTCATCGTTAATGGCAAGCCATGCGGACGCTTCATCATCCCAAGTCAATTGTATGGTGTATTCAGTCATTGCGCGCATTCACATCCTCTGGTTCATTGTTCAAGGCGGGTTTCGAGGTATGCTTTGATTTCTTCAACAGTCGCGCCGCGCTCAATTTTTAGCAGTAATTCATGGAACAGTGTCTTTTGTTCCAACTCTCTTGCCAGTTGCACCGCTATCTCGGTTTGGTAGTCATTTGTGCAGTCGCAGCTGGCGGCACCACCACCTCGCAAAACGTTCAACTGCCTCTCTAGCCCCTCGCACTTGTCGCGCATTTCATCATAGCGTTTGAATTGATAGTCGCTCATACCATCACAATGGGAAAGGTTGTGATGGCCTCCCGTGCTTTTCGTAGGAGTGGCGCTCCCAATTATTGATTCAAGCCGTTTGTGAACTTCGCCCGAGTCGGGCGAAGTATTCAACGCAACATTAAGGGCGCCAAGGAGCAGCCGAGTCTGATAATCACTCATCCCCATCAAAGATTCATCCTTTGTGTAGTTAGCACTTTCCATATCCATTCTACCACATCCCAGCAACAAAAACAAAACGGACGGTTTCCCGTCCATTTTACTACCGTTCTTAACGGTTTGGTGGAGACGATCGGGATCGAACCGACTACCTCTTGAATGCCATTCAAGCGCTCTCCCAGGTGAGCTACGCCCCCAAATTTTTCCAGTCATACAATTTTGACTTGCTATTTGCGTTCCAATTTTTCATGGGTGTGTAACCGACCAACTTGCTCTCCCAGGTGAGCTACGCCCCCATACTATGCCTATTCGATTTTCCAGAGTGCCATTCGCGCGCCAGGTACTATTGCTACACACCCAAAGTTTAAAATTTTAGAATGCCACTCGTCCGTCTACTGAATTTTGGGGCTATGTTTTCGACTTCTATGCGCTCTCAAGTGAGTTGCGCCTCCGCGTTGTCGAATCTCAACAATTCTACCAACATTCGATTGTAAGTTCTCTCTAATTTTCTTGGAACGCAAACCGACCAACTCATATCCCGGCACAACCAACAAGACACATTATAGTACGAGCCGGGTGCTTTGTCAAGTACCCGCAGAAATGTTTCGTTAAAAAGAAACCCGGTTAGCCAGCGCTCTACCGATATGCCGCCTTTTTGGCTATAACCAGAAAAACGGCACTCAATAATCACACGATTCGGTTTGGATCAAGGTTCAAATAGATGCATCTCCTGATAATAAGATGTACCGGCTAGATCAGGTCTTCAGGCAGGTCAGCGGCATAGTCTACCCCCGGTGTCTCGAAACCGAACAGCCGGTAAAACTCATGGCGATAACCGGCCAGATCAGCCAGCGACTCCAGATTTTCCTGCGTGATCTCGTTCCATATCCGGTTAACTTCCCGCTGAATGTTCGGCTCCATCTCCCAGTCATCCAAGCGCAGCCGCCCGGACCCATCGGTGATGATCTCGGGGCTGTCGTAAATACGGGCCATCATCCGCACCATCTGCTCAATACAGCCTTCGTGGGTAGACTGCTCTTTCATCACTTTAAAGAGGATGGAAATGTAAAGCGGAACGACCGGAATTGCGCTGGATGCCTGTGTAACCAGCGCTTTGTTGACCGAAACAAACGCCCGGCCGTTTTTGTTTTCCAGCATCCGATTGACCTCTTTGGCTGTATTCTCTAAATCTTCTTTGGCTTTGCCGATACAGCCGTCCCGGTAGATGGCGTGGGTCATGGCCGGCCCTATGTATGAGTAAGCCAGTGTGACAACGCCGTCAGCCAGCAGGTTTGCCTGCAAAAGCGCGTCCATCCAGAGCCGCCAGTCTTCGCCGCCCATCACGGTTACCGTGTTCGCGGCCTCTTCTTCGGTAGCCGGCTCGATGACCGCCCTGCTCAGCTCACCGGTGGATGTATTTACCGTCTGCCCTTCGAATGTAGCGCCGATCGGCTTTAGCGCCGACTGATAGGATACCCCGGTAACCGGGTGTGTCCGGCGGGGGGATGCCAGCGAGTAGACGACCAGATCCACCTGCCCCAGCTTTTCGGCCACCAGCTTGAGAGTCTCCTCTTTGACCGCGGTTGCGTAAGCATCTCCGCAAACACTTTCGGCGACCAATCCGTTTTTGCGCGCCAGCTTTTCGAACGCGGCGTTGTTGTACCAGCCGGCGGTGGCGGTCTTGCCGCCCGCGCCCGGTTTTTCCAAAAATACGCCGACCGTGTCCGCGCCGTAGCCAAACGCGGCCGAAACCCGTGTGGCAAGCCCGTATCCGGCCGACGAGCCGATGACCAGCACCCGCTTTGGCCCGCCTTTATCGCCGGGGTGGCTCTGGGCATACTCAGCCATCAGCCGAACGTTTTCAGCGCACCCGACCGGATGCGCGGTGGTGCAGATAAATCCTCTCACTTTTGGTTTGATTACCATTATTTAAAACCTCCAGCTAAAAGTCAATTGTCAGTGAACATTATACCATGAGCGAGCCATGGTATAATTGGCCATCGCCGTAGGCGCGGCCATTAAAATCCGTATAATGTTCACGCCTTTCGGTGAACATTATACCATAAGCACAGCCATGGTATAATTGGCCATCGCCGTAGGCGCGGCCATTAAAATCCGTATAATGTTCACGCCTTTCGGTGAACATTATACCATGAGTACAGCCATGGTATAATTGGCCATCGCCGTAGGCGCGGCCATTAAAATCCGTATAATGTTCACGCCTTTCAGTGAACATTATACCATATTGGAAATACCTGCGGCAAGCCACAAACGAACAAAAAACCCCGCTCAAAGCAAGCGGGGTCTTTATACTCATGCAGCCTGTTACATATCGTCGGGTTGTGGGATGCTCTCCCTGACCGATTCGGGGATGTGTTCGCCGACCAGCGCGTCTACCTCAATGATTTCGCCGTCCCGTTCAACAGTCATCGGGATGACATCGCCCACTTGGCTGGCCTGCACAGCTTCTGAGACTTGGGTGGTCTGTGTGACTTCTTCCCCGCGGATGGCCACGATCCGGTCGCCCGCCATCAGCCCATTTTCGCGGATGACCGAGTGGACAAAGACGCCTGTGCCGAAAAACCTGTGATAAGCTGCGGCTTGCGGGGTGTCGGCCTGCACCAGGCTGACGCCCAGCTCGGGCCGCCCGGTCACGTAGCCGACCGCAATCAGGTCACGGGTAACTTGACGCACAATGTTGGACGGGATCGCAAACCCAAGCCCCTCAATGTTGACTCCGCCGCCTTTGGCGTTGACCACCCCGATCATATGGCCGTTTGCGTCGAACAGTCCGCCGCCTGAGTTCCCCGGGTTGACCGCCGCCGAAGTTTGCATCAAGCGCATCTGTTGGCCATCTATTGTGATTTCGCGATCCATTGCGCTGACAATCCCGTGGGTGACCGTGCCGCCCAGCGTGCCAAGCGGATTGCCGATGGCCACCGCCAGCTGGCCTACACGCACGGCGTCCGAATCGGCGATTTCGACCGGCGGCAGACTGCTTGCCTCAATCTTGATGACAGCCAGGTCGGTCTGCGGGTCAACGCCGATGATCTCGGCCTCAAACTCGGCGCCGTCTTCGGTGCGCACAACAATCTCGCCGCCTGACTCAATCACATGGTAATTGGTGACGATATATCCGTCCTGTGAAAGAATCACACCGCTGCCCGCGCCCTCGGATTCACGCATACCGAAAAAGCCGCGGACTTGGGTGTTGACCGTGATTTCGACCACGCTGGCCGAAGCTTTTTCAGCCGCGTAGATAACATCCTGCTCGTAAGTGCGCAAAACCGGATTCGGCTCGGCGGCCGGCGGAGTGTAAGCGGCAACGGCAGGGATATACGCGCCGGCCGCTTCGACCGGTATATTTCGGCTGTGCAGGTAAAGTGTGGCCACCCCGCCGCCCAGCGCGCCCCCGGCCAGCGAGAGCACAAGCATGATCGCGACCAGTCCGGCGCCAATCCCCCGCTTTTTGACCGGCCGTTGAGGTAAAGCGCGCGACTCGCCGTACGCCACCGGTGGTCCGGTTCGATTGTGGTAAGAAAGGTCAGGGCTGTAACGAAAACTTGTCTCGGCCGGTTGTCCGGCGCCGCTTTCCGGCTGTCTTGGATCCGGGGAATGCCAGCCGTTCTGATTGTGGCCGACCCCGGTCTTCTCATCGTTGTAATACATCCTGTTGCCTCCTATTTTAAGAGCGCGGGCGCGCTTGTGTCCCAGACCCTGTGGACAATACTCAAAACGCCCCCGATCCGGCGATATTTCCGATATGCTTCGTCAACTTCCCTTGGAATACACAAAGTATTCCTGCGGGAAATTTCCTTGCCCAGCGAAAAAATCGCTTCGGCTCGTGTGCATTTCTCGTTATTGACCACAGGTTCTTACTGTTATTTGTATCCAACTATACCGCACAATTGTGACGGGCGTTTTACGAAAAGTCAAAGGCAATATAAAGAAAGTTTTATCAAACTATGAAGTGGGGGGCTGGATTGTATGAACAAGCCGCCGACAATTGACATTCCCGCCCGGTCGGGATATGATAGTAAGATAAACCAAGCAAACGACAGGGGGATCGCATGATGGAAAAAATTCTGGTTGTTGTGGATATGCAAAAAGATTTTGTGACCGGGGTGCTGGGCTCGGCCGGGGCGCAGCGGGCGGTCGGGCAGATCGCCGGGCTGATCAAAGATTACCGCGCGAGTGGCGGCCGGGTCATCTACACCGCCGACACACACTCCCAGGAGGAATACGACCAAAAACAAAGCGAAGAGAGCAAGCGGCTTCCGCGCCACTGTGTCAAAGGGGAAGAGGGCTGGGAGATTGTGGATGAGCTAAAGCCGGCGCCCGGTGAAGCTGTGGTCGAAAAGGCGACTTTCGGCTCGCTGGATATTGAAAAGACAATCGGCGAGATTGACCCGAGCGTGGCCATCGAGGTTTGCGGCGTTTGCACAGATATCTGTGTAATCTCAAACGTGCTTGCGCTGAAGGCCAAATACCCGGCCAACAGAATCACGGTTAACGCCCGCTACTGCGCGGGCACCAGCCCCGAAAACCACAAAGCGGCCCTGCTGGTCATGGAAAGCTGTCTGATCAATGTGCCCGGAACCGGCTGGCGGCTGGCTTGACAACAAAGGAGGGTGACAGATGCTGTATTATGAAATATATCCAACCGGGATCGGAAAGATTCTGATCGGCGAAAATGGCAGCGCAATTACCGACCTTTGCATGGAAGATACGCTTGACCTGACCGGCGCCACCCGAGGCGAGACGCCTTTGTTAAAAAAGGCGGCGGACTGCCTGCGCGCGTACCTTGCCGGCGGGCAGGACGCGTTTGCCGACCTGCCCCTTGACCCGCAGGGCACCGACTTCCAAAAGAAAGTTTGGGCGGCGCTGCTTGATATCCCATACGGGCAGACGATCAGCTATAAAGAGCTGGCGGTCGCGGTCGGCAACCCGGCGGCCTCCCGCGCGGTGGGCAGCGCAAACGGAAAAAACCCGATCTTTGTCATCATCCCCTGTCATCGGGTGATAGGCGCGAACGGCGCGCTGACCGGCTTTGCTTACGGCCTGGATCTCAAAAAGAAGCTGTTGGCCATTGAGGGCGCGAGGTTGCAGATATGACAGCTATCCGGCCGTCGCGATCCTATACTTTTGGGGAAGAGATTGGCAACGCTATCAGCCACGGGGCGATGGCGCTGGTCACGCTGGGCGGAATTGCGCCGACGGCCATTCACGTATACCTGCGGCGTGGAACATTGGCCGGTGTTGGCACATCCATCTTTGTTTGTTCGCTGTTCCTTATGTTTCTTTCCTCCGCTCTCTACCACAGTATGGACCCCGAAACCAAGCACAAACATGTCATGCAAATTCTTGACCATGTGTTTATTTATGTGGCCATTGCCGGAACCTATACCCCGATCGCGCTTTCGGTCATTGGTGGCTGGCAGGGAATTGTGCTGGCCGGCGTACAGTGGGGGATGGTGATTTTTGGTGTGCTCTACAAATCGATCGCCAAACGCAGGATTCCCAAAGTTTCGTTGACCATCTATTTGATTATGGGCTGGTCAGTCTTGTTTGTTGCACCCATGTTTTTCCGCAACGCGAGTACCGGGCTGTTTGTACTGGTGCTGGCGGGCGGTGTCTTCTACTCGATGGGCGTTTTCTTTTACGCCAGGAAGAAGCGGTTCTTCCACATGGTCTGGCACTTTTTTGTCAATCTGGGCGCAATCTGCCATTTCTTGGGCATACTCTTGTTCTTGTAAACTTTATCATAATAAGGCAGGGAATCACGCATGAAGCTTTTGGCCATTGACGGCAACAGCATACTCAACCGCGCGTATTACGGCATCCGTTCGCTCAGTACCCGGGATGGTCAGCCGACCAACGGTATTTACGGCTTTTTGAATATTTTGCACGGGCTGTTGCAGGAACTTAAACCGGATGCGGTGGGGATCTGCTTTGACCTTCGCGCGCCCACCTTCCGCCACAAAAAATATGACGGCTACAAGGCCACCCGCAAAGGTATGCCGGACGACCTGGCAGCCCAGCTAAAGCCGCTCAAGAATTTGCTGCGCGCGCTCGGGTTTGTTCTGATTGAGCAAGAGGGCTTTGAGGCGGACGATTTGCTGGGCGCACTGGCCTGTGAGGCGGCCAAAAAGGGCGGGAGCTGCGTGATCGCCACCGGTGACCGCGACAGTTTTCAGCTGGTAGACGACAAAACCACGGTTCGGCTGGCCTCTACAAAAGGCGGGCGGCCGCACGCTGAGTTGATTGATATCGCCGCCATTTTCGAAAAATACGGCCTGACCCCCAAACAGCTGATCGACCTGAAAGCGCTGATGGGAGACAGCTCAGACAACATCCCCGGCGTGCCGGGCGTGGGTGAAAAGACCGCACTTGCGCTGATGCAGGCGTGGGGCAGCCTGGATAACATTTACACGAACCTTGAAACCTTGGATATCCGCGACAGCCTGCGGGAAAAGCTGCGGACAGGCAAGGATATGGCCTACCTGAGCCGGGAGCTGGTCACCATCGACTGCTGCGCGCCCATCGGCGTCACATTGGATGCTTTAAAGCGCGGTGAGATCGACGGGCCAAAAGCCTGGGAGCTTGTCCGCGCGCTTGAGCTGTTCAGCCTGGCCGAGCGCTTTGGGGTTAAGCCGGTAAAGGCGCCCGCGCCCGCGCAAGAGGCGCCGGAAGAAGCCAAGCCCGCCCCGCCGCTGGAGATATTGTTCAACCCGCCGCATGATGACGACCTGTTCGATGCGGAAAAGCCGATGGATATCCTCTTTGACTTTGGCAGTGACGGCGAAGTCGCGGCTATCTGCGTGGTCGGTAAAACCGGGCTTTGTTTTTGGGATACACAGGCCGGTGATGTCGCGGTCAAGCTGCTGGCCGGCAAAGCACCCAAGCGCACCAACCGGCTGAAAGAACTTTACCACTGGGCGGTTCCGCGCGGGCTGGAGATCGAAAACATCCGCTTGGATGTCGAAATCGCCGGATATATCCTTAACCCCACCGGGAACGATTACTCAATCAAGCGGCTGGCCGGCGAATACCAGACCCCGGGGCTTGAGATCGCCGGTTTTTTCGGCGCGTTCGGCGAGCTGCTTGAGGAGTGTGCCCTCTTTCCCGCACTGGCCGACAAATTGGCTGAACTGATAGCATTGCAGGGACAATACAGACTGTTGCATGAAGTCGAGCTGCCGCTGGCCCGCGTTCTGGCCGAGATGGAAATCGCCGGGATCGCGCTGGACAGTCACGGTTTGGCTGCATTCGGCGAGCGGCTGGACGAGCAAATTGCCCGATACCAGGAGAGCGTGTACGCCCACGCAGGCCAGTCGTTTAACTTAAATTCCCCCAAACAGCTGGGGGTTATCTTGTTTGAAAAGCTTGAACTGCCGGTGGGGAAAAAGACCAAGACCGGCTACTCAACCGACGCCGACGTGCTCGATTCACTGCTGGGCAAGCACCCGATCATCGCAGATATTTTGGAGTACCGCAAGGCGGCCAAACTCAAATCGACCTATGTGGACGGCCTGCTCAAGGTGGTGGCGGATGACGGGCGGGTGCACACCAGCTTTCAACAAACGCTCACCCGCACCGGGCGAATATCCTCCACTGAGCCGAATATGCAGAACATCCCCATCCGCACCAAACTGGGCAGTGAGCTGCGCCGGTTCTTCCGGGCGGGGGAAGGGAACATTCTGCTGGACGCCGACTATTCCCAGATTGAGCTGCGCGTGCTCGCCCACATCGCCGAGGACGCAAACATGATCGACGCGTTTTTGCAGGATGAAGACATCCACACCCGCACCGCTTCACAGGTGTTTGACATGCCGCCCGCCTTTGTCACCTCCACCATGCGCAGCCGGGCTAAAGCAGTCAACTTTGGAATTGTCTACGGAATCGGCGCGTTTTCCCTTGCCCAGGACATTGGGGTGAGCGTGAGCGAGGCCGACAAATACATCAAAGGTTACCTCGAAAACTTTGCGGGGGTGCGCCAGTATATGGACCACACAGTTGAATCAGGCAGCTCACTCGGCTATGTTCAGACCCTGCTTGGCCGCCGCCGCTATCTGCCTGAACTGGCCTCGAAAAACCGCCCCACCCGCGAGTTTGGCAAGCGGGTGGCTATGAACACGCCGATTCAAGGCACTTCTGCCGACATCATAAAAATCGCGATGGTCAAAGTTTTTCGCCGCCTGCGGGAGGAGGGGCTGGCTGCCCGGTTGATCCTGCAAGTACACGATGAGTTGATCGTTGAGTGCCCGATCGCCGAAGCCGACAGAGCCGCGCGCTTGCTAAAAGAGGAGATGGAGGGAGCGATGGAGCTGTGCGTCCCGCTCAAAGCCGACGTAAGCAAGGGCGATACCTGGCTGGATGCGAAATCTTGATGAGTGATAAATAATATGCAATATATACTTTTCGGCAATTAACGACATTTAAGTTGCTCGTTGGCCGCGTTGGGTGTAAATGCCGAAAAAACAAGATTTACACACAAAACCTTGACCGGATGTGATAAATTTGGATCAATACTCACTTTTTGACAATAGAGCGGTAAGCGGGCCGCTGGCCAGCCGGCTTCGCCCGCAAACACTTGAAGAATACGTCGGGCAAGAACATTTGCTGGGTTCCGGTAAGGTTTTGCGCAAGTTAATTGAGGGCGACGCGGTTTCATCCATGATCTTTTGGGGGCCTCCAGGTGTGGGCAAGACCACACTGGCCCGCATCATCGCGGGAAAAACCAGAGCCAGATTCATCGACTTCTCAGCCGTGACCAGCGGTATGAAAGAAATCAAAGAGGTGATGGCAGGCGCTGAAAAGAGTAGATTGCTAGGGGATCGCACCATACTTTTTGTAGACGAGATTCACCGCTTTAACAAGGCGCAGCAAGACGCATTCCTGCCTTTTGTTGAGAAGGGCAGCATTGTATTGATCGGTGCGACAACTGAAAACCCCTCCTTTGAAGTCAACGCCGCTTTGCTATCCCGCTGCAAGGTCTTTGTCCTGCACGCGTTGGGGGTGAATGAGATGGCCGCCCTGCTCAAACGGGCGCTGGCCGACCCGCGCGGGTTTGGCGGGCAGGATATCTCAATCGCGGACGGACAGATTGGCGTGATCGCCGGGTTTGCCAACGGGGACGCGCGCACCGCGCTGAGTACGCTGGAAATGGTGCTGCTCAATTCCCCAATCGAGGATGAACGCACGGTTGTCACCACCGAAGTGATTGAACAGTGTCTTGGAAAGAGGTCTTTGCTCTACGACAAAAACGGTGAGGAGCACTACAACCTGATCTCGGCGCTGCACAAAAGTATGCGCAACTCCGACGTACAGGCGGCCATCTACTGGCTGGCGCGGATGTTGGAGGCCGGAGAGGACCCGCTCTACGTGGCCCGGCGGATTGTCCGCTTTGCCAGCGAAGATGTGGGGATGGCGGACAGCCAGGGGCTTGCGGTCAGCGTAGCCGCCTATCAGGCCGCCCACTATCTGGGAATGCCCGAGTGTAATGTGCATTTGGCGCACGCGGTTACTTATTTGAGCCTTGCGCCCAAATCCAACGCGCTGGACGCGGCCTATGCCGCCGCCAAACAGGATGCTTATGCCATGCTGGCCGAGCCGGTCCCCCTTCACCTGCGCAACGCGCCCACCAGGCTGATGAAAGAACTTGATTACGGTAAGGGTTACCGGTACGCCCACGATTACGACGATAAGCTGACCGATATGCGGTGTTTGCCCGATTCGCTCACCGGCCGCGAATATTACATCCCGACCGGCCAGGGGCGAGAGGCCAAAGTCCGAGAGCGGATGAGTGCAATTGAAGACTGGAAAAAACATAGATAGGAGTGAGGCGAATGTATTCTCAGCTCTTTACTTCGAGTGAGCCGCTCTTTGTCTTATGGCGGATTCTGTTAACCCTGCTTTTGACCTGGCTGGTCGTCCGGATTGTGGCCGGCTTTACCCGCAGGCGGTGCGAGGGCCGAATCTATTATAAACTTTTTCGCAAACTGATTAGCGCGGGCATCTTTCTGGTCGGCGTCATCATGGCCATCAATCAACTGCCCAACATCGACAATCTGGTCGCCACCATCCTGACCGGTTCGGGTATTGCGGCACTGGCCATATCCCTGGCCGCCCAGGAATCGCTGGGCAACCTGATCAGCGGGGTGGTGATCTCGATCTCCAAGCCGTTTGAGGTTGGGGATCGGGTGCGGCTGGTAAACGGCAACATCATCGGGAACATAGAGGAGATCACCATCCGCCACACCGTTATCCGCACATTTTTAAACAGCCGGATCATCGTCCCAAACTCGGTTATGAACAGTGACATGATCGAAAACTCAAACATTGTCGAAGAGCGCGCATCCAATTTTCTGGATGTGATCATCAAATACCATGCAGATATGGAAAAGGCGATGGACATCATGGCCGAAGTGATCGGGGACCATCCGAACTATCTGGACATCCGCACCCCCGAAGAGATGGACCAGCCGCTTGTGCCGGTTTATGTCCGTGCGCTGAGCGTCTACGGGGTTGAGCTGCGGGCCAGCGTTTGGACACAGTCGATCGCCAACAACTTTGTCACATGCAGTGAGATTCGCCGGGAGGTCAAAATAGCCTTTGACAAAGCGGGGATAACGTTCGCTTCCGGTATGCTGGCCCCGCCGATAAACAATTGACAAGAAAGGTGCGCGGATGGATGGAAAGTGAAATTTTTCTGGCCGGTGTGCGGCCGGGCGGCGTGGACACTGAAGATCAGGTCAAAGTGCTGATCTGCTACATCCTCTCACAACTGGGCGAGGGGATGGATTTTGACCAGCTTTACGATGCGCTGAGCCAGTACAATCTTGTCAACTACTTCGAGCTCGTCTGTGCGTTGGATAAATTAACCGATACCGGGCATCTTGCCCGTGAAAAAAAGCAGGGCGTCCCCGCTGTTTATACGGTTACGAAATTGGGCAAACACACGGAAAAAGAACTGGAACGCAGCCTGCCGCTGGCTGTGCGGGAGCGGGCACTTGACGCCGGACGCCGCCTGCTTGCCAGGGAGCGCCGTCTGCGCGAGGTCAAAATCAGCCGAACACCCAGCCCGGGCGGCGGGTTTATCCTCGAGCTGTCCATCCCGGAAAAGGAAGGCGAAATGCTTACCCTGCGCGTGTTTGCCCCCTCCGAAGAGGTGTGCGGTCAGATTACCCGACAGTTCCTCAATTCGCCGCTCACCATCTACAAAGGGGTGATGGCTTTGCTGACCGGGAACGAGCAGCTGCTCGGCCAAATCTTCACCCAGGAAGAAAAACTGTTTTAACCGATACGAAAACAGGCAGCGAGCCGCTACTCGCTGCCTGTTTTTAGAACCCGTATTCAGTAACGAGAAATGTGCGCACGAGCCGACGCGGTTTTTTCGCCAGACAAGGAAATTTTCCGCAGGAATACTCTGTGTATTCCAAGGGAGATTGAAGAAGCATAATAGAACTCTTATTAAGAAAATTGCCAGAAGCCGATGGAGGGATTTTTTATAGAACTGCTATTTATATTTGCATAGACATATAATGAACCGAAACAAAAAGGATAGCTGCCTTTTAAGAAGTCTTCATTCGTTGGATAGCCATTCTCATCAATTTGAAATAGAAATCCCAAACCATCTTCATCAAGCTTATCATAATAGTATGATTCTTCTTGAATCAATTCAGGTGTTCCTCCAAATTTAATCAGAAACGGCTCTCTTTCATTTTCATGAATAGATACTGTTTGGCTATTCGAAACAGAAGTAATATCCCCTTCATCGTTGTTATAAACTTCTATGTTTGAAGAAATATCTCCATCCGATATTGAATGCTTCGCAATATCTGAGTTTGTAAAATCTGTATTATTACTTTCTTTGGAAGATATATGTTCAAATAATAAAACTGAGCAATTAGGGTAAATCTTTTCATTAAATAATTTCTTTTTGTCTTTAGGAATAAAAATTGAAAACATCTTTTCGTTATCAAAAGGATTTACAAATGAAAGATAAAAGTAGTAATCATTTCTGTATTTTATTATAAAGTCCTCCTGATTTAAGAAATATTCCGGTATATTTCCGCCAATCCACCCTTTTGATTCACTTGATAATTTTACAATTTGAAAGGTTATACATTCACTGCGAGCAATTAAAACTCTATTAAAATCTAGCATGTTTAAAACCCCCTATATTTCTTCTAACCATTACGCGGAAAAATCGCCAAATGAGGGGCGTCTCGGGTGTTGAATACAGGTTCTTACTTTCGCGCAACAAACTTCGCGTAGATTTTCGCCGGAATTCGCAGATACGGCTTTTCCATCTTTTTGGCTGTTCGCGCCAGCTCGCCGGGGATGTCGATCTGCTGTGGGCAGAGCTTGACGCAGACCCCGCAGTTTTTGCAGTTGGAGGCCCTGGTCGGCTGGCCATTCCACAGCCCCTCGGTCGAATTGATATAGTGAAAGTAGCCGTACATCCCGCCGTGTACCGACTGGTTGTTGTAAAGGGCAAAACAGGCGGGGATATCCACCTTGTACGGGCAGGGGACGCAATAAGCGCACCCGGTGCAGGGGACTTTGACCTTTTCGGCGAAGACAGCCTTGACCTCTTCCAAACAGCGCAATTCCTGCTCGCTCAAGGTGGGGTTTTCTGTTGCCGAAGCCGCGCGTATATTCTGGTCTATATGGCTTTCAACCCCCATTCCGGACAGGACGACACCCACCTCAGGATGGGAGAGCAGCCAGCGGATCGCCCAGTCGGCCGGACTGCGGGCAGGGTCGGATTTGCTGAGAAGTTTAGCGGCGGCCGGCGGTATCTTCTCACCCAGAATTCCGCCGCGCAGCGGCTCCATTACAATGATGCCCAGCCCTTTCTGCGCCGCGTAAAGAAGCCCCGCCTTGCCCGCCTGAAAGTTTTCGTCCAGATAGTTGTACTGTATCTGGCAAAAATCCCAGTCGTAGTCATCCACCAGCTTGCGGAAAGTCTGTAGGTTGGCGTGGGATGAAAAACCCAAGCAACGCACCCGGCCGCTCGCGCGCAAGTCTTCAAGAAACTCGATGACGCCGAGGGATTTAACCCGCTCCCAATCAGAAAAGTTGACAATGTTGTGCATCATATAGTAGTCAATGTGATCGGTTTGCAGCCGCTTTAGCTGTGTATCAAAGATCATCTGCATGTCAGCTGGCTTTTTAATCAGCATATGCGGGAGCTTGGTGGCGACCTTAACTTTATCCCGCCAGCCGCCGGCCAGCGCGTTGCCCAGCGCCTGTTCACTGCCCGGATAGACATAGGCGGTGTCGAAATAGTTGACCCCACGCTCGATGGCTGAGCGCACCTGCGCGGTGGTTCGCGCCTGATCAATCCCGCCGCCCTTTCGCGGAAAGCGCATACACCCGTAGCCCAGCGCCGACAGTTTGTCTCCGGTCTTTGGCATGACTCTGTAGTTCATTTTGCTTCCTCCATAGTATTGGGTCGGCGGTCTTTGGCCGCGAGGCCGGTTACTTTTTGAAATAAGACCTGATCTGGCCGCGATGCTGAAAAATATGTATCAGCAAAAGCGGCACAGCCAAGCGGGAGGATACGCCGTGCAGCCGCCCTGCCGGGGAGGGCGACACCCCATCCAGAAAAGGTACGACCGCCAAAATTCCGGTGACAATCGCAGCTACCCAAACAATCAGCAAAAGCGCGTCAACCAAATATTTTGCCCGCAGTTTGGGGCTTAACTTTCCGGCCAGCAGAGCGCCGGTCGTCGCCTTCAGCCACTTTCGGTGCAGCCAAATATGCAACGCAAACGCAAGCAGGCAAATCGTACCCACCACAAAGTGAAAGGCCCCGCTGCCCTCCCACCGGATAAATGAGAGAATTAAAAAGGCGGTCATGAACAGATCGACCAGCATCATCTGATTTTTGGCGCTCATTCACAACCTCACTTTATATACCAATAGTAATATACAATAAATATTATACAAGTATAATAAACTCCGTTATGCCCTATATGGTAATTAGCATAGCACACATGCCCTTTAAGTTCAATATTTATTGCCTAACACGACATATAGTTGTCCTGTTAAATCTGATATGATATGATGTAAGCGAGGAGGTGCGGCCATGAAACTCGATCGCCTTTTGGGCATACTGACCGTTCTGCTGCAAACCGAGCGGGTGACCGCGCCTGAGTTGGCTGAAAAATTCGAGGTTAACCGCCGCACCATCGGGCGGGATATCGACGCGCTCTGTCAGGCCGGGATACCCATTGTTACCCATCAGGGCACCGGCGGCGGAATCTCGATTGCCGAGGGTTTTAAACTGGACAAAAGCGTTTTAACTGCCGGGGAGCTGTCCGGCATCATAGCTGCGCTTAAGGGGATTGGCAGTGTCTCGTCCGGGCCGCGGATTGCACGGACACTGGACAAGCTGGGCGCAAATTCAGACGCGGTTGTCTCTTTGCGCGAGCCGGTGGTCATCGACCTTGCCTCCTACTACAAAGGGGAGCTTACCAACAAAATCGAAACCATCAAGCAGGCGATTCTCGCGCGCCGGCTGATCGAATTTGATTATCACTACAGCAAAGGTGAGAGCCGCCGGCAGATCGAACCCTATCTGGTTGCCTTTCAATGGACAGCCTGGTACGTGTTCGGATTCTGTCTGGACCGGCAGGATTGGCGGATGTTTAAGCTGAACCGGCTGCTCAACTTATCGCTTTGCGATCAAGCGTTCACCTTGCGCGAGATTCCGCCTGAACGGCGGGGATTTGACGGCGGGCTAACCGACCACCACAAGCTGGTCGCCCTGTTTGACCGGTCGGTCAAGTATCTGCTCATCGAAAGCTATGGGATGGATTCTTTTCGCGAGACGGCCGACGGCTTGCGCTTTGAGATCGGATTCACCAATCAGGGCTATATGGTTGGCTGGCTGCTCAGTTTTGGGGACAAAGTCAAAGTACTTGAGCCGCAGAGCGTTGTGGATGAGATTCAGAAGATTGCGAAGAATATTCTGAAGCGCTATCAATAACAGGACATACTGTTGTCGTGTTCGTTCCGGTATAATAAAGACGTAGAGAATGAATAGGAGGAAACCCCATGATGAAAAAAGCGCTGGTAGTAATAGACATCCAAAATGACATAACGAAGAATTACAAAGAAATAATTGGAAATATAAATAAATCTATAGAGTGGGCAGTCAACAACGACATTCATGTTGTCTACATAAGGCATGAAAACTTGTCAGATGGCACAAGAACTTTCAAACCCAATACACGCGGGTCTGAATTAGCCCCGGATTTGAAAGTAGTGTCAAAAAACGTTTTTACAAAATCCAAAGGGAATGCGTTAAGCAGTGAGGAATTTACAGACTTTATTGATAAAAATGAAATATGTGATTTCTACATAACGGGAGCTGATGCTGTTGCTTGCGTTAAATCTACCGTTTATAATTTGCTCAAAGCAGATTATAAAGTTACTGTCTTATCCGATTGCATTACCAGTTATGACAAAAAGAAGATTTCTGAAATGCTGTTATATTATGAAAACAAAGGCAGCAAAGTGACTTGTTTGAACGCCCTGCCAGACTCTGACGCACAATAAACTTTCAAGCGTGTTGTAACCATGCTATCATGCAGATTGAGGTGATGTACGAATGGCTGGCTGAATACTGCCTTGGGCAAGCCGGCGCGACTACAGATTACCAGCCTGAATGGCAGGCAACCCGCTACCATGTCGGCGGAAAAATGTTCGCGATGTGTTGCGGCGACAAAGAGGGCAAACCGATTTTGACGCTCAAACTTGAGCCCGCGCTCGGGGAGATGCTGCGAGGGCAGTATACGCAGATCGTCCCAGGTTACTATATGAACAAAACGCACTGGAACTCGCTTTATCTTGAGGGCGATGTACCCGATGATGTGGTACGCTCAATGATCAAAGAGGCACACGCGCTTGTGTTTGGGTCGCTGCCCAAAAAGACGCAAAAAGAAATATTGGAGGCGTGCGGAAATGACTGACAGTGACATCATCGCCATCATGGAGGAGATTGTTCGGGCAAACACGGTCGGCGGTGGCGCGTTTAAAGGGCAGGTCTGTACCCTTGCGCTGATTGATGAGGATGGTTTTCCGACTTCAGCTGTCCTGACGCCATCCAAATCAGACGGCATCCGCTGGCTTACATTCGGCACCCTGTTAGATGAAAACCGGGCGATCAGGAGCAGTGTCAACAACCGCGCGAGTGTTTGTTTTGGCAGCGCCGCCCACTGTGTTAATCTGGTCGGCGAAATCCAGGTCGTCACGGACGCTGATGTAAAGCGGGAAATGTGGTATGACGCGCTGAATGCCTTTTTCATCGGCCCGGATGATCCGAACTACTGTGTGCTCAAATTTGTCACCAAACGCTACAAATTCTTTCGGGCGAAAGACGGCATAGAAGTGGCAGATATTTTATAAACAACAAACAACGAAAGGCAGTGAAGACATGAATCAAAAGGTAATTTTGGATGCGGAAAAAGTGATCGCGGACCTGGCAAGCAAAGAGGGCGCGGGCTACTGTACACTTGCGCTGATTGACGAAGATGGATTCCCGAGCGCGTCGACGGTGTCCATCTTAAAGTCAGACGGCATTAAGACGCTTTCTTTTTGCGGGGGCTTGGGCGACAATAAAGCAAAGCGGGCAGCCAACTGCAACCGCGCCAGCATTTGCGTCAATTCGCTGTACTACAACATCACCCTTGTGGGCACCCTTGAAATCCTGACGGACGGGGAAACCAAAAAAGGGATGTGGAATGCGTTCTGCAATGAGTACTGGACCGGGCCGGAAGACCCTGACTTCTGTGTTTTTCGCTTTCATACCCAGCGGTACAACCTGTATGTCAACGAGGGCATGGCAGAGGGCAAGCTGTAATGAGTGACGCGAAGAGACACGAAGAGATCATTGCGCGGACAAGTGCGCTGATCAATTCCAAAAAGGACTATATCGGCGATGGGATGGCGGGCTATGCCGTGCTGTCGCTGATAGATGATCAGGGTTATCCGACCAGTGCTACCATGACCATCTCAAAGGCGGACGGCATCCGCTGGCTCACATTCTTAACCGACACCGATGGCGTTAAAGCAAAGCGAATCGCGCGTTGCAACAAAGCGTGTGTTTGCCTTTCTTCAAGTGAATATCACATTTCGCTGACAGGTACGGTAGAAATTATCACTGACCTCGCCGTCAAAAAAGAGAATTGGCAAGACACCCTCACCAAATATTACGGTGCTGAGCACACAGACCCTGATTGGGCCGTTTTGCGCTTTACAGCTGAAACTTACAACCTGTACTTCGCCGATAACGACAGTGAGGCCAAAGGCAGTTTGTAGCATCACTACAAGGAGGGGCTCCATCAATGGCGGCAGAAAAACTCAGCTACGACGACTTTATCCAAACGCTAAACGCGGACAACCTGGCGTTTGTAGAAGAGCTGCATGGTTTTTTGTTAAACAATGGGCACAAGCCGACGTTTGAAAGCAAAAAATCCGGGCTGCTCGGCTCATACAAACACACCAAGACCAAGAAAGTGGTCATGAATTTTCTGTTTAGAAAGCGCGGCCTGATCGTTCGCATTTACGGGGAGAACATAAGTGGATACCACGACCTTTTGCAGACGCTCCCGGCTGAGATGGTTGATGAGATCACCGGCGCGGGGATCTGTAAACAATTGGTCAGCGGCGGCTGCAGCACCAGGTGTTCGGGCTACGACTTTACGATCGGCGGCGAACACTTTCAAAAATGCAGGTACAGCTGCTTCGAGTTTTTGGTGACCGGCGAGAGTAAGCCGTTTATCAAAGCGTTTGTCGAGAATGAGACAAAGGCAAGATCGGCGGCGTAACTTAAGGGCCGCCAAAGAATAGACTTATCCGGAGAGGGCATAACCATCAGCTATGCCCTCATCCGGTATTTCATTAACCCGCCGGGAAGAGACAATCTTAGCCTTTAATAAGCGAACAGCCGGGCACTATGCCCGGCTGTTTTTCTCGATGGCGATCAGATAAGGCGGCCGATTCCGGTTGTTGATCACCTGATAAGTCACTACATCAGCGACCTCCGGGCGGATGTCGGCACAAAAGCGAAGAAGCTCGTCCGATTCCCGCGCACCTTCGGGGTGACCCGGATAGACAACAATCACGATCAGCCCGCCGGGGGAAATCCCGGCAAGAAGCGCCTCAATCGCCGGGATGGTTGTCTCGGGGGTCGTGCAGACCCGTTTATCCGCGCCGGGCAGGTAGCCCAAGTTGAATATGGCCGCCTTGCACCTGATCAGCATCTGCGCGGGAATGTGCTGATTTAGGCTTTGATGGCCAGCCTGGATTAAAGTCACACCACCAGCCGCCAGGCCGCTTCGCGCGAGGTGTTCTCCGGTTTTTTCGATTGCCGCGCCTTGGATGTCAAACGCGAACACATGCCCGCCCGCACCCACAATCCGCGCGAGAAACAGGGTGTCGTTTCCGTTTCCCATTGTGCAGTCAACCGCGATATCCCCGGGGGTCAAAACGCCTGTCAGCAGTGTGTGCGCAAACTCCACCATTGATTTCATTTATAGTATTTCCCTTGTAGGCTGTCCCGGGTTTCCATCTCCCGGTCAATTGCGTTTAGGGTCTCCCACTTCTTTATGCTCCAAAGCGGGCCGATGATCTTGTCGCGCAGCCCGTCCCCGGTCAGGCGGTGGATGACCATGTCGGGCGGCAGAACTTCAAGCTGATCGCAGACGATTGACACATACTCGTCACGCTCAAGAAACCGCAGCCCGCCGCTGATATACAGCGCTTCCATCGGCGTATTTTTGAGCAGGTGCAGCAGTTGTATTTTGATTCCCTGCAAATCCAGCCGCCCGATTACCCGCGCGGTTTCAAGCATCATCTCGCGGCTTTCGCCCGGCAGGCCGTTGATGATATGCACACAGACGCGAATTTCGCGCTCCCGCAGATTTTCGACTGCCCGCAAAAACGTATCGAACGGATACCCGCGGTTGAATGCGTCTGCTGTCCTGTCAAAGATGGTCTGCAACCCAAGTTCAACCCACAAAAAAGTTCGCCGGTCAAGCTCGGCCAGGTAGTCGAGCACATCATCCGGCAGGCAGTCGGGGCGTGTCGCAATGGACAGCCCCACCACGTTTTCTTCGGCCAGCACGCCCTCAAAGCGCTCGCGCAGGACAGATACAGGCGCGTGGGTATTGCTGAACGCCTGAAAGTAAGCAATGAACTTTCCGGCCGGCCACTTGCTTTGCAGCATATCTTTATAAAGCGCGAACTGCTCGCTCAGCGGGGCTGCCCGTTCCTGCACCGAATCCCCTGAGCCTTCCCGGCTGCAAAAAGTACACCCGCCAACCGCGAGCGTCCCATCCCGGTTGGGACAGGTGAAGTGGGCGTCCAGCGCGATCTTGTATACTTTTTCGCCGAACACCCCGCGCAGATAGTGGTTGTAGGAGTTAAACCGCTTGCCGTCTGCATATGGTTTCATCTTTGCTCTGCTTTCTTTTTGTGAAAAGCGGATGGAAGAAGCCGGTACGCCTCTTTCTTGTCCATCTTTGTGATGTAGCGGGTGGCGATACGCGCCCCGCAGCCCGGACAGAACAGCGCCCCGTGGTAAAGCGAGAAGTCAATTGCGCCGCTGATAATTCGCTCATTGTACATCTTGACAAAGTTGCTTTCGCCCACTTTCTGGTAGTGCGCGATCAGGCATTTACAGTGCGCACAGCTGACCGCCAGAATATGACTGCCGCGCACCTTTTTACAGTTTGGATTCTCGTAAATCTTCATGACCCCATTCTACCACACAATCAAGGGAAGAGCCAGACCGCCAAAAAGCGCCGGCATCGTTCCCAAAAACAATGCCGGCGCTTACACATCTATGGGGTTTGGTATTTAACACGGCGCCCAACCGCCTACTTTACCTTACCGACACACTGCTTGCAGATATAACCTTTCTCAACCGCCACCAAATCCTCAGACTCGGCGCGGCAGAGCGAACAACAGGGCGAAACTTCCCGCACAATAATCGACTTGACCGTGATGTCGTTTATTTCGACCCCAAGCTTTGTACCTGTTCCCCATCCCAGCGATTCCCGTATGTCCGCGGGGATCACCAGCCGCCCCAGCTCGTCCAGCTGCCTGGTCGCTTTTTGCTCTTTCATTTTCTCTCTCACCTTTCGCTTTTGATTTGGCCGGTGAAGCCGCACAGCGGCTTCACCAAGCCTGTTCAAAAGCCCCAAATAAGAAACGCGCATAGAGGTGGTTACACCCCTACGCGCGCCAAAATACGGCTTAAACTTCCATGCGCCGACTTGTAAACATTATACTTTTGGTGTATAATGAGGGGGTCGCGTGGAAGTGCAAGGGTGTGTTGGATTAACGTGCCCACCTTTGCCCGCTGTTGGTGTGTCCAGCACCCTCAGCGGCCATGCGGCTCCTTGCTTTCGGAGCCTTTGAATTAAGTATAGCGCCTTGCGCGGGAATTGTCAATATTTGTTGTAAATGTTTAGGTTATTTTGCTTATTGTGACAGCCCGGGAAAATCAAACGCGAATGCCTCGCCGGCAAACCGGCTTGGTGTCCGCGCTTTTTTAGCTGTGTAATCCAGCCATTATTTGTCAGATTAAAGGGGATTGCGTATTTTTCACAGCTTTCTTGACATTCGCGTGTTCGGCTGTTTTAGGCCCAAAAGCCAGTTTTTTGAACCTCTGCGGCTAAAAAACATATACTTATATAGTATTCTAATCAATTCTTCGGGGAGGGAAAATAGACATGGGGCAAGAACTCAAAAATCTTTCCGCCACGTTTGCCATCGCCGAGGCCATTGCCCAAGGGCGTTCGCAAGTAGAGCTGGCTCAGTTTGCTTCTTTTTTCTTATCCATCGGCTCAAACATCAGCCTGATTGTACAAACCCGAAATGTGGAAAAAGAGCTCCTGGCCAAGAGCAGCAATGCGGAACAGTCTTTGGAAGCCGAGGAGGCGGCAAGCGGGTAGGGTGAAGCATACGATCTATCGCAAATAAATGTATTCAAAAGAAAAACCGCATAATTATGCGGTTTTCTGGCGGAAGCGGTGAGGTTCGAACCCATGTGCCCGTGAAGGCAACCGCATTTCGAGTCGAGCTCGTTATGACCACTTCGATACGCCTCCGTATATGTGCAGCCTCTAAAGTCCACCAACTTCCACTTGGAAAAATGACGTACATTTAGGGCGTACATAGCAAATATTCAGTTGTCAGTCTATCACAGAAAGTCGATAATATCAAGGTTTTTTGAAGTTTCCCGGCATTTTACACCACCGCATTTCGAGTGTTTTCCGCCGCCGGTATTATAGCGGATTATAGCACACGATAGAGTAAAATATAAGTAGATATTTCAGCCGAAAACCCTTGTAAAATCAAGGTTTTTCGGCTTTTCCCTTTTGTTTTCCTTTTAGGAACGTGCTTTTGTGAGCGACCCGACATTTTGCTAAGAATTTGGATTTTGGGCAAACATTGGACAAACATCTACCCCTTTGTAGTGCGGCTGTGTGTGCTGCACACTGTAAAGTGGACAAACATCACTATCAATTTTCAGATTGGCTCGCCTACTATTGACAAATATCTGAAAGTCGAGAGGATGTTATGAGAAAGAATTACGACCGGCTGCGTGAGCAGTATTCACGTAAGCGTCAAATCGACCTAAAAACGAACCTACTAAATACAACAGTGGCTGAAGCAGTACTTGAAGATGGGGTTTTCATGCAAGAAGTTGTGATCTGACCAACACGAATTGACGAGTAGCAGCGTTGCCGTAACCCTGGATAATGTAAAAATCCTTTTCCGGCTTGCCAAATACACACACTGCTGATAACAATGAATGTTCAGCCTACTCAAAATATAAACAGAGATTACGCTAGACAGTTGGGGAGAAATACACCAAACGTTACATTAAGACGACACTTCGTTACAGTTGATCTCAAAAACACTTGTATTAATTCAACTTTTGCGCTAAAATTGCAAAAAAGCACAAAGCATATTTAAGCGCCCAAGTATTTAAGCGATGCCTGTATGTTAAAACGGTAAGCGCACTCTGCGATGGAGCAAAACCATGAAGACCTTGATGCGCGAATGGCCGGCCCTTTCGCGGTTAATCGCAAATACTCTGGATATAGACGTTTTTGGACGAATTAAGCGAAAGTTGTCCGAAAGCGTCTTTGTTCTCTAACGCATTGGTGGGTGGGCGTATGAAAAAAGATACGCATGCTTTACCGGCAAAGTGAAAGCCTTGTTGGAAGAGTTCCAAACCATGATGGATGAGAGCAGGATGACCAAGCAGGCGCATGTGGATGAGATTACGAGAATAGATAACATGTAAACCTTCTTTGGCAAAAGATATTTCATCACTGAAAACGACAAACGACAGGAGGCAAAAGGACATGATTATAATGGCATTCAACGCGAGCGCAATGGAACAAGTTCGGGCTGAGACAGAAGCTGTGATGAGTGGCCAGGCGTCGCTGATGGAAACAACAGCGGCAGAAAACCTTTCTGCTGCGTCTAATCTGGAATCCGAAGCCTCGTCTTTGGATGCATCAGCGGCAGCACAGGAGGTTATAGCGGCCACGGCGATGAAGACGATTACGAGACGCGGGCCGAATGGTGAAAGCATATCCGTTCAAGTTCCGGACACAGCGGCAAGGGCTGCTGCAGCGGCTGCTGCGAGGTCTATGCGTGCGTAAGCTGCGGCTAAGAGGACGCAGGCGTCTGCGCTTCGGACCCACGCCGCCGAGCTTTCTGCTGAGGTTGGGAAACTCGGGCAGACGATTGTGTCGAGCAATGCGTACATGCGTGGTATAATAGAACAGGTGCAGAATGCGGATGCACAGTACGAGCAATGGCACAGGGTTACCAATGAAAAGATGATTGGTTTTATCCATAGTATTCAGATGTTGATTGATAGTATAGGTAAAGATTTTACGCTGGCGGTTTCCGAGCTTGCGGGAATGAACGCTAATTTTAATCCCCAGACGGGACTTGGCGGAATACCATCGCAAAACCCGCAGAATATTTTAGCGCAGGAAGCGCGATGGATTGCAATGGGAGTTGCCGGAATCGATCATTTGTGGCAACAAGCGATACTTGCTCAAAACCCAAACCATCAACCGTTAAGAACTGAATACTTAAACAGTATTGTGGCAGGCAACCAAGTACCAAGAGAATCTGTTTATTTCAGGAACGCCACTTATAATACTTTTCTTGCAAATATCGGTCAATGTACATGGTTCGCTGAAGGCAGGGCTCGAGAAATAACCGGGCATGCAATACAGTGGGATGTGCAAGCAGGTCGCAACGCAGTGAACTGGGCAAATCCCGGAAGAATCCAGAACGGTACGTTGTCAAACATTCCGAGCCAAGGAGCGATTATGGTTTGGGGATCAGGCGGAATTTATGGATCAGCCGGACATGTAGCTGTTGTTGAGCGTATTGTGCATACAGACGAAGGCTTCTCGGTGCTGTGGTCACATGCAAATGTAACTGGCTCGAACGTTGATGACACAGAAAACTCTACTTCGGATGGTAGAATTGACTCGCTTACAAGATCGCAACTTGACGAGCAGAGTGATAGGGAAATAGGAGAAGGAAAGTTTTTAGGGTTCATTCACTTACAATGATTATGAGGTGTGGCTATGAAGAAACTGCTTATGATAATTGCCAGCACGATGCTTTTGTTTGGGTGTTACGGCATCTCTGAACCATACCAAGCCGAGAGAAGTTTGCAAACCGAGGAAAATATACTTTCGGGACAGGTTTATGAAACCGAATCAGAAGTTAGTGTCGAGAATTGTACCGTTCAAAGCATTGAACATCAGTTGAATGAGAATGAAATTCTTATCCAAAACATAATTGCGCGCGAGCCACTATATCTTGACAATGTTGGTCTGTCGTATTATGCAAATAGATTTGTGTGGTGGGGTGATTCTCATGGCTTTATACGTGACACATGGGAAGATCCCTCTGAAATTGATATCGAGCAACTGCTGTATGGATATGAACTTGAGAAGTTTAATTTTGGATACGTAATTCGATTCTCTGAAGCATATCCCGATATAAACTTGTGGCCGGCAAATGAGGTAGTTGAGTTGGTGGTGAGTCAAGGAGAGGCCGAATCGTTTATCACACAGTATGTTGATGTTGACATCGAACGACTTAGAGAATCATTTTTTTATGACAAAGAAATGCAAGGGTATCGATTCCGCGTTATGGATGGGCTAGGATTCAGGTCAGCTCTTGGTGTAAATAATGTATGGAAAAGTGGTACATATATCGTGATCGAAATTAGCGTTGAGTTTGAAAATATAGAGCGATATCTTTTGATCGAAACAATTGACGAAGATCGGTTCATGTTTCGCGCATACGTTCAGTTGCCATGATGAACCAGGTAACAAAACGAATCGACCCATGCGTACTGTGTTTGTCAATCATCCTTTCAACGCTATTGTTGGGTTGTAATAGTGTTGGCTATGACGGCATTAAAACAGATTCAAATATCGGCTCATCGGTATCCAGCTTTGAAGTTGCTATTGATGAGGAACAACGTACTGATTTGGATTACACCATTTCTCAAAAAGAAATAAAGGAACAAGAAGGCGAAAAAGTAGTTGACAGTGAGATTGTAGCATTCATACGCAGTATCCTATCTGCCCAGCCACTAGAGCTGAGCGAAAATGAACTATTACATTATACAGAAAGGTACGTCCATTGGGCACACTTTCATGGACTAATTAGAGATGGCTGGGAAAATCCTTCCGAAATTGATATTGACCACTTATTGGGCAGATATGAAATTATGGAATTCAACTATTGGTATGTTCAAGAGTATGCGCGAATGAATCCTAACGTAAATTTGTGGCCGACAAATGAGTTGTTTGAGTTAATAGTTGATGAACAAGTTGTAGAGTCATTTATTACTAGCTTTTTGGAAATTGATATCGAAAGACTCAGACAATCGAAAATCTATGATATCGAAAAGCGTGGATATTGGTTTAGAGTTTTGGATGGATTAGGAAGTGGAATTTTCCACCCCTATGCGCACTCTGTATGGAAGTCTGACTCTTATATAGTCATAGAAATTCATGGCCGGTTAGATGGAATGGTAGGGTATGCTTTGATCGAAACAATTGACGAAGATCGATTCATGTTTCGCGCATACGTTCAGTTGCTATGATGAACCCGATAACAAAACGAATTGACCCGTGCGGGAACACAATGCAATACATCTACGATAAGTATCAGCGGATTATTAAAACGATTGACGAAGAAGACAATGAAACGAGCTATGAACACGATCCAAATGGGAATGTGATCGCGGTTATTTCCCCGCTTGGCATGAAAACGTTGATTAAGTATGATGCCCTTGACAGGCAAGAAGAGATCACCGAAGCAGATGGCGCAATTACCAAACTGGCTTACGATAAAGCCGGGAATGTCACGCAGATTACCGATGCCCTTGGAAATGTTACAAGGCGGGAATATGACTTAGCAAATCAGCTGACCAAGCTGACAGACCCGCTGGGGAGTGAGACGGCATTCAGCTACACCTCGCTTGGGCAGATTGAAAGCATAACAAACGCGGAAGAACAGACCACGACATACAGCTATTACCCGGGCGGGAAAGTGAAGTCGGTAACTCTGCCCTCCGGGGAAAGTGAGAGTTATACCTACGACAAGAACGGGAACACCACAAGCATCACCGACAAATTGGGTGCAAAAACAGAACTGAAATATGATAAGCTGGATAGAGTGATAGAGACCATAAATCCGCTGGGTTACATGAAAAAGTTCAGCTATGACGCCATCGGGAAGATAATCGGCATCACAGATGAAAACGGGAACACAGCGCAGTATAAATACGATGTGCTTGGCAATGTCATTGAGGTGATTGACGCGCTTGGGCACAGCACCAAATATGGCTATGACGCTGCAAGCAGACTAACCAAGCTGGAACAATACCGGCTTATTGCGGATGCAACAGGCAGTTTGATCCCCGAACCCCAGATCACCACATACACCCGGAACAAGAAAGGCGAGGTTGTTGAGGTGACCTCACCGTTAGACACGGTTGTCCGGTACAGCTATAACGAGATCGGGCAGGTGGTCTCAAAGACCGATGAAGACTACAACGAAACGCTGTATGAATACAATCTGGCAAATCAGCTGAGCAAGGTGAGCTATGCAGATGGAAAGGAAGTCGAGATGTCGTACAACCCACTCAGGCAGTTGACAGAGATGAAGGATTGGCTAGGGATCACAAAGATTGAGGTAGACCCTCTAGGCCGTGCGACGAAAGTAACGGATGCAAACAACCAAGATGTCTGCTACAGCTGGAACAATCTTGGACAGAAAGAGACATTGACCTATCCGGATGGGAAGGTTGTTAACTATACCTACGATCCATCCGGGAAGCTGGAGGTAGTACATGCGCCGGATGGAACAACCCGGTACAGCTACGATCCGATAGGCAGGCTGAAAGAGCGGATTTCGCCGGATGGGATCGCGACAAAGTATGAAGTGAGCGCTCTCGGTAAATTGACCGGCTTAACCCACAGCCAAGATGGCTTCACATTGGACAGCTTTCAGTACAGTTATGACCCGGCCGGTAACATCACCGGGATTGAGAAACAGCGCCACCAAGCCTCCGAGGACAGCGGGTTGTTCAGCTATGGGTATGATCCTGTTGGCAGGTTGATTTCCGCTAAGCACAATGACAAGATGAACACTTACACATACGACAATCTTGGGAATAGAATCTCCGGCATCCAAAACGGTGTTGAGACCACTTACAGTTACAATGCGAGGAATCAGCTGATTCGCACAACTGAACCTGAAGTTGAGAGCAGTTACAGTTATGATGAGCGTGGGAATCTGCGGAAGATCGTTGAGAATATTCCCGATCTGCGGCCGAATGTTTCCAAGTTTGTTTTTGATGCTACGAACATGATGACGAGGGCGGAGACGGGTAAGGGCAGTGCTACGTATACTTATGATGGGTTCCGGAACAGAGTTGGGATGTTGGAGAAGTTGAGTGATCCCGGCATTCCTGATCCTGTTCGGGAAGTGAAGTTTACTCTTGACCGGACGCTTCCTTATGATAACTTGCTTGCGACAGATGGAACAAGCAAGCAGAGTTTTGTTTGGGGGAATGGGTTGCTTTCTTCGCTTGCCGGGAAGGATGGTTTCTTTTATTTACAGGATCATCTTGGGGGTCCCGCCCGCTTGATTGGGGATGCTGGATTAAGCGAAGCTTTGGCTTTTGATGAGTTTGGTAGCAAAACACTTTCCGGGGAGGATAAGTTTGCGAACCCGTTTTCGTTCACTGGTTACATGGGTGATTCTGTTTCTGGGTTGCTTTTTGCGCAGAATCGGTTTTATTCGGCTGATCAAGGCCGCTTCATTGCGGAAGACCCGATTTGCTCGGGAATGAACTGGTACGAGTATTGCGGCGGGAATCCAGTAGTGTTTACCGATAGCGCTGGACTAGAGATTGATGACATTGCTGCTAACAATAACTTTTTCTCAAATGCACTAGATAGTCTTCTATCACCAGGCAATCTTTTTGGACTTGGCGCGAGTGGTGTTGGTGTGATTTTTAATCAAGTCATGCAAAATGTGCAGGCGAATTTTGATGCGAGAGCCGTTAGTTTAATACGTCCGAGTTATGGGGATAATCGTATTCACAGAATTAACAATCAACTTCGCCCTGAACAAGCGCAAATCAGCGGCATTCGGGTATTAGGAAACAATATATTCAGATTTTTGCCTGCGATAGGTGTAGGAATTGATGTTGGAGTAGATTTGCGCCGCGATATGCGAAATGATGATATCTCAGATCACAGAGTTGCGACTAACGCCGTGGCGAATACTGTGATGTCTGGAGGTAGCGCATGGGCACAAGCGTGGGCTGCTGCAAAAGCCGGCGGTAAGACTGGGTCGGCTTTAGGTCCAAAAGGGATACTGGTTGGGGCTGGTGTAGGTATGGGATTGAACCTTGTTGGAAATATTCCCATTGGTGACCAGACCATTAGAGAACATGTCCAAGATGGCTTCTACCGCTCTCTTAGAACTGCATATATCCCTAGTGAAGTTGTTTCAGAAGCATTTGACCGCCAAAATATTGATCGGTTGCTTCGAGACAACAACATCAATATTGATGAGCACTGGGGGAGGTAGTGTGCCTTGAAAAGTGAACATGCCAGAAGTGATGCGATTATTGATATCAGAAATGTCGAAAAATACATTTTGATCAACTATGAGGAGCCGAGAATTTTCGTTTTTCGCCCTATAAGACGGACTTTTCTATACGCTGGACTCCGAAAGTGTGTCGGTGCTTTGTTGCTTTTAACTTTTGCATTTTCACTTCATATATTTTCTGATGATGGAAGCATTCCACTGCCTCTATCTGCGCGAGAGAACGTCAATGTTTTGATCTTAATTATCGTGTTTTTATTAATCGGCATTGTTGTTGCTTTGTCTATTAAAGAACAAAAATATTTAATCCGAAAGTTTTCTCATATGCACCTAGAAGAAATCGAAAAGCAAAGAGCAAAATCGAAAAGTTTTGCTGTGGGTGGTTCAGGGCTGATCTTTTTTGCAATTACCTTATTTAGAGCATTGAACCCTGAAGCATTTGGCCTAATTCCCGCAATAGCAGGTGTAATAGTTTGCTGTATAATGCTAGCACTTTTGCTTGTGAATTTTGCTTGTGGCAACTTTTATGCAGTCTATTTACACAAAAAGTATTGTCCTTACCTTAATGCTTTTGAAGATCGGCGCTACAACGAGGATATAAACATTGACAACTAATCTATTTAAATCTAGGCGCAATCAGTTGATCCGAACAACCGAGGCGGAGATTGAGCGCAGCTACTCTTATGATGAACGCGGGAATCTGCGTAAGGTTTCTGAGCTTGGGCGCGGGGTTTTGGCCAAGTATTTCTTTGACGCTACGAATATGATGACCAAAGCGGAGACGAGCAAGGGCAGTGCCACATATACTTATGATGGTTTCCGAAACCGGGTTGGGATGCTGGAGAGGTTGAGTGACGTAAGTCTTCCTGATCCCACACGCGAGATTAAGTACATCCTTGACCGGACGCTTCCTTACGACAATCTGCTGGCGATTGATGGCAGCTCCAAGCAGAGTTTTGTTTGGGGGAATTCGCTGATTTCTTCTCTTTCTGGCAAGGATAGTTTCTTCTATTTGCAGGATCATCTTGGTAGCCCCACCCGCTTGATTGGGGATGCTGGATTAAGCGAAGCTTTGGCGTTTGATGAGTTTGGTAGCGATGCGCTTTCCGGTGATTCTGAGTTTGCGAATCCTTTCTCGTTCACTGGTTACACGGATGATTCTGTTTCTGGGTTACTTTTTGCGCAGAATCGTTTCTATGATCCGCGAGACTCTTGATTCGTTGCGCAAGACCTGCACTGGAACACCCACAACATGATTTTTGGGGACAGCCAGAACAACAACCTTGCACCTGATATTTTAGCAATTAGGCAAAGTGCCAACTTGTATGCGCTTTGCATGTGCAATCCGCTCAAGTTTGCCGACAGAACTGGGCAGGCGGCACAAGAGATACGTTGCTCGCGCGGGACGGATTGGGAGGGTGTTAATGATTTGCCGCTTGGGCGTTACCATTCGTTTAGCATCGGCGGGCAAGTTGTCGAAGGTATAGCGTTGGCCCTGGCATCAGCGGAAATACGGGTCATTCATCCCAAAGTAGTGTCGGTGCTGGTTTGGGTAACATTGAAGCAAGCCTAGGTGGGTTCGGCGGTAGTCACGGTGTTGCTGACTGGCAGTTGAATGCGCCGTCTGCAGATGCGAGGGCTGGTTTGTCATATGATTATGTTGGAGCTAGAATAGGAGGAAGCTTGATTAGCGGAGAAGTGGAAGGTAGATTTAGGATTCCAGGTACAAATATTTATGTGATTGGCGGCCTCCGAGGGGAATTAGGTGCGCTTGGCATAGGTGCAGAGATGAGCTTTGAAGACGGCGGATACCTTATAGGCGCAAATGTTGCTAAAGGACTAGGGCTGGCCGCGGTAATAGGGTTTGAAGTAAGGGGGTGCCCTGAATAAATGAAAGAGAAACCGTGGTACATATGTCTTTCACTATTGGCGTTTTTTGCGCTGTGGATGGACACCGCTAGACGCTTCGTGCTTATGAAGAAATTGCTTAAGCAGTCGGGCACACTATGGGAAGAAAAGATGGGGCTTTGGATGAGTGCCGTTTGGAACATATTTAAACTGTTTTTGTTTTATTTCATTATACCGGCATCATTGCTTTCGTTGTATTCATACAGCGTTTCGTTCCCTTCTTCGTCCAGCTTGGCGATTACCTGCCCGATCCCATTGTAGCTGAATTTAACGATAGTATCAAGCGGCGAAGTAACTGCCACTACTTCGTCTTTCTTATTCCGGGTGTATGTGGTTATCTGGGGTTCGGGGATCAAGCTGCCGGTTGCATCCTCAATAAGCCGGTATTGTTCCAGCTCTGTCAGCCTGCCTGCAGCGTCATAGCTGAACTTTTTCATGTAACCCAGCGGATTTATAGCCTCTATCACCCGATCCAGCTTATCATATCTCAGTTCTGTTTTTGCACCCGATTTGTCGGTGATGCTTGTGGTGTTCCCGTTCTTATCATACTCATAACTCTCACTTTCCCCGGATGGCAGGGTAATTGATTTCACTTTCCCTCCGGGGTAATGATTTGTTCTTCCGCATTTGTTATGCTTTCAATCTGCCCAAGAGGGGTGTAGGTGAATGTAGTCTCGTTCCCCAGTGTAGTAGGTTAGTTTTGTTACCGCGCCATCTGCTTCGGTGATTTCTTCCTGCCTGTCTAAACTGTCATATTTGATCTGCGTTTTCGCGCCAAGAGGGGAAATAACCGCGGTCACATTCCCGTTGTAGTCATGGTCGTAGCTCGTTTCGTTGCCTTCTTCGTCTATCGTCTTTATTACACGCTGATGTTTATCGTAGATATAACTGGTGGTATTCCCGCATGGGTCGGTTACTGATGTGATATTCCACATCAGGTCATAAGTGAATGTTGTACTCTTCCCAGCCTGATTGATGATCTCCTCAACTTTGCCGATCTTGTTATATTTATACTCTATCGTGTTTCCGTCAAAGTCGGTGATCTTTATCACTTTGCCGGATAGGCTGTATCCATAGGCTCTGGTTTTCCCTTCCGCGTTGGTTACGCTGGAGATATCCCCTTTGGCGGTATACGAGAATAAAGCAGCGGCACCCAGCCCGTTTATGGCCTTTACCACACGGTTTAAACTGTCATATACATATTCTGTTCTATTGCCCATCCCATTTGTGATGGCGCAGTGGCCTTCTCACCGCTCTGAGGCTGGCTAACCCTCTGGGCAACAAGTCGCGGGAATTAGTCGGCCTACTGTTTGCACGCGGGTCTCTGCTCATCGTTTCGCTTTCTTCGCTTTTCTCTCAGCTATTTTCTTTTCTTCAACAACCCATTTATCGTATTTAGTGGTGTCTTTATTATCTAGTTTCATTGGTGTGGCAGTACTTAAATCGGATTCTTTTACGCCGATAAGTTTATTTATAATAACATTTTGTGTGCCTTGTTTTTTTATTGAAGCAAGATAGTACCCTTTTGTCGTGATATCTACTACATTGTATTTTTCTACGGCATCAAACTGCTTTTTAGAGGCTCTAAATTCTATAATATTTTTGTCGGCAAATAGAATCATCAAATGATATTCTGCCCCGCCCCCCCCCATACCCTCTATCCGCCCCCCATCATAATATTTTTTCTTATTATTTTGCCCCCAGCAGACAACAGCGGTTTGCGGTCTATAGTAAAATGAGCATAGATCATAAAAAAGACTATGCCTATGCCAAATATAATTAAAAACCACACCCAATCACTCATATTACCCACCCTCCTGCTATATATGAATATTAGGGTGTGTTGACATAAATGGGAATGCACGGATTTTGAGTGAATTTTCGAGCATTTCAAGGCGGAGGAGGAAGGAATACTGTATGTATTCCGACGAACGACAACGATGAAAGGCTCAAAATTCACCAAAATACGGGCG